>TARA_R110001606_G_scaffold134147_1_pt1 | contig 27848 bp, 25 predicted proteins | sample TARA_R110001606 | Tara Oceans TARA_R110001606 (sample SAMEA4398315) | marine metagenome | biome: Polar Biome; feature: [SRF] surface water layer (ENVO:00010504); material: water (ENVO:00002006), including particulate matter (ENVO:01000060) such as... | depth 5 m
TGAAGGTGATTAGGCGGCTCAGTTTCCAGACCCCTGATCACCTTCTTTTTTTACACCGGGCCTGAATATTTCGAACTCTACCCTTCTGTTCAGGGTCTTGTCCTGCTCTGTTTTTTCCTCCACAATCGGTTGGCTGCTTCCGTAGCCTTCAAACTCGACTCTTCGCTCGTCGACGCCCCCAAATATGACCATGTAGTCTCTGATGTTCTGAGCTCTCGACTTAGACAGGGCAAGATTAAATGCTGGTGAGCCATCTGAATCAGTATGTCCAGAGATCCTCAGCTTGAAGTCTGGATTGTCATAGAGAAAGTTCACAATCTTATTAAGGTCGCCATACATTTCCGTTCGGAGATCGGATTTGCCATTTTCGAACTCAATGGACTCGAATTTGACCTTGCTGGCAATCGGGTCGGTTGTTCTGTTCAGCTCCATTGGCCCATTGAGGTAAAACATCTCTTCTATCCTGAAAAAGTCGTCGCCCTGAATCACCAGCAGGTAGTTGTTGTTATTGATAAGATCGAACTCAAAGCTGCCGTCGGGTTTCAGAAACCTGGGCGCCACTTCAATCCCATCGTCGAGGTCGATGATAGAAACAATCCCGTTGAAAGGTTTTCCTGTCAGACTGTCGGTCAATGAACCCTTCACCTTTGTTATTGAGCCAGGCTGTGCTTCCATGGGCAGGGGAAAGGAGTAGAGATCCTGCATGTTTAAATCTCTGTTGGCCGACCGTGCGTAGAACAAATCTTTTGACTCGGCGTCGATAGTAAAATAGAACTCGCTTCCTCTGCCATTCACCAGCGGCCCTATATTGACAGGCTCGCCCCAGATGTGCCCCATTTTGTAAGATTTATAAATGTCGAACTCACCGAAGTTGTAGAGCTGACCGTTGGAGCTGAAGTAGAGAATATTGTACCGGGGATGGAAAAAGGGGCTGACCTCATTGCTTCGGGTGTTTACAATAGGCCCCAGGTTTTGGGCAGGAGCCCAGCCACCACCTTTAAGCTTGTAGGAAAAATAGATATCAGACAGTCCGAAGCCACCTATCCTGTCTGAGGCAAAAAAGAGTGTGTCTTCGGTGTGCGACAAGGCGGGGTGACTGTCCCAGCTAAGGCTATTCACTTTGGCTCCAAGGTTTTGGATATTGCCCCAGGTGCTGTCTGCTTGAAGCTTTGCAACGAAAATATCGCAACTGCCGATACATTCCGGGGCATCACACCTGGCAAAATAAAGGGTTTTGCCATCACGACTCAGGGTTGCCGACCCCTCATTGTATTTTGTATTGATTTCCCGAAGGGCAACTGCCTCCTGCCAATACTGCCCTTCCTTTCTGGCAATAAAGAGATCCTCATTGTTTTGCGTATTCAGGCTCCTTCTGATTTCATTTCTTTGAGAGGTAAAAAGCAGGATGTCTCCATTGATGTTCAAAGTGGGGCCGTAGTCAGCATTGCGGCTGTTGACGTTGCCGCCCATATTGAGCAAAACTCCTCGTGGAGGCCGGAGCGTATCAATGGCCTTTCTGTGTTCTACCAACTCATAGTAATAGTCGAGCGGAACATATAAGTCGACCTCCTGCTTGTTAAGCGAGTCATAATAAAGCTCAATTTCCCGCAGGTTAATGTCTTTGTGGTGGTGGCGCAACACCATCTTGTATAGCGGCTTCGCTTCCTCCAGTCCGTCAAATAGTTCTGTCAATTTGGCCAGTCGCCAAATCAGGTAGGTGTCTTTGTAGAAATTCTGCACACCAAAGTTTCTGACATAAGATTTCAGTGCTGGATACAGCGCCTCCCATTCTTTATTGGCTTCAAGTTTCTGGATGCGTTCCAGCTTGCTTTTGTCTACATAATCAGCCACCTTGTTAATGTTCGGAAACTCAAAAACATTTATCTCAGAAGGCACAGCAAGTGAATCAAGGCTGGTTTCAACGTTTGAAGGGGCGGCTTTCTTCCTCTTGTTCCTTTGGGCAAGTGCCGGGAAAGCGATAGAACCCAGCATAGAAATGGTCAACATCGCAGGAAGCCACCATTTCGCAGAAGGCTGGAAACGGTCGTAGAAATTATTGAATCTATTGGATGGTTTTGTCAAGTACATGGGTTGATGAGAAATAGAAAGGGTCGCCAGAGGCTGCCTACTATTTTTTGGCATATCTCTTGCAATTTATACGGGCCGAGTGAATTTTACACCTATCTGGGTCATTTAATGTCAGATTGGCATATCGAGAGCGTTAGATTATTATGAATAACAATAAAGAGAAAGAACTAGCAGTAGCTTTTTTGTCGGAAATACAAGAAGACGAATCAGGAGATATTATACAGCTAGTATCAGCGGACCTGGAGGAGGATTTGAAGCCGGAGGATGTGCCTGATGAGGTGCCCATTCTGCCGATAAAGAACACCGTGTTGTATCCGGGGGTAGTGATCCCCATTACGGTGAGCCGGCAGAAGTCGATCAGGTTGGTAAAAAAAGCCTATAAAGGCAGCAAAATTATTGGCGTGCTGGCTCAGAAGAACAGAAAAGCTGAGGAGCCGAAATCTGATGATCTCTATACTGTGGGCACCATTGCCCGCATATTAAAAATGCTCGTGATGCCAGACGGCAACACAACGATCATCATACAGGGCAAGAGCCGGTTTGAGGTAGAAAGCATCATTCAGGAAGATCCGTTTATCAGCGCCAGGGTAAAGCTCCTTACCGAAAAGTTTCCTGCCAAGTCGAGCAAGGAAACCAAAGCGCTCATCCAGTCGCTAAAGGATGCCGCTTACAAGGTAATGAAGCTGAATCCGGAGATACCCAAAGAAGCCCATGCCGCCCTGGGTAACATAGACAATAGCAGCTTTCTCACTCATTTTCTTTCATCCAATGTGAATGCCGATGTGGCTGATAAGCAAAAGCTGCTGGAAACCCACGACGGGGTAAAGAGGGCTGAGTTGCTGCTGGAGTACATGTTGAAAGACATTCAAATGCTTGAAATCAAGCAGGAGATTCAAAATAAGGTGCATTCTGACATCGATCAGCAGCAGCGGGACTACTACCTCCGGCAGCAAATCAAAGTACTTCAGAATGAATTGGGGTACGACGGCCCGGAAAAAGATATCCAGGAGCTGAGAAAGCTGGGTGCAGAGAAAAAATGGGACGAGGAGGTGAAGCAGCACTTCTTCAAAGAGTTGGACAAAATTTCCCGGATGAACCCTGCCGCCGCTGAGTTTCCGGTGGCGATGAACTATGTCGATTTTATGGTTCACCTGCCCTGGAATGAGTATACGCAGGACAATTTTGACCTGAAAAGAGCCCGGAAGATTCTCGACGAAGATCACTATGGCATGAAAAAGGTCAAGGAGAGAATCCTTGAATACCTGGCCGTGTTAAAGCTCAAGGGCGACATGAAAAGCCCCATTCTTTGTCTTTATGGCCCTCCGGGTGTCGGGAAAACATCCCTGGGAAGATCGATTGCCCGTTCGCTCGACAGACATTATGTCAGGATGTCGCTGGGTGGTGTGCATGACGAGGCGGAAGTGAGAGGCCACAGAAAAACATATATCGGTGCCATGCCGGGAAAGATTGTTGGTAACATATCGAAAGCCAAGTCGTCAAACCCCGTTTTTATCCTCGACGAAATCGACAAAGTAAGCTCTAACTTCAGAGGAGATCCATCGTCCGCACTTTTGGAGGTGCTTGACCCTGAGCAAAACAACAGCTTCACTGACAACTACCTGGAGGTGGGCTACGATCTGTCGAAGGTGCTGTTTATCGCTACGGCCAACACACTTGAGACCATCCAGCCTGCTTTGAGAGACAGGATGGAGATCATAGAGATTACTGGCTACACCCTGGAAGAGAAGATAGAAATAGCCAAGCAACACCTGATACCCAAGCAGCGGAAAGAGCATGGGGTAAAGGCATCTCAGATTAAATTCACCGACGAGGCTATTGGAAAAATTATAGATGACTATACCAGAGAATCTGGTGTACGAACGCTTGAACGGAGAATTGCCACGGTAATCAGAAATGCTGCCAAGTCCATTGCCATGGAGGAGGCCTATACCAAGACCATCAAAGGAAAGGAAGTGCGCAAAATTTTGGGCGCCGAAATCTTTGATAAAGAGGTCTATTCGGATAACACCCACCCTGGTGTAGTCACAGGCCTGGCCTGGACACAGGTAGGAGGGGAGATTTTGTTTATCGAATCGTCGCTGAGCAGGGGCAAAGGCAAATTGACACTGTCTGGCCAACTAGGCGACGTGATGAAGGAGTCAGCTGTGGCTGCGCTATCATACCTGAAGTCGAACGCTCATAAGCTCGACATCGACCACCAGGTTTTTGATCATTACGACTTGCATGTGCACGTACCGGCTGGTGCAGTGCCAAAAGACGGGCCGTCGGCAGGGATTACCATGCTCACATCGCTGGCGTCAATTTATACGCAGCGCAGGGTGAAAGACAAGCTGGCCATGACCGGAGAAATCACCCTCAGAGGAAAAGTGCTTCCCGTGGGAGGCATCAAAGAGAAAATACTTGCAGCCAAGCGTGCCGGGATAGAAGAGATCATCCTGAGCAGCCGCAACCGCAAAGACATTGAAGAAATTGAACCTAATTATATTGAGAACCTTAAGATTAACTACGTCGACAATGTAGACGAAGTGTTGAAGCTGGCGCTACTCAAATCGAAGGTGGAAGGGGCTACACATCTTTGGCCTATTAAAGGATTGGCCAAAGAAATGGCCACCGTTGAGGATTTATGAGAGGGAGCCACCTAAATACCCTGGGTATCATTTTGTTGCTTTTGCTAGTAATAACAGATGTGGGGTATGCGCAAATTGGTGGTCAAGACTCCTTTCAATTTCTCAATACGCCTGTTAATGCGAGAGTAGCTGCGCTTGGGGGCTACAATGTATCCCAAAATAGGGGCGACCTGAACTGGGTTTTTTATAACCCGGGACTGCTCGACTCCGTAGCAGCCGGTGATATTTCTATTTCCTACGTCAACTTTTACGGCGGCAGCAAATATAGTCAGGTGGCCTATGCTTTTGATACCAAGGCGGTTGGGAAAGCGGCAGTTGGCCTCACTCACCTCAGCCATGGAAACTTCGATAGCTACGACGAGGCTGGCAACTACCTGGGCACTTTCAATGCCAGCGAATATGCCGTGAGGGTATCGCTGAGCCACAGAATGGGCCCGTTTCTGATGGGGGTGGCTCCGCAACTGGCTGTATCGAGCATTGCTGGCTTCCGCTCTTCAGCACTCATGGCAGATATTGGTGGCGTATTTCAGCACCCCCGCAAACAGTTAAGTGTTGGGTTGGTGATAAAAAATGCTGGCTTCGGACTTGGAAGGTATGCAGAGGAGAAAACCAGGCTTCCCTTCGACGTTCAGCTGGGAATGAGCTTCAAACCTGAGCAAATGCCGGTGATTTTCTCATTCACTGGCACCAATCTCCCAAATCAAAACCTGGTGTATTTTGAGCCCGACAGCAGGGTAAACTTCAACGAAGCTGTGCCGGGCACGTTTACCAAAATATTCAGCAGAGTGAACATTGGCACCGAATTTTTGTTTGGGCCTAATTTCCATGTATTGGCTGGATACAACCACAGAATAAGACGAGAGCTAAGACTGGAGCAGGCCGGTGGAAGTGCAGGCTTTTCAGTTGGCGTTTGGATAAAAATTAAATCATTTGAATTAACAATAGCCCGGTCGCACTACCACGTGGTGGGTGGCAATACCCATTTTACTGTCAGCCACAATGTGAACCGGTTATTTCATAAACGAAAATCAGCATCATGATAGATCAGAACAAATATTTGACCCCGAGGCAAATTGTTGCCGAACTCGATAAATACATCATTGGTCAGGACGACGCCAAGAGAAATGTGGCCATTGCGCTCAGAAACAGATGGCGCCGCATGCACAGCCATGAAGACATCAAAGGAGAGATTGTGCCCAACAATATCCTGATGATTGGTGCTACGGGCGTTGGCAAAACAGAAATTGCCCGCCGCCTGGCCAAGCTTGCCGATGCGCCTTTTACTAAGGTGGAGGCATCCAAGTTTACCGAAGTTGGTTATGTAGGCCGTGACGTGGAAAGCATGGTGCGTGACCTGGTAGAGCAGGCCGTTAACATGGTGAAGCAGAGCAAAAAAGAAGAGGTGAAAGGGAAAGCTGAGCTTGCTGTTGAAGGCATTATTCTCGATGCTTTGATACCTCCGATGAAGTCGGCGCCATCGAGGCAGCCGGCGGGCGCTCCCGGCGCAGACAATGCCATTGACATTACACCGGAGAACGATGAAGAGCTCAACGAGAGAACCCGTGAGAGATTCCGTGAAAAGATCAGAAATGGTGAGCTCGACGACCGCAAAATAGAAATCAATGTGAAGGCGCCTGGTCAGGGGAATGTGGGCATGATTGGCGGTGGCATGATGGATGAGGTGAGCATGATGAACCTGCAGGAGATGCTGGGCAATATGCTGCCGAAAAAGAATAAGAAGAGGAAAGTGACAATTGCAGAAGCCAAGAAGCTACTGTTGGAGGAAGAGGTGCACAAGCTGATCGACATGGACGAGGTGAAGGAAGAAGCCATCGAAAAGGCGCAGAACTCCGGTATTATCTTCATTGATGAGATTGACAAGATCGCCAGCAGTGCGGGCAAAGGCGGTGGTGCCGATGTAAGCCGGGAAGGCGTGCAGCGAGACCTCCTGCCGATTGTGGAGGGAAGTGCTGTGAATACAAAGTATGGCGTCATTAACACTGAGCACATCCTTTTCATGGCTGCAGGAGCTTTTCACGTGTCAAAGCCCTCAGACCTTATTCCTGAGCTTCAGGGGCGTTTCCCCATCAGGGTAGAGCTGGAAAACCTCACCAAGGGTGATTTCCTACGCATCTTGAGAGAACCAAAAAACGCTCTCACCAAGCAATATGAAGCGCTGCTGAAGTCGGAAGACGTGGAGCTTACCTTCAGCGATGAAGCGCTGGAGGAGCTGGCCGACACAGCCTTTACCATCAACTCAGAAGTGGAGAACATAGGCGCAAGGCGGCTGCACACTGTGATGAGCCGACTTTTGAATGAATTTCTATTTGATATTCCCGACAAGATCGGCCCCAATTCCAAGCTGGTCATTACCAAAGAAATGGTGAATGAGAAGCTCTCAGGGCTGGTGAAGAACAAGGATTTGAGTAGGTATATCCTTTAGTAAGCAATCGCCATCACTAGCCTGGGTAAAGAAGTCGCTCTATCCCCCAACACAAGAGCGTCCTCTTTACTCCATGCCATAAAAAGTCATCAATTTGACATACGTCACAGCTGGTCATGTTTTTGAAAATGCCCATTTTGGCTGGAGGGCTTCTGGATCGTCAATATCCCTCCCAGGTTGTGTCCCCGGATCAATCTGTATTTCTGGCGATTGAATGTTTCGTTTGTGGTTAAATAAAAAAGCAAAACTGGTTCAATGCGTCCCGCTTGGACCTTTTGCTTTTTTATGACCACTCGGGGCATAGGGCTTAAAGAGTAATCCCCAAATTTTCTGCTTGATCCGTGTCCCCCGACGACCGGAATTGCGAGATGACGAGCAAGAGGAATATGACACTTAAATAAGGAAAGACACCAGGAAATTGCCAACGATAGCCCTGGTAAAGAGGTCGCTCTCTCCGCCAACACAAGAGCGCCCTCTTTACTTCCCGAAAGAAAACGTCATCTGCAACCCCTCCAAGTCGGAGTCGAAAGAAAGTAACTATCAATACCCCTCTGGCAATCCTTTCGGGTAGTGAAAGAAAAGCAGCTTGCCCGCCTCGTAGCCAATGTCCCGCCAGTAGTTGACTTCGAAAGAAATGCCCACGGCTCCGGCGGTCGGAATATTCTCGATGGACGCTGCCGCCAGTTGGTTCGCAAACTCTGTCAGGCCAGGGTTGTGCCCAAAAAGCATCACCGACGTGTGCTGGTCGTCCAGTTCAACCACCACCTTCAGCAACCTGTCTGGCCAGGCATGGTAAACAGATTTGTCGGTAATAATTTCTCTTTTATCAATGCCAAGCTCCGCAGCCACCTTTTTAGCAGTCTTGATGGCTCGCTCCGCCGGGCTGCTGACTACAAGTTCAGGGTGAATTTGTTGATCATTAAGGAACTTGCCCATCCTCGGAGCATCTGATTTGCCCCGGCTACTTAGTGGCCTTTGGAAGTCGTCCAGCTCAGGGAAGTCCCAGCTCGATTTTGCGTGCCGTACCAGATAGATTGTCTTCATAAACCGGAGTCAAACTAAGGAATATAGAAATCAAAAACGAGGTCGTTCATACACTTAAAATGGCCCTTTGGACATTTATCGAAACCTATCTTGGAGCAAGGCCTGCACTTGATCTTATTGTTTTCAAACACGATAAATTTTGTTCTGTAGGGGTACATGCCAAACGACGGGATGGTGTTGCCCCAAATGCTGAAGACTGTTTTCCCGAAAGCCGCCGCCACGTGCATAAGACCGGTGTCGTGCGAAAAAACAACGCTGGATTGCTTGACCAATGAAGCCGACTGGTTGAAGTTGAATTTACCACAGCCATTGAATATTTCTGTTTTTTTACCCAGCTCTTTCAACGACTCCTCATAGCCACTTGAGTTTTTTGTTCGTTCGAAGAACCGTGCTATTTCCTCGCCAGCCTCAGCATCTTCCTTTCCTCCCAACAGAATCACAGGTTTGTTGATTCGGTCGCAAAGCTCAATCATGCGCTTTACCGGTAGCTTCTTGGTGCCGTGCTGGCCACCGATAGCGTAGGTAATAAAGCCGTTGCGGTGGCTTTCAGGCAGCCAGGTAATATCTACCTCGTCTTTGTCCGGAATAAAATAGTCGAGGCCCAGCTGATCAGGTTTGGCACCCAATGGCTGTAGGGTGTCGAGGTAGCGGTCAACAATATGGCGGTTGGGCAATTTATTAACTTTAAAATTGACCATCAGGTATTTTTGCCAGTTGAGCTTATCAACGGCGTAGGCCTTTGCCTTCAGCGCCCACTTGATCCTCAGCGTCCTTAGGTTGTGGTGGAGGTCAATGACGTAGTCGAAGTTTTCTGTCTTAAGTGTTTCAACCAGCTGCTTGTCTCCCTTCTCCAGAACGTGGATTTTATCAATATATGGGTTCTCTTCCAGAAGAAATCTGAACCGGGCCATGGTGGCATAGTGCACCTCTACATCGTCGAGTTGGGTTTTTAACACCCTTGGCACCGGACTGGTGAGTACAATGTCTCCAATAGACGAAAACCGTAGGATGAGTACTTTCATTTAGCTGATTTGGCGAAGACGGCCGGTGATACTTTCAACATATGGAGGACATTCACTAGTTCTTTGTGTGTTTGTGAATAGGCATTATGCCTTCACCATCTCAGCCGCTCGCTTCTTTCTTTTCTCAAAATGGGCAGCCACCTCCGCTGTCGACAGCGCATTGAAGGTCATTTCTTTAGTGAGGCCGCCTTTTCTACCCACCAAAAGCCCGTAACGCATGTCGTGATAGCCTTCGGTTTCATGGGCGTCGGGGTTTATGCTAAGCATCACGCCTTTCTCGATGGCATAGTGCACCCAGCGCCAGTCGAGGTCGAGCCGCCAGGGGTGGGCGTTGATTTCGATGATCACACCCTCTTCAGCGCAGGCATCAATCACCGTTTTGTGGTCGATGGGGTAGCCCTTTCGCTCCAGCAACAGTCGGCCGGTAGGGTGACCAAGCATGGTGGTAAACGGGTTTTTGATGGCTTTTAGCAAGCGGGTGGTGGCTTTCTGCAAATCCATGTTGAGCACTGAATGCACCGAGGCGACGATAAAGTCGAACGATGCCAGCACTTCGGTTTCATAGTCGAGGGAGCCGTCGGGAAGAATGTCAGATTCTATGCCTTTGAAGATGCGGAATGGCGCCATCTCTTTATTGAGCGCATCAATCTCCACCTGCTGATCTTTTACTCTGTTGGCTTCGAGGCCGCTGGCATAAAACGCTGAGCGGCTGTGGTCGCTGATGCCCAGGTACTCATAGCCAAGCTCTTTGCAGTAGGTAGCCATTTCTTTTAACGTATTCTTTCCGTCGCTGTAGGTAGAGTGATTATGAAGAATTCCTTTGAGGTCGCTCATTTCTACCAGCTTGGGGAGCTTATTTTCCTGTGCCAGGGCTATTTCGAATGACCCTTCCCTTAGCTCCGGCGCTATATAGGCCAGGCCAGCGTGCTTATACGCTTCCTCTTCAGTAGCAAAAGCCCTTTCGGTGAGCTTATCACGCAGTACAGCACCTTCGGCAAGTGTTTGGTTAAGGTGCAGCGGTGAGGCTGTGTACAACAAAAGCTTCTCTGTGAATTGCTTTTCGTCGCATAGCCTGATATGGAAAGTAATATAAGGTTCGTTCACATGGCCCCTGATGGAATAGGGTCCCGATTGCTGAAGGCTGACTTCACCCAAACCACTTTTCTCAATCACCTTTATGATGGCGTCACTATTCAGCGACCCAACAAGCAATTCCAGCGTGTCAATCACCTCCAGCAAACGCCTCAGTGGGCCGACAAAGCTCATGGGCACTTTCTCTCCGAACTCTTTTTTTATAGCTTCAAGCAGCTGGTTGGCGGCTATTTCTGCTTCCGAAAAATGAAGCTTACCCACATTGGCCTTTCTGTATTTTAAGCCATCAAGAATGGTCTGCTGTGTCTTCTCGCCAAAGCCCTTCACGCCAGCCACCCGGCCTTCCTCACAGGCTTTTTGCAAGGCATCCAAACTTTCAATTTCCAGCTCTTTCCAGATCAACCTGATTTTCTTGGGGCCAATGCCTTTGATGGAAAGCATTTCTACCACTCCAGCGGGCGTTGATGCCCGAAGCTCCTCCAGCGCATCAAAGGTGCCCTTTTCGAGCAACTGATGGATGTTGGCGGCCATCGATTTACCGATTCCTTCCAGGGCTCCGATTTCCTCTGCCGTCATGGTAGCGATGGGCTTGTCCTCCTTTTCAAGGTTGAAAACCGCACCGGTGTAGCCACGAATTTTAAACTGGTTTTCTTCATGAAGCTCCATAAGAGAAGCCATGAGCCGGAATTGTGAGATTATTTCTTTGTTGTCCAAAATAAGAGGTGTTTTTGGTTAACTGGCATTGTAAAAGTAATTTTCCTAAGGCAAAATTCCTTAGATTACTTTAAACAAAAACAAGAAACTACGTGCGTACGAAAACATCGTGCAGAGGGAATTTGTTACGCAATACCAAACGCCTTATTTACCGAAGAGACTTTTGTCTGTTACATTTGACTAGTGAAACCAAAAAAGAACAAAGAAATGAACTATTGGCTGATAAAATCTGAACCAGAAACTTTTTCCTGGGACAAATTCGTGAGCATGGGTGGCGACATGTGGGATGGCGTGAGAAACTACGCTGCCCGCAACTTCATGAAAGACATGAAGGTAGGGGACCTGGCTCTTTTTTATCACAGTGTCAAAGAAAAGTCGTGTGTGGGGCTGGCCAGGGTAGCGAAAGAGTATTACCCGGATCCGACAGCCAAGCCAGAAGAAAAAGACACTTGGGTGGTAGTGGATTTTGTGCCGGTGCAAAAACTCAAAAGGCCGGTGAGTCTCGGAGAGATCAAGCAGGATGAGCGGCTGTCCGAAATGGCACTTATTAAGCTTTCGAGACTGTCTGTGCAGCCTGTCAAGAAGGAAGAGTTTGATATAATTATTCAAAAATCCGAAGAATAGCGTTGGGCGGGTATAAATCTTTTTTTGGGGACAAGCTTTTATGAAGTGTTTTGATGACGTGACCATTGTCAATATGCGACTCAAACAATTAACGGTGTTGCTGGCTTTTTGCTGTCTTACGGACACGGGCGTACTGGGCCAGGACCGGAAAAAAGACCAGAAGGCCAGTGAGCTTATTGAGCAACCCAAAAGAGTGGAGTTTGAGATAAAAAACTCGAATTACGAGGACTACGTCGTTTATAGCTGCGAGGAGGAAGGCTTATCCATTTATCACCAAACCGAGCACAAAAACAAGGATGGCTACCTGTGGGAGTTCATTAAACTCGATACTGCCCTTGACATGACATGGAGAAGGGAGCTGTATCTTCCTTTTGCGTCCCGCATCATTGGCTACGATTATTCGCCGGGCTTTATGTATTACCTCATTCGGGAGAAGCAATACAAGCAGGAGGAACTGCTGGTGATGAGGATGGACCTGGAAAAAGGCGACACTACCAAGTTCAATATCAATACGGTGTTCCCCGTTAACCTGACACAATTTGAAGTAGTGGGAAGCACCATTTTGATGGGTGGCTACACCAACTACCGGCCGGTGATCATCCGATACAATCTTTTTGACCAGCGTCCGCAGGTCGTCCCGGGGTTTTATGCCGACTATGCTGAGATACTGCGACTGGAAACCGACGACCGCCTCAGGACTTTCACGGTGACGATGAGTGAAAAGACGACAGACAAGCGCACCACCATTTCGGTGAGGTCATTTTCAGAAAGTGGGGACATGATCAGGAACATTTTGCTGCAGCCTGATGAATCGAAGAGCCTAATCAATGGAGCACCCGCCCACCTCGAAATGGATAGGCAGTTTATTGCCGGCACTTACGGACACAAACGATCGACCTACTCCCGGGGGCTTTACATCGCCACTGTGGGCAACGACGGGCAGCAAAAGATCGACTATTACAACTATGCCGATCTGGAAAACTTCTTTTCATACATGCGAGCCAAGCGTGAGCAGAGAATTAAAGAGAAGATCAGCCGGCGGAAGGTGCAGGGCAAGCGGGTTAAATTCAACTATCGGTTGCTGGTGCACGATATTATCCAGGACGGCGACAAATACACTTTGTATGGTGAGGCCTACTACCCCAGGTATTCTAACTACAGTGGCTACGACCGGTTTGGCGGCTACACCTATGGCCGGAGCAATACCTATTTCAACCCCAATTTTCTGGGATACAAGTACACGCATGCCGTTGTGATGACGTTCGATAAGTCGGGCACGCTGCTTTGGGACAATTCCTTTGAAATCAATGACGTGACCAGCTACGATCTGCAGCAGTTTGTGCATGTAGGCACATCCGGCGACGAGGTGGCTTTGCTCTACATGTTCGAGAATGTGATCCGATCCAAAATCATAAAATCGGATGAGATCATCGAAGGCAAAACGTTCAATGACATCGAGCTTACATTTGAAGATGATGAAGTCAGGGTGAGCGACAACGAGGTGGGTGGCTTGTCGGTGTGGTACGGAAAAACCTTTTATACCTACGGCATTCAGGACATCAAAAACCTGAAGGACAACCGGGTGAACCTCAATCGCAACGTGTTTTTTATCAATAAGGTGGTTTATAGGTAGGATACTCAGACACTCCGACAGTCGGACAGTCGGACGGTCAGACAATCGGACAGTCCGACACTCTGAACATCCGAAAGTCCGAACCATCCGAACATCTGACTTACAAATGATTGTTGAGGTGCCGTGTCTTCACGCACCTTCCGTCTCCGGTCTCCCTTCTTCCGACTTTCTCCATAAATCCCAAATCCGCCATCCGTAATCAAATCATTTTTTCATAACTTCGCCCCATGCAAAAACGGTTGCTCTTCGACGGACGTCTTTTACAGTTCACCATCAACAGGCTTTGTCAGCAACTTATTGAAAATCATGGCGACTTTGCCAACTCCGTTTTAATGGGCTTGCAGCCCAGGGGCATCTTTTTGGCCGAAAGAATCCGGACCAGCCTTGAGAGCCTTCTGAATAAAAAAATCCTTCTTGGCTATTTGGATACTACCTTCCACAGGGACGACTTCCGACGCAGAGATGCACCTATCGCTCCTCATGAAACCAAAGTCAGTTTTGTCATTGAAGGCAAAAAAGTCATCCTGATCGACGATGTGCTGTTCACTGGCAGATCGGTGCGGGCAGCCCTCGATGCCATGGTAAGCTTTGGAAGGCCGGAGAAAGTGGAGCTGCTGACGTTGATCGACCGCATGTACAGCCGGGACATTCCGGTGGAAGCTACTTATGTCGGCAGAAGGGTGAATACAGTGAGAAGCCAGCGAATACTAGTAGAACTAAAAGAACAGGGCATGCCTGAAGACAATATCTGGATCATGGAAAAGGAGGACGAGGCATGAGCAAGCTGAGTACCCGCCATTTGTTGGGCATCAAAGATATCACGGAAGAGGATATTCAGCTCATTTTCCAAACGGCCGACAACTTCAAAGACGTGCTTAACCGGCCCATCAAGAAGGTTCCCTCTTTGCGTGACATTACCGTCGCCAACGTCTTCTTCGAAAACTCCACCCGTACAAGGCTTTCTTTTGAGTTGGCGGAAAAAAGACTTTCTGCCGACGTTGTTAATTTCTCCTCCTCATCCAGCTCCGTCAAAAAAGGGGAAACCCTGCTCGATACCGTCAACAATATCCTGGCCATGAAAGTGGACATGGTGGTGATGCGCCACGCCAGCCCCGGGGCTCCTCACTTCTTATCAAAGCATGTAAAGGCCAACATCATCAATGCCGGCGACGGCACCCACGAGCATCCCACCCAGGCGCTGCTCGATGCTTTTTCTATCAGAGAAAAGCTGGGTGATGTAGCTGGAAAAAAAGTGGCCATCATGGGCGACATCCTGCATTCAAGAGTAGCCCTTTCCAATATCTTCTGTCTTAAAAAGCTTGGTGCTGAGGTGATGGTGTGTGGCCCCATTACGCTGATACCCAAATTCATCGGCGAGCTGGGCGTGAAGGTAGAGTATGATGTCAAAAAGGCCCTGGAATGGTGCGATGTCGCCAACGTGCTACGCATTCAATTAGAAAGGCAGCAAATCAAATACTTCCCATCGTTGCGGGAGTACTCGATATATTTTGGTATCAACAAGCAGCTGCTCGACACTCTGAACAAAGAGATTGTGATCATGCACCCCGGGCCCATCAACAGGGGAGTAGAACTCAACAGCGACGTAGCCGACTCCGACCATTCTATTATACTGGGTCAGGTGGAAAATGGTGTTGCCATCCGCATGGCAGTGCTCTACCTGCTGGCCGGCGTGAAGGAGGTGTAGGCACAACCCAAGCCACGCCATCAAATACTCCCAGACACCCTGAATTTAGCCTTTTGGTTCAAAGCCGGATCATCCACTTTACACAAATGGTCGGCCATATCGCAACGCAGTGGAGATATCTTATCCATCCACCCATGCCCTACCGAATTAGGTGTCGGCACGGCCCTAGCCAACCCCGCAAGAGCCGTCAGACACCGGGTTTACCGTGCCTAAACGGAGTTTCGAATTGATGTCCCCGGGCAATAATTACATGCTGGACAGATGTGGCATCACAACCTTTGGGCCTTCGTGGCCACCGAAATGATTGTTAAGGTGCCGTGTCTTCACGCACCTTGTCCGGATGGGGCTCTCTCGCAGAGGGCCCTGAAAGGAGGGCTGACTGTTGATCGCTTACTCTTCACAACCAAAAGACTTTAAGCCTTTAGCCAGTTTCCAACTTTTCCTTACGGATAGGGCTTCACCGCCATCTTTTTGTTATATCACCCTTTCAGGACTCACACAATGGCAAGCCCTGAAAGGGCCCGAACGGAGTGGAATATCTGTGCATTTGGTAAAGCCCTATGCACTGGTCTCGTTTCCTGTTCTCAGCTTTCCGGAGGCTAACCGCTAACTGTCGTTTCCCGTCTGAATATCAGATCCGGCCTCCCGTCTTCTTCACCCGCCGAAGCCTCTGGCGTAGGAGGCCGTCTCCCAACCTTCACCCCCAACCTTCGTTCTTCAACTGCTCATTGCTCACTGCTCACTTCCGTCTCCCGACTTCGATCTCCCGGCTCCACTCTGAATATCCGAACATCCGAGCGTCTGAACATCCGAATGTCTGACTACCTCCCGTCTTACTCACCCGCCGAAGCCTCTGGCGCAGGAGGGCCGTCTTCAAGCCTCTCCGGTCACTCAAATCCGTTGCTCTTTTTTGCATTTTTCTCAAACCAACTTGCACTTTTTTGTCTTTCATTGTTGCGTCTAAGCCGAAATTTGATGCATATTGCCGACCATACCTTTGTGAGCATTTGTGTAGACTCCCCTAATGACGCCGTCAAGTGGGTAAATTTTGATTTTAATTGTAAGTTTGCAGCTTCGAACCTGGGAGTGAAACGGGCCTTCCTTTATTATACGCCACTGGTGCAAAAGGATCAACGACAGCTCATTTTTGGTTGCAGACGGTAAAAACATGTAATTCATTCCGGTATAATGCTAACATTTGGTGTCAGGAAGTCCTGGTCTGGGCTGGTTTTTAATACAATTCTATTTTTTTTACTCGGCGCAGCCCTTAGCGCATGTATCTCCAATAAGAAGGTAGTATACATGCAGGAAGCCAATGAGGAGTTTCCTGCGGTTCCTAACGACAGCTTATTGAGCTTTCCCTATAAAACCTATGTCGTGCAGCCAGGTGATAACCTGGACATAAAAATCAAAAGCCTGGATGGAACAACTGATGATATGTTCAACATAGGTGGCATGGCTACACAAGCTGCTGGCCAGCTAATAAACAACGCTTCTGACATTTTCTACCTCACGGGCTTTAATGTTGATGCCAATGGGATGATTGAGGTACCTGTGATCGGAAGAATTTCAGTCGCCGGGAAAACCCTGGCAGAGGTAAGAAGAGTGGTGGAAGAATCGGCTCAGGTATACATCAAAGATCCTTACATATCGGTGAAGCTTGGTGGCATAAGGTTCACTGCGCTGGGTGAGTTCAGGGCACCGGGGAGGTACGGTGTGCTTCAAAACAGGCTGACCATTTATGAAGCCATTGCCTCAGCTGGTGACCTGCAGATAGAGGCCAACAGAAAAGAAGCATTGCTTATCCGCCAGTACCCTGAAGGGCAGCGCATCCACAAAATAGACTTGACGAATCGTGACCTGATTAACTCTGAGTTTTATTATATCCAGCCTGGCGACCAATTGTATGTGGCGCCCCTAAAGGTACGAGAGCTCGGAACAGGCATTACTACTTTCCAAACCATCAGTGCTGTGGCTGCCACTATTACCGCCGTTTTTTTGATCCTTAACTTTTTTACCAAATAATCATTCATGGACGCACAGGGAGTTAATAAGATGCCCGCAGTTCCTGCTTATGTTGAAGAGGAAAATTTAGACGTGAAAGATTGGGTGTACAAAATCCTGGATTATTGGCAATTAATTTTTCTGTCTGTAATAATTTGCGTTGGAGTAGTATTTCTTTTTCACAGGTATTCAACTCCCAGGTTTGAGGTCGCAGGAACAATCTTGATAAAGGAAGATAAAAAGTCTATTAACCCAGAACTTTTACAGGAGCTTCAATTTTTTCAGGGGAATTCCACAAAGCAAAATGAAATTGAGTTATTAGGTTCTTATTCACTTCTCAAACGAGCAATCGAATCGCTCAATTTCGATATAGCGTATTACGGTATTGGCAGGATAAAACAAAGAGAAATTGAACCTGAAAAAATGCCGTTTAAAGTAAGTTTTATAGGTGAAGCAAGACCTGAGCGAAATTTGGTTTTCAGTGTTGAGATGCAAAAAGATGGAGGCTTTGTGTTGTTTTCTGAAGAACTTGGACTCGCTCGTCAAAGATATCAGTTTCCTGCGGTAATCGAATTCAATGGACTCTCTTTCAGGGTGGAAGAGAGGCAAATAGATTTAGCTGGGGTTGATTCTTACCAATTTGTACTTTTTAATAGTTGGGGGTTGGCAAGGTCTTACCGAGGTAGGATTCGAATCTCTGATGTTAACAAAGAGGCAAGCATTTTGGCAATTAGCATGCAAACGGAGTTGCCGTCAAAAGGGGTTCAATTTATCAATAGTTTAATAAATATATACATTCAACGTGAGCTGGAGGAAAAAAATGAGACGGCAACTCGAACCGTCGAATTTATAGACGGACAGTTGGCAAGTATAGAAGATTCTTTACTATTGATAGAGCGCCGGTTACAAACATTTAGAACAGACAATCGAGTAGTTGACATTAGCCAGGAAGGACTTGCCGCATTACAAAAACTTGAAGAGCTTGAAAATAAAAGGGCTGAAGAGAGATTTCGGATTGAGTATTATAACTATATAGTAGCTTACCTTAAGCAAGAAACGCAGCCCCACGGTATTATTAGCCCATCTACTGCGGGGATAGATTCGCCGCTATTGGAAGCGTTGACACAAAACCTGGCTGAATTGAGTTCACAATTACTTCAGGTTGAAATGGGAGCAACCGATGCCAACCCTCAAGTGTTGTCTTTAAAGAATCAGACCCGAAAAGTAATTTTATCGATAATTGAGAACGTACAGAACCTAAAAGGAAGTAGCGAAATTCTTGTTGCTGATCTTACTTCGAGGATTAAAGAATCAGAGAGGTTGGTCAATAAATTACCACTTACCGAAAGAACACTTGTGAACATTCAACGAAGGTTCTCGTTGAGTGAGAATTTGTTTATTTACCTCCAGGAAAAAAAAGCGGAGGCAGGCATAGCGAAGGCTTCTAATGTACCAAATGCCAAAGTCGTAGATCCGCCAATGTTGAGAGGACAGACGTTTCCAACTCCCTTAAGGAATTATGCAATTGGATTTAGTTTAGGTTTGCTTTTACCAATCATATTGATCGTTATCAAGGATTTCTTTTCGATTAGCATTCAGTCTGTTCATGAAATCACGAAGAGTACAAAATTGCCAGTTCTGGCCTCAATTGCTCTGAGCAGGTATGAAACGGAGTTGGTGATGGAAAAGTATCCCCGATCACAGGTGGCCGAAAGCTTTAGGAAAATGCGAGCTTCGATGAAATTTTTAGAGCGAAAGGATCATAAGGTGGTGATGGTTACTTCGTTTCTGTCAGGAGAGGGTAAATCCTTTCTAACTATGAACACTGCCATAATGCTTGCCAAAATGGGACAAAAAGTTCTATTATTAGGCTTAGATCTTCGTAAGCCGAAAATTTTTGACTCTTTTGGAATTTCAAATGACCAGGGGATGAGCCAGCTCCTCATCGGTGACAAAAAATATAAAGACGTAATTCAATCAACGGGTATAAAGGGCTTGGATTTGATTGCGGCAGGACCAATTCCCCCCAACCCGAATGAACTGCTGATGGGACACGAGTTCGATGATGCAATGAGATGGTTCAGGGAGCACTATGACTATATTGTGATAGATACCCCGCCAGTAGGTCTCGTGTCGGATCCTATCGAGATAAGTCGACATGCCGATGTGGCATTATTTATCATAAGACAGGATGTCACTCCCCGCCACGCCATTGATTATATAAATGACATCCATAACAAAGGTCTAATCAATAATATTGGAATTGTTCTGAACGGTGTTGATTTTAAGAAACCAAAATGGCATTCAATTTATGGATATGGATATGGCTACGGTAATTATTATGGAGGCAAAAAAGCTTCAGGTAGCGGATATTACATAGATTAGTCGTGTTGGCAAGACCTACACCATAGCAGAAAGAGCCGCCAGACACCGAAGTGGAAAATGACTTTCTTAGAAGCGTATAGCGATCGCAACCCCGCTATTTTAATAGGGTCATTTCGATGCCATTCCATTGTTATACCACTCATGTTATGCCACTCAGTCGGGATTCCATCGGGGGTGCCTTGCTGAGGGGTGCCCGGCTTGGAGCCTGCATGCAGATGCCGCTGCAGCCATAGCCACTTCTCTAACCTCTCCCCACTCCTCTAACCTCTCCGATTCCAAACAAGCAACCTCAAATTGCTATTCCCCTTCGAATTGTGCTAAAAAAAATATGACATGTCCATCCAGCTTCCTACCTTTGAGTAGTATTTCTACTCATTATGCCGGCAACCAGTCATTGGTACGTATTATATACCCGTTCGAGGGCTGAGAAGAAAGTGGCGGAATCACTTAAGAAGCATGGCTTCCGAAGCTATTGCCCCACCGTCACCACCCTCAAGCAGTGGAGCGATCGGAAAAAGAAAGTACAAGAACCCTTGTTCAGATCCTATGTTTTTATTCAGGCCACTGAAGAGGAAAGGGTGCTCATCCTTCAGACGCCCGGTGTGATTAATTTTGTGTATTGGTTGGGCAAGCCCGCTATAGTCAAACAGAACGAAATCGAGGCGATTGGAATTTTTACGCAGGAAGTGAGCAATCACGAGGTATCAGAACTGAATTTCACCTTTGAAGACGGGGCAAAAGTGAAAGTGGATTGGGGTGCTTTTAAGGGAATGGAAGGCGAATGCATTGCGAGGCAAGGTAACAAGATCATATTACATATAGAGTCTCTGGGTCAGGTGATCCGGGCTGAAATACCCGCCGTGCATTTACAAAAGCTGCGTTAGGATATTTTTGTGCCCGTCAATAAACCTCCGGGCCTGTATAGTTTAATATTTTGAAGTCGCCGCCATGTGACTGAGGAGGCGAAGCTGTGCCGGAGAATGGACACTCAGACTATCCGACACTCAGACAGTCCGAACCATCTGACTCGTCCGACCCGTCCGAATATCTGAACATCCGACCCGTCCGAACATCCAAATATCCCCCTTGCTAGATACACTCATCACTTCCAAAACACGAATCAAACTCCTGGTCAGGTTTTTCCTGAGCCCGGGTAGCAGATCGTATTTGCGGTCGCTGGAGTCAGAGTTTGGCGAGAGCACTAACTCCATTCGACTGGAACTCAACAGGCTTGAGGGGGCCAACTTGTTGAGAGCAGAACTGGAAGGCAATAAGAAGGTATACAGTGCCAACGATCAGCACCCGCTTTTCGGCGAGATCAATAAGTTGGTGCGCAACTACCTGGGGCTCGATGTCCTTGTGGAGAAGGTGGTGGATAAACTAGGTAACCTCCACAGTGTCTACCTGATCAACGAGCTGGCAGAAGGAAAAAATACGTCCAATATTGACATGGTGATCGTAGGTGATGCTATCGACACGCAGTACTTATCCCTTTTGGTGACCAAAGCAGAAGAGCTTATTCACAGAAAGATCAGCTATAGCATATTCAGCTTATTAGAAATGGATAACGTAAAATCCGAACTTGACCGCAAGCCTTTGCTACTCCTTTGGTCCGCTGATGACTAGGTGCCGGCATGGAAATAGCACCGGTCGGTTAACGGTGTCGGTACGGCCAATAGCCAACCTGCAAGAGCCGTCAGACACAGGTTATAAATAATGAATCGTTAAGGTGTTGTGTCTTCACACACCTTAGACGTAATACTGTTAGTGCAGCTTGTCTTCACACACTTTTGACATATAACAGTTTAGGTGCTGTGTCTTCACACACCTTCAAAATACAGAGCCACAATCTTAAATATGTATTCCAATATCCGCCATCGTTAATCCAATGACCAACTTCCCCTCCAACCCTAAAGTAGGCCTCATCGGCCTGGGCTATGTAGGCCTTCCGTTAGCCGTCGAATTTGCCAAACAATTTCCTACCGTTGGTTTTGATATCAACCTGGCTCGGGTAAAAGAACTTAATCAGGGCCACGACCATACGCTGGAGGTAAGCGATACTGATCTTCAAAAGGTTGTGTCGAAGGAGCTTTCTGCAGGCAAAGGCCTTTTAGTCAGCGCTTCCAAGGAAGACCTGACTAGTTGCAATGTGTTCATTATCACGGTACCTACTCCCACTGACAGGCACAACAGGCCAGTGCTTACACCGCTCATCAAAGCCAGCGAAACGGTGGGAAGTGTGATGAAACCTGGTGCGGTGGTAGTATATGAGTCCACTGTATATCCTGGCGTCACCGAAGACGAGTGTGTGCCTGTGCTGGAAAAGGCATCTGGACTGTCATTCAATAAAGACTTTTTCGCAGGCTACAGCCCTGAGCGGATAAATCCCGGAGACAAGGAGCATACAGTGGCGAAAATTCTTAAGGTAACCTCTGGAAGCACGCCGGAGGCAGCTGAGTTCATCGATGGATTGTACGGCAAGGTTATTACCGCCGGCACTTATAAGGCATCTTCGATGAAAGTAGCGGAGGCAGCCAAGGTGATCGAAAACTCTCAGCGAGACATTAATATCGCTTTTGTGAATGAGCTGTCCAAGATTTTTAACAAGCTGGGGATCGACACACATGAGGTATTGCAGGCAGCAGGTACCAAATGGAATTTCCTTCCCTTCAAACCGGGGCTGGTGGGGGGCCATTGTATTGGCGTAGACCCTTACTACCTGGCACAAAAAGCACAGGAAGTAGGCTATCATCCGGAGATCATTCTGGCGGGACGCCGGCTCAATGATAGCATGGGAGGCTATGTGGCTGAGGAAGTGGTGAAGCTCATGGTACGCAAAGGAAGGTCTGTACTCAATGCCCGTTGCCTGGTATTGGGCTTTACATTCAAGGAGAACTGCCCCGATGTACGCAACACCCGGGTCATCGATATTATCGACGAACTAAAGTCTTTTCACACCGAGCCCATCATCTTCGACCCGCAAGCCAACATTGCGGAGGTAAAAGCGGAGTATGGCATAGACATATGGAACAAGCTTCCAGAAGGAAAATTTGATGCAGTCATACTGGCTGTAGCTCACAAAGAATTTGCACAGCTCGACATCCGCTCCCTGGTCTCCGACAATGGGGTGGTGTACGATGTAAAAGGAATTTTACCGAAAGCAATTGTCGATGGTAGATTGTGAACAAGAAGAGGACGGTCGGATATTCTGACACTCAGACGCTCAGACAATCCGACCTGTCGACCGAAGCGTCAGCGTAGGTTGACCATCCGAACGGTCTGAACTATCTGAATTGTCCGAACCATCCGAAAATCTAAATTTATTTAAATGAAACACAACTTTGAAAAACTCACTATCTGGCAGGATGCTGTGGATTTGGCGGTTGAAGTATGTTTAGAAGTAGATAATTCCAGAAATTTTGCACTTAAAGACCAGTTAACAAGGTCTTCGATTTCAGTGCCCAGTAATATTGCAGAAGGGTGTGAACGACAGACAGCGAAAGAACTGAGTCGTTTCCTGAATATTTCGGGAGGCAGTTCTGGCGAAGTTCGGACGCAATTGATCATCGCAAAAAGGATCAATCAAATCGATGAAAGCAAAGCAGATAACCTGGTCGATCGCTATAGGAAGTTGTCCTCGCAGATTTATGCGTTTAAGAAAAAACTGGAAGTTTGATACTCAGACACTCAGACGATCTGAAAGTCCGAAAGTCTGAACATCCGAACAGTCCTTTAATCCATATCTCTTGAACACCAAATTATACAACACCCCTTTCCATATCGGCTCTCTCTCCGACAAGAAATTCCTCATTACCGGAGGTGCGGGATTCATAGGCTCCAATATTGTGGAATACCTCCTTCGCTTCGGAGCAGGTCAAGTCCGGGTGCTCGACAACCTGAGCAATGGCTACTTCGAAAACATCGAAGAGTTCATGCCGCTTCCGAATTTCGAATTCATAGAAGGCGACATCCGTGACCTTACTACCTGCCAAAAAGCAGTCGAGGGAATGGACTACGTCACCCACCAGGCAGCCCTGGGCTCAGTGCCCCGCTCGATAAAAGACCCTGTTACTTCGAATGAAGTAAACATAGCTGGCCACCTGAACATGCTGGTGGCAGTAAAAGAGAACAAGGCCGTAAGAAGAATGGTGTATGCCGCCTCTTCTTCTACCTATGGAGACAGCCCCGACCTCCCCAAAGTTGAGGGCAGAGAGGGGAAATCCTTGTCGCCCTATGCGGTAACCAAGGCAGTCAACGAAATGTACAGCGACGTGTTCAGTAAAACCTATGGCCTTCACACCATTGGGCTTCGCTATTTCAACATATTTGGTCCTAATCAAAACCCCAACAACCCTTATGCTGCGGTGATTCCCATCTTTTGCCAGGCGTTTATCGAAAACAAGCAGCCCACGATTAATGGGGATGGCAAAACCACCCGGGACTTTACTTTTGTAGCGAACGCTGTGCAGGCCAATATCAGGGCCATGTTGTTAGCAGAACTAACGCAACATGAGGTAATGAACACAGCCTGCGGCGATCAGATCAGCCTCAATGAAATGATCACTATGCTGCAGGAAATGACTGGGAAAGACATCAAGCCGGTATATGGCCCTGAGCGCCCCGGCGACGTAAAGCATTCCAAAGCCAGCATCGACAAAATTACTAAGCTATTGGGCTATCAGCCCACTGTCCGCTTCCGGGAAGGACTTGAAATAGTCTACGAATGGTATCAGTCTAAATATCAAACTTCAAAGTGACAGATGGACGTTCAGACCGTCCGACTATCGGACAGTCTGAATATCCGACCCGTCTTAACATTTGAATCGTCCGAGTATCCAACTTGTCGACCGAAGCTTCAGCGCAGGCTGAACATCCAAAAACACTTCATGTCAACTAAATCAAAGGTATTAGTCACAGGCGGAGCAGGTTTTATCGGCTCTCATGTGGTGGATCAACTCATGAGCGAAGGCAACTACGAAGTGATGGTGATGGACAATCTCGTCACTGGCCGGCTCAACAACCTCACGCATCATGGTGAGGCCGTTATTCTCATCAACGCCGACATTTCCGACTCGTCTTCATGGCAAACGCTAAACTTTACACCAGACTATATAATCCACCTGGCCGCTCAGGTAAGCGTGCCCGCTTCTTTTGGAGACCCGGCCTACTGCCATCGTGTTAATGTTAGCGGGTTCCTCAACATGCTGGATTTTGCCCGGGTGAACAAGGTGAAGAAAGTAGTGTACGCCTCGAGCTCGGCCATATATGGCGACCAGGGAGAAAGAAGAATCAATGAGAGCGACGCACCAAACCCTTTATCGCCGTATGGAGCCAGTAAGTTGCTAAACGAATGGTATGCCGGTAAGTATCACGAGTGGTTTGGAGTGTCGGCCATCGGATTGCGGTTTTTTAATGTGTATGGCCCCAGGCAACTCAACGATTCACCTTACTCTGGTGTAATTGCCAAATTCAAACACCTGATCCAAAATGAGCAACCTGTGACCATTTTTGGAGACGGAAAGCAGACGAGAGACTTTGTGTATGTGACAGAGGTGGCAAAAGCTATTGAATTGGCTATGTTGTCTCCTGCATCGTTGAATGTCTTTAATGTTGGAACCGGGGAGCCGTGTGACCTGACCCATTTAGCCGAAATATTCTCTTCTGTTTTTGGCAGAGAACTGGCACTTCAATATCAACCAGCAAGGGAGGGCGATATTCGCCATAGCCGGGCCAATGTGGGAAAGCTTAAAACGGAATTGGGCTTTCAATCAACGATTGACTTAAAGGAGGGAGTTCGGCTCCTTACCTCCACGGAGGAAGAAAAGTAGGATGCCTGATAAAATCAACATAGGTCTCTCATATGCCATCGATAAGACAAGCAGTGGCAACTCCGTGAAATTGATAGCCTTCGTTGCTTGCCGGGAAGGAAAAGGCAATTTTGAACATGATGGCCATGCAGCCGGATGACGAGAAAAAACCTGGGCCTGCACAAAGGTGCTTAATGGGGTGGTAGGGTGTAAGAGCAAAACGTCGCTTGCAAAAATTGTGAAGCAGTGTGTAATTTGATTCACAGGATACCAGCATTGAAAACAAACTACTTTTGGATATGAATGTTTCCGAAGCGTCAAATCACAAAATCATTGAGTTCCCCAAAATTCTCGATGAACGGGGGAATCTGACCTTCATGGAAAATGGGCACTACATCCCTTTTGATATTAAAAGAGTATTTTGGACCTATGATGTGCCTGGGGGAGAGACCAGGGGCGCACATGCTTACAAAGAGCAGCATGAGGTGATTATTGCCCTGTCGGGGTCTTTTGATGTGGTAGTTACAAGTGCTGATGGGCAAAAGGAAAAAATCCAGCTAAATCGGTCTTATTATGGCTTGTATTTGCCCCCGATGACCTGGAGGCATATGGAAAATTTCAGCACTAATGCGTTGAGCTTCCACATCTCCAGCCACGAGTATCAGGAAAGTGATTATGTGAGAGACTTCACCTCCTTTCTAAAACTGACAAAGTGAACAAGTCAACTGTTTTTGATTGTAGTTTGCTGGAGCTCCCGAAGATAAAGGCGGCATCGGGGAGTATTACCTCCATCAATAATTTTAAAGAAATTCCCTTCGGAATTAAAAGAACATACTACTTGTATGACTTACCAAGTGCTTCTTCCAGAGGGGGGCATGCTCACAAGGACCTTCACCAACTCATCATTGCTGCAAGTGGCAGCTTCGATGTGATGTTGCAGGACGGAAGAATGAAAAGGGCTGTCCAGTTGAATCAACCCAATATTGGTCTTTATTTGCCACCTGGTTTGTGGAGGGAGCTTTCCAATTTTTCAAACGGCGCCATCTGTTTGGTACTTGCCTCGGAATTATACACCGAAGAGGACTATATAAGAGAATACGATCAGTTTCTGGCGTATAAATCATTGTAGCGCCAAAGCTTTCAATCACATGGAAATAGTTGAGGTATCGGAACAGGAATACAACACGCTGCTCAGCCCAGCTCATGTGTTTAACACCTCCGGTTTTAATAGCCTGAACGCAGACAAGGCAGACAACGTAAAATTCTTGATCTTCAGGGATTCTAAAGTACGCATGGGGTTGATACTCGGTATCAAAGGAGCGACAGCAAAATCTCCTTTTTCGGCTCCATTTGGAGGGTTTTCTTTGGCGGGTAGTCCGTCGCTGGAGCAACTCGACGAAGCCGTCGATGCTTTGAAAAGCTGGATAACGGGCAACCTCCTCACAGAGCTTGTCATCACTCCACCGCCACTGCTTTACGACCCCACGGTGCTATCGAAAGTGACCAATGTGCTTTACAGAAAAGGGTTTGTTCAGAAAAATATGGATCTCAATTACGCTCTCGACCTGGAAACGGAGCTGCCCTATGCCAGTCTATTGCGAAAAAACGCCAGAAAAAACCTGAACAACGCCCTGGCCAACAAACTGGCGCTCAGGGTGTGCACTACACCAGAGGAGCAAGAGGCAGCCTACAGGGTGATAGCGGCCAACAGGGCAGCCAAAGGCTATCCTTTGCGAATGACCTGGCAGCAGATGCTCAGCACCACCAAAATTATTGAAGCTGATTTTTTTCTGGTGACAAAAGATGACGCAGCCGTTGCTGCTGCCATTGTTTTCGCCGTAACGGACAACATCATGCAGGTGATCTACTGGGGTGATATGGTAGAGTACTCTCACTTGCGACCCGTTAATTTCCTGGCCTGTCAGCTTTTTGAGCATTATCGAAACGCTGGAAAAAAGGTATTGGACATTGGCCCATCGACTGAAGACTCTCTGCCCAACTACGGTTTGTGTGATTTCAAAGAGAGTATTGGTTGTGAGGTGAGTATTAAGCCTTCTTATATTTGGTCAGTTTGAAAGAATGGTCATAGCTAACCCCGACAAATTCCTTCTTCCAACTTACCGGCTAAGCCCATTTAGCACTGCTGATGTGGCGCTCAATCATGAATTGCCATCCGACGACTATGCTGAAACGTATTTCGGAGAACGGTTCGCCTCTCGTCGTTACAAGTATTGCATGTCGGGAAGAGCCGCCATTCACCAGGCGCTTTCTCATTATCATTTGCAGCCTGATGATGTGGTCACCATTATCACCACCACCAATAATTTCTATATCAGCAGTTGCGTGACTAATGAGATCGAGCGGTTTTGTAAATGGTCAAGAAAAATTGAGCGTGCTACAAAAGTGCTTTTTGTGAATCATGAGTTTGGCTACCCCCTGGAGGATGTAGCTTCCCTGCAAGAGCATGGCTTGCCAATTATTGAGGATTGTGCCTATTCCTTTTTGTCTCACAATACAGCTGGAAACACGGGACACGTGGGAGACTTTACCATTTACAGTTTTCCCAAGATATTCCCCGTTCAAATAGGGGGGCTCCTGACAATGAAGAACGGACTGGATGAGGAAAAGTTTTCTCAGCA
>TARA_R110001606_G_scaffold81705_1_pt1 | contig 27838 bp, 29 predicted proteins | sample TARA_R110001606 | Tara Oceans TARA_R110001606 (sample SAMEA4398315) | marine metagenome | biome: Polar Biome; feature: [SRF] surface water layer (ENVO:00010504); material: water (ENVO:00002006), including particulate matter (ENVO:01000060) such as... | depth 5 m
ATATGTCCGTGGACCGTCTATATGGTCAGGAAGTGAGAAGCTTCGGCGTCGTGCCGCAGCACGCCGCCCATTCCGGGTCCAAGGGGGTGTGATCTCAAGGCTATGACAGCTGAAACGATAGTTCAGGTGACCTTAATCCGGATCAATGAGTGCCGATGTACTCAATCGTACTCTGCGATTGAAGCAAGGCCATTTTCTGCGCACGATTGTAACAGGAGATAGAGATGAACGCGAAGTCAGAGGAAACGAAAAATATAGCGTCGGATGCCGCATCTGCTCGGGGCGAAGGGTCCTGTTGCGGCGGAAGTGCGCGTAAAGCCGCTCCGGAGGTGCAGACGCGCCCGCGATCGGATGCAGAGCAACAGCCCGACGCGATACGGGAGACTGCAAAAAGCAAATCGAAAGGCTGCTGCTGCAGCGCGGGATGAGATGTCCCGACGACTTGCGGTAAGACATGGTTTGGCGCGGTTCGGAAATCTCCTGTCGAGCGTGGAGAGATACCTAGTTGTGTTGTTCGCTTTACGAAGAGTTTTCGAACCGCCCCAGTTCGTAGGAATAGGTGATTATGAATACGCGTGCGGAAAAATTTCACCTCGTAGGCGCAGTGCGCGGGCCGGCTCGCCGAACGTTTGGGCGAGCCCATCAAGTCGCGTCAGCTATGAGTGCACTATGCGAAGGCCACCGGGCGACGCGCCGGGCGCTTATGTGTGAGAACCGTGAACGTTGAAAAGCAAATGATCTGGGTCCGGAACGGCCCGTAATCCCGATGGGTAAAGGAGTGAGCAATGGCTTGGCTGGCGGAAAACTGGGTTTGGGTCCTGATCGGAATCGCGTTCGTCGCGATGCATCTTTTCGGGCACGGCGGGCACGGCGGGCACGGTGGAGGCGGTGAATCGAGCCGGCGGTCGAGAAATGAAAATGAGACGGATCAGCCCGGGCAGCACCGGCACTGACGGATCGTTGACGAACTGTCGGACGAGGTCTGACCTGATCCTGGCGTATGCAGGGACAAATGAAGCGGATCGAGACAGCAAGATAAAGGATGAATGTTATGTTGAACACAAAGTTGGTCACATGGACATTGGGGATCTGGACAAGCATCACCTTCGTGGTTTGCGTGATCTACGGTCTTGTGACACCGCAGAGTCTTAATATGAGCATGTTTCTCGAGCAGGTCCTACCGGCCTTCAAGTGGCTGACGTGGTGGGGGTTCCTGCTTGGTCTGACCGAAAGCTTTCTTTACGGCGTTTATGCCGGGCTTGTGTTCTGCCCGGTTTACAACTGGCTGCACCGCCGCTGGGGCGCTAAATGAGAAACAAAGCAAGGATCGATTTATGAAAACCGCCATTGTCGAGGTCGCCGGCCTGATCTCCGTGCTCAGCGCCCGGGGCGTTGAAAAACAACTCACACGCCTTCCCGGCGTGCGTAAGGCCGAGGTGAACTACGTCGCCGGCAGCGCCACCGTCGTCTACGACGAAAAGCGCACAGATATCAAGGCGATCAAGGAGAAGGTGGCCGATTGCGGCTACCATTGCGGTGGCGAGCTCGTGCCGAAGCATGTCTGCGCGCCCGAGGTTTCGCCGGCTGAGGGTGTCGCCGTCGCGACGCCGGCGCATGAGCATCATGCGGAGGCGGGCAAGGCGAAGCCGGAAGCCGGAAAAGCGCCCGCCGTGGATCATGCGGCGCACGAGATGGGCCACGGCGGCGGCATGAGCATGGAAGCCATGGTGCGCGACATGCGCAACCGGTTCTGGATCGCGTTGATTTTCAGCGTGCCGATTTTCGTCTACTCGCCGATGGGTGGGTTGTTTACGCCGCCGGCGCCGCCGTTTGGGCTGCGCCTGGACCTCTGGCTGTTCTTCCTGGCGAGTGCCGCCGTCCTCTATCCGAGTTGGCCGTTCTTCGTCGCCGCCTGGCGGGCGCTGCGCAACGGCGTGCTCAACATGGCGGTGTTGGTCGTTCTGTCCGTGGGCACCGGGTACATCTTCAGCGTCGGCGCCACCTTCTTCTTTCCCGGCGTTCAGTTCTACGAAGCGGTCGCCGTGCTGCTGGTCTTCATTCTGCTCGGTCACTGGCTGGAGATGCGCGCCCGAGCGGGAGCCTCCGATGCCATTCGCTCGCTGATGGACCTGGCGCCGCCGATGGCGACCGTGCTGCGCAACGGCCGCGAAACCGAGGTTCCCACCGCCGAAGTCCTTAAAGACGATACGGTCGTGATCCGGCCTGGCAACAAGATTCCTGTCGATGGCGAAATCCTCGAGGGCGAGTCCCAAGTCGATGAATCCATGCTCACCGGCGAGTCCATGCCGGTGGCCAAAAAGCCCGGCGATGCGGTGATCGGCGCGACGATCAACAAGAGCGGTAGCTTTAAATATCGTGCGACCAAGGTCGGCGCTGACACGGCGCTCGCGCAGATCGTAAAACTTGTTCAGGAGGCCCAGAACTCCAAGGCACCAGCTCAACTGCTTGCCGACAAGGCTTCGCAGTGGCTCGTGCTGATCGCAGTCGTCATTGGCCTTGCGACCTTCGCCACCTGGTTCTGGTGGATCGGCGAGCCCCTACTGTTCGCTTTGACGCTGACCATCACAGTCTTTGTGATCGCTTGTCCCGACGCGCTCGGCCTTGCGACGCCGATGGCGGTTATGGTCGGCACAGGGTTGGGCGCCATGAACGGAATCCTGTTCAAGAACGCCAGCGCTTTAGAGGATGCGACCAAGCTCAATGTCATCGTCTTTGACAAGACCGGGACGCTGACAATGGGAGAACCGGACGTGGTCGAAGTCGTTGTGTCGTCCGATATGACAGAGGACAAGGTCCTGGCGTTGGCGGCGACGGTCGAGCAAGGCTCCGATCATCCGTTGGCGCAGGCGATCTTGAAACGCGCAGGCGACATGCAAAAGGCGCAATTGAACGGCTTTGAGAATATCGAAGGTAAAGGCGCGCGGGCGGACATCGACGGCGATGAGGTTCTGCTCGGCAACCGTCGGCTAATGGATGAACGCAAGGTCACGATGGGCGCGCTGGAGGCCGAGGCGAAGCGGCTGCAGGGCGCCGGCCAGACGGTGGTTCATATTGCGCGTGCCGGACAACTGGTCGGACTGATCGCCATCGCCGACGCGCCCCGGCCGACGGCAGCCGCGATGGTGGCGAAGCTGCGCGAACGCGGCGTCGAGGTCGCGATGCTCACCGGCGATAATCAGGCGACGGCTGACCGGATCGCCGCGGGGCTCGGCATCACGACGGTCCTGGCCGACGTGCTGCCTGGACAGAAGGCGGACAAGGTCAAGGAGCTGCAAGATCAGGGCAAGAGGGTCGGCATGGTCGGCGACGGCGTCAACGACGCGCCAGCCTTGACCCAGGCCGATGTGGGGTTCGCCATTGGCGCCGGCACGGACGTTGCGATCGAGAGCGCCGACGTGGTGCTGATGAAAAGCGACCCTTATGACGTGGTGGGGGCGATCGAGCTGTCGCGCGCGACCCTTCGTAAGATGCATCAGAACCTGTTCTGGGCGGTGGGTTACAACGTCATCGCCTTTCCCGCGGCAGCTGGCGTTTTCTATCCTTTTGTCATCAGCCCGGAAGTGGCCGCGCTGGCGATGTCGGGGAGTTCGGCCTTGGTGGCGGTGAACGCCATGCTGCTGAAACGAACGCGGCTGGAGGGCATTCATGCTGCGCCCCGCAAAGCCTGAAGTTGAAGAATGGCGCCCGGGCTTGTCGCCGGACGAACCGGTGACCATCGTCGGCGCCGGCCTAGCCGGGCTCGCATGCGCCGTGGTGCTGGCCCGGGCCGGTCGGCCGGTCATCGTAAGGGAATGGCACAAGACCGTCGGCAGTCGCTTTCATGGCGATTTTCAGGGTCTTGAGAACTGGAGCGACGACCAGGATGTCCTTGCCGAGCTGCGCGCCGCCGGCATTGAGACAAGCTTCGAAGCTCATCCCGTCCGCGAGGGAATCGCCTTCGACGCCTGGGGTCAGGCCTATCCGATCCTTGGCGACCGACCGCTTTACTACTTGGTGCGGCGCGGTGGCCACGGCGGCAGCCTGGAGTGCGGTCTCCTCGAACAGGCCATCGCTGCCGGCGCCGAGGTGCGGTTCGGTGACCGGGTCACGGATCCGGAGGGATCGACGGTTCTCGCGATCGGGCCGAGGACCGTCGATGCTATCGCCGCCGGGTACGTTTTCGAAACCGATCGGCCGGACGGCAACTGGATCGCCTTCAACGATCGGCTTGCACCGCTTGGCTACGCTTATCTTTTGATCCACGCCGGCCGCGGCACGGTGGCGAGCTGCATGTTCACCGGTTTTAAGCGGCAAGCGGAGTATGTCGAGCGCACGGTGGCCTTCTTCCGCGAGAAGGCGGGGCTCGAAATGTGCGACCCCAAGCCGTTCGGCGGTTTCGCCAACTTTCGCCTGCCGCGCACTGCCCTGCAGGGAGGGCATCCCGTCGTCGGCGAGCAGGCCGGGTTCCAGGACGCACTCGCCGGCTTCGGCATGCGCTATGCCCTGCGCTCGGGCATCCTCGCCGCCCGCAGCCTGCTCGAGGGAACCGACTACACGCGGCTCTGGCGTCAAGAGCTTCTGCCGCTGCTCAGGACCGGCGTCTGCAACCGCTTCATCTTCAACAGCGCCGGAGCACGAGGCCGGCGCTGGGCGCTGCGTGGGATGAGCCGCTCCGATACCGCGGCGAAGCTACGACGGCTTTATCGCCCCTCAACCCTGACCCGTCTCGTTTATCCGCTCGCACTCTGGCGCTACCGGGCGCCGCTTGGCGATCCGAGTTGCGACCACGTGGCCTGCGACTGTATCTGGTGCCGCCACGGCGTGGCTCTCACGCCGCAATGAGTCTCGCTTAACCCGTCCTGCCGGAGAAGGAGTAGATCCTACTTATAGAAATCATCGATCTGAAGGGCCGAAAAGGCCTTGTGATCGGCATCGCCAACGAGCACAGCCTTGCCTGGTCGGCGGCCCAGCATTTCCGGAATGCCGGGGCCGATCTGGCCATGACCTATCTGAACGACAAAGCAAAACCCTTCGTCGAACCGCTCGCCCGCGAGGCCGAGGTGTCGCTGTTCCTGCCTTGCGACGTTGCCGAACCGGGCCAACTGGAGGCCGTGTTCGAGGCAATAGATAACCCAGCGAACTGTGCAACCGGATCGTGTTGCACTGGAGTTTGCAGCATGCACTAACGAAATACGCGACATTTTCCTGTATTTCTAAATAGAAGTGAGAAGTAATTGGAGCTTTGTTGATATCCATTGATTATCTGCCCCTACGCAGGTCAACTGATTCTGAAGTACAAAAAGACAGATCGCTGAACTGTGCATGTTCCGCAACCGAGCCGCAGCAAACAGTGCTGAGCGACAAACCTAAAAAACATCAAGGAGACTAGAGATGAACTTCGCAGGGGCTGTCAATGAGGCGACACTGACTGTCGCGGGAGATTTTCCGATTGAAGGCGAAGGGCACCAGAAAGCCAACAATCGGCCTGGATACAACTGGATCAACCTATGAATGAATCGTTTAACCATGCTGGAACCTGGGGCATCACACTGATCGTTACCGTCTTGGTGTCTTGGTTTTTCTATCGCTATTTCGCGCCGAAAAGCTGGCGGGAATGGGTCGGCGCTGGGGTGGTTCAGGCCTTTATCATCGCGCTTTATGCAGAAATGTACGGCTTTCCGCTTACCATTTATCTGTTGGTGCGTTTTTTTGGTTTGGACAGCGAATATGTTAGCGCCAGCCTATGGTCGACCCTGGTAGGGATCAGCGAAACCGGCATGATGATCTCAATGCTGCTTGGCTATGCGCTCGCCTTTATCGGTATAGGACTCTTTATTCAGGGGTGGCGTCAGGTCCACAAGGCACGAGGCGAAAATCGTCTGATGACAGACGGTTTGTATGCGTATGTGCGGCATCCGCAGTACACAGGACTGTTCATTGCTCTGTTCGGAGAAGGAGTGGTGCATTGGCCAACGCTTTTCTCGGTCGGTCTTTTTCCAGTGATCGTGCTTGTCTACACTTGGCTGGCTCGGCGCGAGGAACAGCAGGTACTTAAGCAGTTCGGCGAGGCTTACCGCGCCTATCAGCGTCAGGTACCAATGTTCATCCCTCGTTGGGGCCGCTGGCGTCAACTCGCCACCGCTTCACGAGAAAGCAGTGATGACGAGGCCGCGTGAGGGCGTCCATACATGACAATGCCGCCCGCGCAATGCCACCAAGTTTAACCATAACGATAGCCTTGGACATTTTACCGCCAACGAATGTTACTTCGATTTTTGAGTAAAGACATTAATATACATCAATGCAGAAAGCCGTGACGTGCTTAAGACCAAAAAGATCACTTCGTTGCCAATTAGTCCTGGGGATATAATGCAAAGACAGAGAGATATACCTCTAGACCACTCAAAAAGCCGTAAAATTCTGTCAATTATATGATACCGAAAACCGCTATAGAATGTTTGCCCAAACCCGTAGTTAAAACAAACAAAGTGGAGGTTTAAATGCCTGATCATCATATCTCACGTAGAGGTTTCTTCAAATGGGCTGCCATGTGATCGACGGCACTCCCCTTGGTTATGGGAGGTGTATCGGCTTTTCCGTTCAGCGCTTTTGCGTCTCGCAACGTGGATTTCATTCCTCATGCCGATCAATATGGGCCGTTCTGGGCGATGGTAAAAGACGGGCGTTTCGTAAAGGCAATCCCCAGGACAGAGTATGATTACCGACCAACGATTATGGCCAGCGAAGGTGCCGTCAGTCGGACTTACCACTCTACACGCGTTCGCTATCCTTTCGTTCGGAAATCATATTTGGAGAATCTCAATGGTGACCGTAAACCCGAACTGCGTGGGAGAGAATCCTTTGTCCGAGTGGATTGGGATACGGCACTCGGGCTCGTTTCAAAGGCTATTTTGGATACGATCGATAGCCATGGCAACCAAGGCATTTTCTCAAGTTCTTACGGCGGATGGGCGCATGGCGGGGTGCTAACGCCAAACGTATTGCAAGGCCGGTTTTTCAATACAATCGGCGGGCAAAGTGTAACCGTTGGTGACTACTCAGGCGGCGCGTCTCAGGTCAGTCTGCCGCATATTGTTGGCGACATGGAAGTTTATTCGCGTCAAACGTCATGGTGGCAAATTCTGAAAGAAACAGAAATCTTTGTATTGGTCGGGGTCGACATTGACAAAAATGGCCGTGTAGAGGGTCGGGTGACGGACCATGGTATGTACCCCCATTGGGAAGCGATCCAGAAAGCTGGTGTGAAATTCATCTCCATCAATCCACAATATACAACAACAGATCAGTGGATGAATGCAGAGTGGGTTAAAATTGTGCCAAACACGGATACGGCATTATTCTTGGCGATGGCGTATCACATCTACACCAAAGGTATGCATGACCAGGCATTCTTAGATAAGTATACAGTCGGTGCGCAGCGATACATTGATTATCTAGTTGGAAAAGATCCAGACGGTTCGCCGCCGAAAACCCCAGAGTGGGCGGCACAAATTACAGGTTTATCGGCAGATAAAATCCGCGAGTTAGCAGAACTTTTTATAACCAAACGCACCGAAATCGCCGGCGCATGGTCGCTTCAGCGTGCCCACCATGGCGAAATGGTGCATTGGGCAATGATCAACTTCACTTGTATGACCGGTGCATTCGGCTCACCCGGTGGCGGGGTTGGCTTCAGTTGGCATTGGGGCCAGGGTGGCACTCTTGCTTCCGGCGCCATCCTCCCTGGCGGCATCCCGCAAGGAAAAAATCCGGTTGCTGGGATTTGTCCAGCGGGCCGCATCACCGAAATGCTAGAAAACCCAGGGAAGAAATTTATGCGCAACGGCAACACATTCACTTATCCTGATGTGGGCATGATCTACAATGCCGGTAACAACGTGCTGTCGCATCAACAAGATACCAACCGGCTTCTTAAGGCGATGCAAAAAGCGAGAACATTCGTCAACCAGGACCCTTGGTGGGTCGCATCGTCACGCTTTGCCGATATTGTTTTGCCGGCAACAACGACGGTCGAACGTGACGAGGTTAGTTCCGGTAATACGTATTCAAATGACAAAGTCTTTGCGATGAAGAAAGTCATTGAACCAGTTGGCGAAAGCCTGGATGACTTTGAAATTTTCCGTCGTCTCGCCGCCATATTTGGAACCGAACAACAATTTACAGACGGCAAAGAAGTCATGGATATCGTTAAAGAATCTTATGCCAAGACTTCAGCGTCTAAAACGACTCCGTTCGAAAAATTTTGGGACGTAGGGGTCGTGCAGCTACCTGTGCCGCCGGAACAACGTGATTGGGTGCGCCACGGTGATTTTCGTACAGATCCAGAGAAGAACCCGCTGCAGACAAGGTCCGGCAAGGTTGAAATGTTCAGCCAATCAATCGACGAGATGAATATCGACGATTGCCCGGGTATGCCAAAATGGCTCGAACCGGCTGAGTATCTCGGCAACGCTAAGCCCGGGCAAGTTCATGTTGTCAGCCCGCATCCGTATAACCGAATTCACTCACAATTTGCGCAAGCAAAAATTCGCGCGGAGTTGAACATTCAAGATAGGGAATTCGTACTTATTAGTATCGAGGATGCAAGGAAACATGGCATTGAAGATGGTGATCTTGTCGAACTTTCGAACGAGCGGGGGGCTGTAATCGCCGGGGCACGCGTCACTGATAAAATCATGGAAGGCGTTGTCTCGCTTTATGAAGGTGCGTGGGTGCAGTTTGATAGCAAGGGGCGTTGTAATAGCGGCTCAATTAATACACTGACATCTGAACGCCGTTCTAGTGGGCTTAGTCAGGCTAACACGGCGAACACATGTATCGCTTTTTTGAAAAAAGCTGAAAATGTCGAAGGACCAAATCTGGCTTATGAACCACCGATTACCTTTGAATCAGAAGTCGTCAGTCTTGATGAGAATATCTATAATTTGGACCGCGCTGATGGTCTTGCAGAAAAGTTTACCGCCAATATGGAACCGGGCGAAAAAATCTTTTACCAGCGCTGTACGCTTTGTCATGTGCCCCAGGACCCTCGCTCTCACACCAAAAAAGAATGGGTGGGTTTAACAAACAGCATGTTTCCGCGGGCGGGTCTCGAAGATGAGGAGAGGAAACTGGTGCTCGAATGGCTATTCGAAAATGCCAAAGATGGCAGTTGACCAAGGGCAGAAGGAAACAAAGCGTTGTAAAACAGCATTGTCATGTATGGATGCCCCGATATTGCAAGGGGATATTGATCTGATGTGCAGGTAGGGTTTGCAGTCATGTATCAGCCTGTTGACACGGCACATGACCGCTGGCCTGATGGAATCCGAAGGAACGACACGGCTGACGCGGAAGCGATCTGCGATGCGGCAACGCATCCAACGATGCGGTTTGCACCGGTGAAGTCGGCGGAACAGCAATCGGTTTTGATGCTGCATCGGACCCGAGAGTTGCTGATGCGCCAGCGGACCATGCTGATCAACGCGCTTCGCGGTCATTGCGCCGAGTTCGGGCTGATCGCCGCACAAGGTATCTTTAAAGTGGCGGATCTGATACGTATCCTAGAGGCGACCCCCGGGGTCGGGATCATCAAGGCAACGACCCTGGTGGCGACCGATCGGCGACGGTAGCCAGTTCCACTCAGGGCAGCCGATCTCTGCCTGGCTAGGCCTTGTGCCCCGCCAGCATTCGAGTGGCGGCAAGGACAGGTTGGGGCGCATATTCAATGACCAGCCTCATCTAAGTGGTCCAGTCCCTATGAGAGACTTTGGCCGGTTTGATCATCCTTTGGTGACGACCAGTCCGCCCATCTCAATCGCCGGGGTAATTTCCGACAGCGACGGGATCACGGCGAGCATCGTTCAGCATCTGACATCAGGGCACAAATCTTTATGCACGGAATCCTCAGGGTACACACCATTTTCAAGTCAACCCTAACTCCAGGTCCAGTGATCGGCAATCGTCGGTGAATTTGCCCAACTAAAGGATAATTGGCGGGCTTGTGTTGGGTCGCAGGATGATTAGGCTTGGGTCAACATACTCACACATCCGATAGGAAAGAAATGTCGTCCACTACAGAAAAAAACGTTCTGGTCTTGCAGGGCGGCGGTGCGCTTGGCGCTTATCAGGCCGGCGCGTTCGAGGCGCTTTTTGACAGCGGGCGGCGCACCGAGTGGGTGGCGGGGGTTTCCATTGGCGCGATCAACGCCGCGCTGATTGCGGGCAACCCGCCCGAGCGCCGCACCGAAAGGCTGCGCGCCTTCTGGGATATGGTATCCTCCGACACCGCTGCCCTGCCTTTTCTCGCGGGCATGATGCCGCGCGGATTTTACAACGAACTCAGCGCCAACGCGACCATGGCGCAGGGCGTGCCGGGCTTCTTTTCGCCACGCTTTCCACCCGCAGCCCTGATGCCCGTCGGCACCAACGGTGCCAGCAGCTTTTACGATACCGCGCCGCTGCGCGACACGCTGACCGACCTAGTGGATTTCGATTATCTAAACGCTGGGTCCGTCCGCCTTTGCACCGGCGCGGTCAATGTCGAGACCGGTAACATGACCTGGTTCGACAGCGCCAGACAAACAATCACGCCCGAGCATATCTTGGCCAGTGGCGCCCTGCCGCCAGGGTTTCCGGCGGTCGAGATCGACGGACAGTTCTACTGGGACGGCGGCTTGGTATCGAACACGCCGCTGCAATATGTCTTTGACGAACGGCCCGACGAATATCTGTGCATTTTTCAGGTCGATCTGTTCAACGCCCGCGGCAAGATGCCGACGTCGATCTGGGATATCGAAGCGCGCACCAAGGACATCCGCTTTTCCAGCCGGACCCGGCTGAACACCGATATGCTCTGCGACATGTATGTTACGCGCAGGGCGGGCAGACGGCTTTACGATAAATTGCCGCCAGAGCTGCGCGACGATCCCGACGCGCGCGCGCTACTGTCCAATGACCGCGATCCCAGCATCACCATCGCGCACCTGATCTACCGGCAGGCCAAACACGAAAACCAGTCCAAGGACTACGAGTTTTCGCGGGCCTCGGTGCGCGATCACTGGCAGGCGGGCATGCAGGATGTGACCACCACGCTGAACCACCCGGACTGGAAGGCGCGCCACAAGGACACTGGCCATGTCCGGGTATTCGATCTGACAAAATCGCGGGCGAAACAACAACCGGCTGACGGAGACACCACATGAACCTGCAACAGATCCGCAATACCGCCTTCGCGATGCCGCTGACCAATCCATCCTATCCGCCGGGGCCCTATAAATTCGTCAACCGCGAATACATGATCATCAGCTATCGCACCGATATTGACGCCCTGCGCGCGGTGGTGCCCGAGCCGCTGGAAATCACCGAACCGATTGTGAAATATGAATTCATCCGGATGCCGGATTCCACCGGTTTCGGGGACTATACCGAATCCGGTCAGGTCATCCCGGTCAGCCTGCATGGCAAGAAGGGCGGATATGTCCACGCCATGTATCTCGATGACGGCAGCCCGATTGCCGGCGGGCGCGAGATCTGGGGCTTTCCCAAAAAGCTGGCAGAGCCTTGCCTGCATGTCGAAAAGGACACGCTGGTCGGCACGCTCAATGTCGGGTCGATCCAGGTCGCCAACGGAACGATGGGCTATAAGCACCGTGAGTTGGACCGCGACGCGGTTCTCAAAAGCTTGCTGGCCCCGAATTACCTGCTCAAGCTGATCCCGCATGTGGATTGTTCGCCGCGGATTTGCGAACTGGTCGAATATTATCTGGAGAACGTGACTGTCAAAGGCGCATGGAGCGGCCCGGCGGGGCTGGAATTGCACGATCACGCGCTGGCGCCAGTTGCCGAGCTTCCGGTAAGAGAAGTACTCTCGGCCGTGCATATTCTGGCCGATCTGACGCTGGGGCTCGGCAAGGTCGTACACAATTATTTGGATTGAATATCCACGCACCAAAAGCTGTCGCGACCATTCCGCTGGCTGAAGACTCGCCAAGGCATTCTTAATCTTGGAAGAAAGGATTCTCCCTATGACTCTCAACGACAAGGTATGCATCGTCACTGGCTCAGCCCGAGGCCTAGGCGAAGCGATCGCACGGCGCTATATCGCCGACGGCGCCAAGGTGGCAATTGCCGATCTTAAACTTGATGCGGCCAATGAAACCGCCGCCGCCCTTACCAGGAAGGGCCCGGGCGAGGCGATCGGGATCGAGATGAACGTGACCGACGAGGCGGCCGTGAATGCCGGCGTTCAAAAAGTGATCGATACCTGGGGCAGCGTTGATGTTCTTGTCTCGAACGCCGGAATTCAGATCGTGCATGAGTTGCAGGATTTCCCGTTTGAGGACTGGAAGAAGCTGTTGTCGATCCATCTCGATGGCGCGTTTCTGACAACCAAGGCCTGCCTGCCGCATATGTACAAGGCCGGGTCTGGCTCGATCATCCTGATGGGCTCGGTCCATTCGAAAGAAGCCTCGCCGCTGAAGTCGGCCTATGTCACCGCCAAGCATGGGCTGTTGGGACTGTCGCGCGTGATCGCCAAGGAAGGTGCAAAACATGGTGTCCGCTCAAATGTCATCTGTCCCGGTTTCGTAAAAACGCCGCTGGTGGAAAAGCAGATTCCCGAACAGGCTAGGGAGTTGGGCATATCCGAAGAGGATGTCGTCAACAAGATCATGCTGGGCGGCACGGTCGATCAAGAATTCACCACGGTCGAGGATGTTGCCGAGATCGCGCATGTTTTCGCCGCCTTCCCGACCAATGCGCTAACCGGGCAGTCCATGGTGGTTAGTCATGGTTGGTTCATGGAATAACTCCGATACACAGCCACGCCCGACCGGACTGAAAGCCGCAGGTAAAGGGAACGCAAAATGCAGATATCTCATGGCCAGTGACCTGAGACCCATCTTCCCTCCGGCTTAAGGGAGAGTCCTTGGGTTTATTGCTCTGAGCCCATTCTCTGGACCGCCGGTGAAATCGCATCTAAGGGAAATACTATGTTCCATGAAAAACACCTTTGTTTTCCATGTTGAATCAGCAATGCCCTAACAAGACCTTATGGAGTCGCTCTTTCTGCAAGTTGGTATTAAGGACCTTGTGTGGCGGGCGGCCGCCTGACCCCAGCTCAGAATGTACCAAACAAGGAAGCAGCCGCAATTGCCACCACCAATGAGACAAGCGGGAAAATGACCGCCACCATCGCAAGATCGCCGTAGGACTCGCGGTGAGTCAGCCCGCAGATTGCCAGCAGCGTCACCACCGCGCCATTATGCGGCAGAGCATCCAGCCCACCCGTGGCAATCGCGGTGATCCGGTGTAGGACGTCCGGCGCAATACCTGCCGCTTGCCCCATCTCAAGGTAGGTATCGCCTAGAGTGGACAGCGCGATGCTCATCCCGCCCGAAGCCGACCCGGTGACCCCGGCAAGAATGTTGACTGCGACCGCCAGCGAGATCAAAGGGTTATCGCCCCCCAGGTCCAAAACGACCTCGCGCAGCATCGCGAAGGCGGGCAATGCGGCCACGACGGCTCCGAAGCCCACTAGCGACGCGGTATTGAAGATCGGCAGAACCGAAGCGTTGGCCCCGGCATCCAGCGATGTTCGCAAGGACGCGAGACGCGTCCAATTCAGGGCAACCAGCACCAGAATGGCCGTACAAAGCGCCAGAATGATCGACCACAGCCCGAGCACATTCGGCAGGCCGACGGCGCCGTAAAGTGGCTCTGACAGATAATCGATGTTCCAGGACGGGATCACGATGCCCGAGAACACATAGTTGGCGGCGATCACCACGACGACGGGCAGCACCGCGAGCAAAAATCCTGGCACGGCAGAAACCGGTGCCGCCGCCGTATCGGTCGTGCTGATTTCCGCAAGGTCATAGCCTTCGCCAGCCGAGCGTTGCCGCATCGCGCAGTCTGGCGTGGCACTCGCGTCGTCATGCGTCCCATAGCCTTCTTCCCGCACCTGCGCCCGCGCCGCGCGGTGCATCAGCCACCACTGGCCAGTCCCGAACATGACCAAAGCGGCCAGAATACCGATGCCGGGGGCGGCAAAGGGGGTTGTGCCGAAATAGGGCATCGGGATCGCGTTCTGGATCGCCGGTGTGCCCGGCAGTGCCGTCATGGTAAATGTGAACGCCCCCAGCGCAATCGCGGCGGGGATCAACCGTTTGGGGATGTCGGCCTCGCGAAACAACGAGGCGGCGATCGGATAGATCGCAAAAGCCACGACAAACAGCGACACACCGCCATAGGTCAGAATCGCGCAGGCCAGCACCACGGCCAAGATCGCCTGTCTGCCCCCAAGCCGCATCACCAAGCCGGCAGCGATGGACTTTGCTGCGCCGCTGTCGTCCATCAACCGGCCAAAGATCGCGCCCAGCAAGAACAGCGGAAAGAACGAGATGACAAAGCCGCCTGCCGAAGTCATGAAGACCTGAGTGTAAAGCCCCAGCAAGGGTGCGGCGGCAAAGCTGGCGGCGACCATCGCCAGCAGCGGCGCCAGGAGCAATATCGACACGCCGCGATAGGCCAGAAAAATCAGCAATCCCAGCGCCAGAAGAATGCCGACAAGCCCCGTCATGTGGCACCTTTGTTTTTGCGTTTTGGGGCACATGGAAGACGAAAAGATTCCTCGAAGAGCGTTTCAGGATCGAAGGTCGACCGCTGTCCCAGTGCCGCGAAGTTGGCCTTGATCCAATTTTCGGCAGATTCGTGTCCTAGATCACGCAAATGCAGCAGGAAATCCAATCCGGAGTTCATTTTGGAAGAAGCCGACAAATGCTCGAGCCCTTCGCCACCGATGCGATGCAGACGCATGTCACGATAGCGTTCGTCCTCTAGCCCCTCGGTGTCGATGATGCGATTCAGTAATGCGATTGAGCGCAATTCCTTGATCAGGCTGGAATTGAAAGTGATTTCGTTCATCCGGTCGCGAATCTCTGCGGCGGTGGCCGGCACTTTGTCGCGCCGGATGGGGTTGATCTGGACGATTACCATGTCGCGGCAATCACTTTCGTCGACCAGCGGAGACAGCGCCGGATTGCCGGTAAAGCCACCGTCCCAATAGGCCTCGCCATCAATCTCGACTGCCTTGAACATATCGGGAAGACAGGCCGAAGCCATGACTACATCCAGGGTAATTTCACCCTGACGGAATACCCTCGGCAAGCCAGTGCGGACATTGGTGGCTGTCACGAATACATTGGTGGCCGAGCACGCGTTTACTTGATCAAAATCAATCTGTTTTTCAAGCACATCGCGTAGCGGGTTCAGGTCGAACGGGTTCAATTGATACGGCGAGGCCAGGCGCGCCAGCGTGTTCATCCCGATGTAGCCGGGCGAGGCATCAAGGCTCCAGCGGCTAAACATCTGGTCCATCGGTCCGGGTTTGATCGGGCTGAACCGGGCCGCGTCGCTGACCGCGCGCCAAAACCCATCCAGTGCTACACGCGCTGCGTCGCGCCCGCCACGGGTCAGACCGTCGGCCAGCGCAATGGCATTCATCGCACCGGCGCTGGTGCCACTGATTGCTGTGATATCAATTCGGTCATCCTGCAGAATCCGATCCAGAACGCCCCAAGTGAAGGCGCCGTGGGAACCACCGCCCTGAAGGGCCAGGTCGATCTTTTTGGTTGCGGTCAATTCGGGAACCCCTTTTCTTGCCCACTTGACGCCATAGCCGGACCAGCAACGGCAGCGCTTATTCCATTTACTCTACATGCCGATTCCAGTATAGACTACATGCCGATTCCAGTATAGAAAAGCTACCCCATTGGGGATTGACGTTGCGAAATGGGTCGAGTCTTCTGCTCCGACTCTTTAGCCAGGAAAGTCAGAGATCAGATCTGCCTTTCATCTGCAAAATTTAAAACTCAATCGCGCGACAGCTTTGGCCGATTGGCAACAACTGGCTGCCTAGTAACTGTTAATTCTAGGCGTCTTGGTTAAGGTCATTTTGCTCTCACAATGCCGCGCGCCGCCGTAAAATATTACAGTATTATTGCTATATCACACATATTTTTCGGAGAAATCTAGAAATTCTCGAATTGACAGCGTAAGTCATTCAAGATTGAAATACTCACCCGAATAAATTGGACCTAGGCCGGAACGATCAAACGACAAATTTCACGGAGCGCGGGCCGACTGGGCGAAGTCGCTCCGGCGATGAGTACGCCGCTGGCCTCGATTTTCGGTAGCGGGTTTCTGGTGGTGGTCCCGGTCCTGGCAAGCGCGGTCGGGCCCTGGGCACCGCTGGCGATGATCGTCGTGGCGCTGCTTGCCCATCAGGTCGGGGTGATCGTACGCCACAACATCCTATGCGCCGAACCGGTACTGGCAGTACAAGGCAAGCGGTTGACGGTTCTGGCCGAACAAGTTTCGGATGTCGCGCTGGTCGGGGCCTATGTGATTTCGGTCTGCCTTTATGTGCATATCCTGTCGTCCTTTATCCTTGCAGGAGTCGGGCTGGATACGGATTTCAACAAAAGCCTGATGACAACCGTGGTGATCGCGGCAATCACGGTGATTGGGCTATTGGGCGGGCTGAAGCCGCTAGAGCGGCTGGAAAGCTGGGCGCTTTATCTGACGATCATCCTTCTCGGCGTGTTGCTGATCGGTTTTGCAGCCTTCGATGCTAGGCAGCTGTTGCTGTCAGGGGCATTCACGCTGCCTGACTGGCCACAGCGTAGCCCTTGGGCGATTGCCACTATCGTCGCAGGCACCCTGATCATCGTGCAGGGGTTCGAAACCACCCGTTATCTGGGCAGCCAGTTCGACACCGGCACCCGCATCCGCGCATCGCGGTGGTCACAGTATTTTTCGTTATCGGTCTATGTGCTGTTCGTGACGCTGGCGCAGCCGCTAGTGCCGGTGTTGAACGGGGAATACGGGGACAACAGTCTGATCGCGCTGGCGCGCGCGGCGTCGGTGCTGCTGCCGATCCCGCTGATCATCGCCGCCGGGTTGTCGCAGTTTTCGGCCGCGGTCGCCGATACGTTGGCTGCCGCCGCCAACTTGAGCGAGACCAGCCGAGGCCGCATCGCCCCGCGCTGGGGCTATCTTGCGGTCGGACTGGCGGCGATGGCCCTGGCCTGGACTGGATCAACCTTCACGATCATCGCGCTCGCCTCACGCGCCTTTGCCTTCTATTACCTGATGCAATGCATCGTGGCCTATAGCGTCTGCCGCAACAATTACGAGCGGGCGCGTTTTGTTGCCATCGGCATCGTTCTGGCGTTCGTGCTGATCTTTGCAGTGCCGGCAGGCTGAGCGTGTCACGTTGGCATTGTCACGTTAACGGCCAGTTCAAAGCCCGTGATAAGCTATGAGGATGAAACATATCTCATGCCGCCGCCACTGTTTCCCGCCGATTATCATCCAGCATGCAGTTTGGCTGTATTTCCGGTTTTCTCTCAGTTACCGAGATGTTGAAGAGCTGCTGCCGAGCGTGGGATCGAAACGATCCGCCGTTTGCTCTCCGGGAGGGCTTTCAACGTCGGCAGCGAAAACGACCGTCGAAGAAGCGATCAAAATGCCAACTACAGTCGCAAAGTAAGTAGAGAAGCGCATAAGAGTCCTCCATTTTTCCAGTTTGCCGGCTCAGAGCGCCAGGCCATGGCGCACCGGAACTTCCGAACCGAATCGGTATATAGACGGCCCAAAGGAGCGTTCGTTACAGTTTGGGCGTGTCTTGCCTGATATGGTCGCGCAGATGCGTACCATAATCGCAGTCACAATCCAGATAGCCATGGATTGGGCATGTCCGGCAAGCTTCTTCCAGCCGCTGCCGCAGGGCTTGGCGGGCACGGTGTAACCGCACCCGCAGATTGCTCTCGGAGATATTAAGCGCTGCCGCAACTCTTTCGCGCGATTCGCCGATCAGATCCGCGCGCCATAGAACGTCCGCATATTCAGGCTTCAACGTCGGCAGGAGTTTGTAGAGGCACATGCAGACGATGAGATCAAGGTCGTCCTTACCTTCGCCATTCAGCACCGATTCCAGATACTGGTAGTCCGTCTCGGATTGACGTCTTTTTCCCTGGGCGCGGTAGTAGTCGATCAAGGTGGTCTCAAGCACCCGGCGCATCCAGGCCCGAAGTTTGTTCGTGTCGCGAAGGTCGGCAATCCGGGTGAGCACCTTGACGTAGAAATCGTGTAGGACGTCGGCGGCCTCGTCCTGATTACCGAGCCGGCGCGTGAGGAAACGCAGCAGGTCTTGGTTAACCTCCACCATGACCGCATGAACGGCGTCTCCCGGCAATTTGCTGTCTTGATCATTCGTCATAGCGGCTCCCGGCACCGGTCCAATGCGCCCATGCAAGTTGGTTCAATGATTTCTCTGACCCCATTCCCGCTCGCCTCATTGAGCCCTCCAGGCGGGATTGTAAGACTGTAACGAATGACTTGCCTCGCCGTCTTTAAGGGTGATCTTTTAAGGAACGGCGAAGCGCCAGTGAGGCAATTTCAGCATCGCAATCCAAGATCAAATTGTGCGAGGAAGTAATTCTTGTAAAGACCTAACGATCTAAAAGAGGAGAAAAGACAATGTGGGCTCGATTTCTGTCATTCTTTTTATCCCGTCTCGTCAAACGAGGCGCATTGATCGCGATTTACCCCGATGGGCGCTCGATGCGGTACGGCGAAGCCTCATCGTTGCCGGTTACCGTGCGGTTTCATGCGCGATCGCTGTCGCGCAAGCTCCTGATTAACCCCGACCTTGCACTGGGCGAGGCCTATATGGACGGGACGATGACCGTCGACGAAGACGATCTCTACCGTTTGATCGAATTGCTTATGATCAATCTGGCTCATCAGCGCGACGTGTGGCACTATCGCTGGCTCGCGCGCCTCCGGCAGCTTTACCGCGGCCTCGCGCAGTTCAATCCGACCGAGCGAGCGCGGCGCAACGTGGCGCATCATTACGACTTGTCCGATGCTCTTTACGACCTGTTCTTGGATGCCGACCGTCAGTATTCCTGCGCCTATTTTCGTAAGCCCGAAGACGGTCTGGAAGTTGCACAGGAAAACAAGAAAGCGCTTATCGCTGCCAAGCTCCTACTGGAGCCGGACCAGCGGGTCCTCGACATCGGCTGCGGCTGGGGCGGACTTGGGCTTCATCTGGCTCGTGAGCATGACGCCCGGGTCACTGGGGTTACGCTCTCACAGGAACAGCACCGGATCGCCGAAGAGCGTGCGCACGCGACGGGTCTCGCCGGAAGGGCCGACTTCCACTTGCAGGACTACCGGCAGGTCGATGGCACTTTTGATCGGGTCGTGTCGGTCGGCATGTTCGAACATGTCGGCATACCCCATTACCGGGAATTCTTCGCCACGCTGCACAACCGTCTTGCGGATGACGGCGTCGCGCTGCTGCACACGATCGGCCGAGCCGACGGCCCAGGAGCGACCAATCCCTGGATAGCCAAATATATCTTTCCCGGCGGCTACAGCCCGGCCCTATCCGAGGTCCTCGCCGTCATCGAGAAGGCCGGTCTCTATGTCACCGATGTCGAGGTGTGGCGCCTTCACTATGCAGAGACGCTCAAGGCTTGGCGAGAGCGGTTCGAAGCTAATCTGGACCAGATACAGGAAATCTATGACGAACGCTTCTGCCGTATGTGGCGATTTTACCTCATCCTGAGCGAACTGGCGTTCCGGCACAACGGCCATGTCGTCTTCCAGATCCAGCTTGCCAAAAAGCAGGACGCCGTGCCATTGACCAGAGAATACCTAACCGCCGGAGAGACGCAGAGCGCACTGGTCACGTCCGCAGCGTAGCAATCACCCGGCAACCCCAGCGATATCGTGCCGTGATCTTACACTTTTCTGGTGGGCGGCAAAACCATTCAAGTCGGCCCGAATCCATCACAAAACTGTAACGAAACGTCGGTGGGGCCGTCTCTATTAACAAAGCAGGAAGACTTAGCGGTCGCGCTTGGTCAATGCCGCTGTTGAAAATTCGCAGTGCAAGTCGATATGTCGGATCAAAACATGGAGGTTGCCAGATGCCTAAATTGGAAGATGAGCGCCCAGGTCGTCAAATCACAACGGCCTACGCGCCGATCTTCAGAGACAAACTCAAGAAGCTCGAACGGCGTGGACAGGAGCATTGCGCGGAAGCGGTCAGACTTCGGAAAACCCTCGCGCTCATAGACAGCGCACAGGCTCGACCCCACTTTGAAGGCGGCGGTCCGCCATTTCTCGCCGCGGCCGAATAACGATGTGTAATTTCCTGTTCAAATTGAGAAGGGTAAGTGCACCATGTCGGTAAATCGCGAGATTGAACTGAAGGGAACGATCCGCCCGGAGCATCTCGACCGGGTCAAGGGGCTTTCGGCAATCAAGAAATGCGCGGTCGGCCGGGCCAGATCGCGAAAGCTCGTAACGGTCTATTTCGACACGCCGGATCATGAGTTGCGTCGGCTGGGTCTGTCACTGCGGGTACGCAAGGTCGGTCGTGCCTATGTGCAGTGTGTCAAAGGGGCACACAAGAAACTGGGGGGCATCCTTGTGCGGACCGAGTGGGAAGGGCCGGTCCCGAGCCAGGACCCGGCTATTTCCGTCATTGAGGACAAAAGACTTCGTCAGCTGATACGGCGCGTCGGCGTCAAGCACTTACAACCGGTTTTTCGAACAGATATTCAGCGTAGCTCGCGAACACTCAAATTCGACGACGGCAGCACGGTTTCACTCGATATCGACGTCGGCGAGATCGTGGCCGGTGACGTCTCCGAACCGATCGGCGAGTTCGAGTTGGAGCTCGAAAGCGGCGCGCCTGAACGACTGTTCGATCTGGCCTCTGAGATTCGCAAGGACGTACCTTTCAGGCTCGCCACTTTGAGCAAGGCTTCGCGCGGCTACGCGCTTTTGACCCAAGACGGACCCAAGCCGCAAAAATACGTCAAACTCACTCTCGAGAAAGACGCAACAGTCGAACAAGTTCTGACCGAGTTGGTTCAACACTGTCTCGATCATCTTCAGGCGAACGAAGCCGTCGTATTGAAAACCGATGACACCGAAGGCGTTCACCAAATGCGTGTCGCTTTGAGGCGGTTGCGCGCCGCCCTGCGGCTTTTCAAACCGTCCCTTCCCGAGGATCAGTATGGGTGGGCCGTCACTGAGGCGAAATGGTTGACGGATGAGCTGTCGGCGGCGCGTGCATGGGATGTCTTTGCCGATGAGTTCGTGGCGCCCGTGGCGCGGCTCCACGAAGAGGACCAAGGCTTTGATGCCCTAAGGACAGCAGTCGAGCAGGCAAGACAGCAGAGCCGACAGCGGGCCCGCGATGCCATAGGGACGGAGCGGTACACGGAGTTTCTGTTGCGCTTCAGCGCATGGCTGTCCAGTCAGGCTTGGCGCGAGCAGCCGGTTACGGAACGGACGACACGTCTTCTCGATCCCATCGGCGACCATTGCGTGAAGCTGCTGCAGAAGCGTGACCGAGACGTCCGAAGGCAGGGACGGGACGTTGCAAATCTATCCGAGGCCGCCCTTCATGAACTGCGCCTCGCCGTCAAGAGATTGCGCTATGCGGTGGATTTCTTCGAGAGTCTCTATCCAAAAAAGCAGACGAAAGCCTACCGGAAGCATCTCGCCGGACTTCAAGATGGGCTTGGGTATCTGAACGACGTCGCCGCTGCGGACACGCTCCTCCGCGAGCTGGGCGACGGCGATGGTAATCAAGCACCTCCGGCCTGGGCATATACCGGCGGCGTCACGGTCGGCTGGCATCGTCACGCCGCGATCGCTACCAGGCAGAGCCTCGTCAAAGACATAGCCGCGTTCCTGCGCACCAAGCCGTTCTGGCATGGCGCATGAGGCCCTGGAAATGACAGGTTGCGGCACAACACGTTCAGCTTATTCGAATCTGCTGGCTGCCCGATGACCGGGGCCATGGCCCTCATGATCGCTGGCGTGCTCATCGTCCTCGTGTTCGACTATACGAACGGTCTGCAGGACGCGGCAAACATGCTGGCGACGATCGTGGCCTCACGGGCCACGACGCCGATTCAGGCGGCGATACTTGTCTCGTTCTTCACCTTTCTCGGACCCATCTTGGGCGGCACGGCAGTCGCCAATACGATAGGCAATTTCGTCGACGTGACCGAACTCGAGACTGTCGCGTCACTGACGGTCGTCCTTGCCGGCATTACCGGCGCCATCGCGTGGAATTTGATCACCTGGTGGTTTGGTCTGCCGGCGTCGTCGTCTCAGGCGCTCGTCGGCGGCCTGGTTGGCGCCGTCGTCGTTGCCGCAGGTCCTGAGCACGTTGTTTGGGGTTTCAGCGAGCTCGGAGCCGGTCGGTTAACGGGTGTCACCAAAGTTTTGGGTGCCCTTCTTATTTCGCCGATTCTTGGATTCCTCTTTGGCTGGGTGATCCATCGGATCATGGGATTCGCCCTGCGCGGTGCGCGTCCCATCGCCAATCGATATCTTCGCGGATTTCAATGGCTGACCACGGCAGCGCTGGCCTTCTCCCATGGCACCAACGACGGGCAAAAAGGCATGGGCATCATCGCCATGTTGCTGGTCCTCGGCGGCGTCAGCGCCGAATTCTATGTGCCTTTTTGGGTCATCCTCGCGAGCGCGACGGCGATCACTTTAGGCACGCTCACCGGCGGCTGGCGGATCGTCCGCACACTGGGTTTTGGCATCTACAAGGTGCGGCCCATCCACGCCCTGGATGCCCAGATTACGTCGGCGGGCGTGATCCTGGCTGCATCCGCCATTGGGGGACCTGTATCGACCACCCAGGTGGTCAGCACCGCCATCATGGGCATCGGCGCCTCGGAACGACCGAAGTCTGTCCGCTGGGGCACAGCTCAGCACATCGTCGGTACGTGGCTTATCACCATGCCGGGGGCCGCCGCCGTGTCGATCGGGATCTATCTCCTGATCCAACTGCTGTCCGGCATTGTCTAGGTGGAAGGAAGGCTTTTGATGGGAAAAGGAAGATGAGATGACGAACGAATCCGAATCGTGGCTCTCAAAACTTTTGAACGCAATGTTTCCCCGCATGCCCGACTTTTATCGGCTACTCGATGACCAATGCAGTTTGGTCGTCTGCGCGATGGATGTCTTCGTCGCTTTCATGGAGACCGGAGACGCTGCCAAGGCGAAGGAAGTGCGGCGGCTTGAACACGAAGGCGACAAGCTAAAGGCAAGAAACATCGACGTGCTTAACCGGTCTTTTTCAACGCCCTTCGACCGCGAGGACATCTACCGGGCGATAACGGCCATCGACGAGGGACTCAACTACGCCAAAACCACAGTGCGCGAGATGGAGGTTCTTGGCGTCGAACCCGACAGACACATGCTCGAGATGACTAAGTTTCTCAATCAAGGCGCAAAAGCACTGCAGGCGGGTTTCATGAAAGTGAAGACGGACCCGTCCGATGCAGAACGCGAGGCGGCCGCCGTCCGCAAGACCGAACGCCAAGCCGAAAAGGTCTATCGCAGGGCGATCGCCGAGTTATTTGACCCGGAACATTATGTTCAGGATCTCACCTTGCGGCGCAAAGACCCGGGAGACGACCTGGCGCCGTTGCTCGAGCCAATGGAGAAACAAGAGTGTGCCGCAGTCGTCAGGGGGCTCTCCTTCGTCATGGAGGCGTTAAAACGACGGGAAGTCTACCGTCACCTCTCCAACGCTTCCGACCACATGGCGCACGCTGGAGACATCTTGCACGACATCGTCGTGAAGACCGCCTAAGGAGATTAGGCGACACATCAAACCCTTAAGGAGTTTTGTCATGAACAAGAAAAGCAAACAACTTGAGCCAAAGAGCTATAAGAAGACCCTGCGGCAGCTTCAAGTTGAATTGGTCAAACTACAACGGCATCTGATTAAGAACGACCTTCAGATTCTCATTCTTTTCGAAGGCCGCGACGCAGCCGGAAAGGATGGCGTCATCAAGCGGATCACGCAGCACCTGAGTCCGCGCGAAACCCGCGTCGTGGCGCTCGGCAAGCCGTCGGAACGTGATCGCCATTCCTGGTATTTTCAGCGCTACGCCTCACATCTGCCCGCAGCCGAAGAAATGGTCCTGATGAACCGGAGTTGGTATAACCGCGCAGGCGTTGAACGGGTCATGGGATACTGCACAGACGCGGAATATGAAGAATTCATGCAATCGGTGCTGCCATTCGAACACATGCTCGTGGATTCTGGCGTTCAGCTATTCAAATACTATCTGGATATTTCAAAAGAGGAGCAGAAGCGCCGTCTCGAGGACCGTCGCATCAATCCTCTAAAGCAGTGGAAGATTAGTCCTATCGACAAGGTCGCGATCAAACACTGGGACGATTACAGCGCCGCGCGCAACGAGATGTTCGCCCGCACGCACAACCCGATAACGCCGTGGCAAGTGGTTCTGGCGGACGACAAAAAGTTGGCCCGCCTCAATGTCATTCGTCATCTGATGTCGCTTGTCGACTGTCCCGACAAAGATAAGCACGCCGCTAACCCCAATCCAGAGATCGTCTTCACCTATGATGAAAAGCATCTGAGCAGCGGCGCAATTTCGCCATGATCAGCGTCGCCAATGGACGTGGGCGAGATGCCTCAGTACCGGTTAATTGTGGATCGATTTTCGTCGGCCTCAAAGAGAATGACACGGTAGGGTTCCCCAACGATTACCTGCGCTTCATCACCGGCGTCGAAGCCTTGAACGGCCTGTTGCTGATCGCCTCTGGCCCAGCTCCTTCATCTACATCGCCATGGGACGCCTCTGGCCCTGGCAGGCCTGTGCCGAACCCGCTCGCGTCGCGCCGAAGAAGAGTGTCGGAGGGGCAGCGATATGAAACACAGACGCGGTAGAGTAGGCGAAAGCACACGATGAAATCTGACTATCAAGCGAACAGCATCACCCTGATCGGCGCTATCTCGATGGGCACTGGTGTGATGATCGGGGCGGGAATCTTCGCGCTCACCGGGCAGATCGCGGAGCTGGCGGGGCCATGGTTCCCGCTCTCTTTCATCGCCGGCGGGATCGTGACCGGGTTCAGCGCCTACACCTATGTGAAGATGTCAAACGCCTTTCCGTCCGCCGGCGGGATCGCGATGATCTTGCAGAAGGCCTACGGGTCGGGGGCGATCGCGGCGGCGGCGTCCTTGCTGATGACGCTCTCGATGGTGATCAGCGAAAGCCTTGTCGCGCGGACCTTCGGCACCTACGTCCTCAGGCCGTTCGATTTGAGCGCGGACAGTATTCTCGTGCCCGTGCTCAGCGTCGGGCTGATCGTCTTCGCCTATCTTGTCAACATCTCGGGCAACCGCTCCGTCGGCCTGTTCTCGATCGTCATGGCGTTCCTGAAGATCGGCGGCATCGCCATCTTCGGCATTGCGGCGCTCGCGGCCAGCGGGTTTACGTTCGCGCCCGCGTCCGGAGGGTCGGAGCTGATCCCGCTCGCCGGCTTCACGGCGTCGATCGCGCTGTCGATCCTCGCCTTCAAGGGCTTCACCACGATCACCAACAGCGGCGCCGAGATGGTCGATCCGCGCCGTAATGTCGGCCGCACGATCATCTTTTCCATCGTTATCTGCGTGGTCGTCTATCTGCTCGTCGCCTTCGCGGTCGGTTCCAGCCTTTCGCTCGAAGAGATCGTCGCGGCCAAGGATTATTCGCTGGCCGAGGCGGCCAAGCCGGCGTTCGGTCCCTTCGGCTTCTATTTCACCATCGCGCTTGCGGTCGTCGCCACCGCTTCGGGTCTGCTCGCGAGCGTCTTTGCCGTCTCGCGCATGCTGGCGATGCTGACCGACATGGAGATGATCCCGCACAGCCATTTCGGCATGTCCGGGCCGATCCGCGAGCACACGCTGGTCTACACGGTGGTATTCGCGTCGGTTCTGGCGGTGTTCTTCGATCTCAGCCGCATCGCGTCGCTCGGTGCCTTCTTCTACCTGGTGATGGATATCCTGATTCATTGGGGCGTGTTCCGCCGCCTGCGCCGCGAGATCGGCGCCAGGGGTTGGGTGTTGATCACGGCGATCGCCCTCGATACCCTGGTGCTCGGCGTCTTCGGCACCATGAAGCTGCAATCCGATCCGCTCATCGTGGTCATCGCGGTCGTCGCCATTGCCGCGGTGTTCGCTTACGAGCGCGTCTTTCTGTCGCGCTGGACCACTGGTAGAGAGCATGGCGGTCACTGAAGGCCGGGGGGAGAGAGGCACTTGCCGGGCAAGAGCGGCTAATAGGGAATTTTCCATGAGCGACCACGATCATTCAGTGCAGTACCCCTCTCAGCCGGAGAACTTCTGGAAGTCGTGCTCGGGCGTGGTCTTGATAACATTCTTCGCTGCCGCGGGCCTGCTACTGGCCTACGACCACCGCAACTCTGTTTTCACAATAAACCGTTGTAAGCCGGGTCTACGGCGGACAGTCGATGACCTCGCTAGGGGAACCCGCAATGCGGCAGATCCCGTTATCTTAGTTCTTTGATCATGCAGATCACCCGAGAAAAAAGAAACGTTGCGGTACTCGCCGCCAGCCAAGCGTTGTTCATGACCGGCGCAACCATGCTGGTCATTCTCAGCGGCTTGGTTGGACTGGACCTTGCGGAGGACAAGGCACTCGCAACCTTACCGGTCTCGGCAGTAATGATTGGCAATGCGTTGACTATGGTCCCCGCCTCGCTGTTGATGGGAAAGATCGGTCGCCGACCTGGATTCATCCTCGGCGCGCTCATTGGTGCCGGCGGCGCGGCAGTCGCGGTCGCCGCTATCCTTGATCGGGATTTTCGTCTGTTCGTCCTAGGCACCTTCATCATCGGAATCTACGCTGGATTTGCGCAGTATTATCGATTCGCCGCCGCCGATGCGGCCAGCACTGGCTTCAAGAGCAAGGCGATCTCGCTGGTCGTGGCGGGCGGGGTCATTGCCGCGCTGGTTGGGCCCGAGTTGACGAAATGGTCGAGCGGACTGCTCGCCCCGGACGGCTTCCTCGGCTCCTACCTGGTGGTCGCGGGCTTGGCGCTGGCGGCGGCGGCCTTGCTTGGGCTTCTCGATGTTCCTCTTCCGCGGACGGAAGAAATTTGCCAGCCCGGCCGGCCGCTGCGGTTGATCATGTGCCAGCCGGTATTCCTCGTGGCCGTGTTTGTCGGAATGATGGGCTACGGGGTGACGAGCCTGATGATGACGGCGACGCCGCTGGCGATGGCCGCATACACACATGGCCTCGACGATACCGCGTTCGTTATTCAGTGGCACACGCTCGCCATGTTTGCGCCCGCCTTTTTCACTGGCAGCCTGATCCAAAGATTCGGCGTCTGCAATGTCATGCTCGTCGGTGTCGCATTGCTGGGGGGATGCGTGGTGGCGGCGCTTGTCGGGGTCAATCTCGTCCAATTCTGGTTCGGTCTGGTCGCCCTTGGCTTGGGTTGGAACTTCACGTTCATCGGCGCCTCGACCCTTTTGACTGAAGCTTACCTACCAGCGGAACAGGCGAAAGTACACAGGCCGCCAACGACTTCCTAGTATTCACCGCAGTGGCAACGGCGTCGTTGTCTTCGGGGGTACTCCTCTATTACGTTGATTGGCAGACCGTTAACTACGTCGCCATACCCTTCCTGATCGCGGCCGGCGCCGCGATCATGTGGTTTGCGGCATACCACCGTGCCATTCAACCGCCAGCGGACAAAGTGAATGCCGTGACGGGTAAGGTTGGTTCCATTTGCGAGAACGACATCAGAGAAGCTGGACCATGATGCTAGGATCTGGTTTCCGGGTTGCCGGACGGGTGCTTCACGAGGCGCAGTGTCGCAGCGCCTTGGCAGCGACCGGTCCCTAAGCTCATCTGCGCCATTCCCAGTACGCCGGGTTCATCCTGACCACGCTTGGCTT
>TARA_R110001606_G_scaffold35608_7_pt1 | contig 27783 bp, 28 predicted proteins | sample TARA_R110001606 | Tara Oceans TARA_R110001606 (sample SAMEA4398315) | marine metagenome | biome: Polar Biome; feature: [SRF] surface water layer (ENVO:00010504); material: water (ENVO:00002006), including particulate matter (ENVO:01000060) such as... | depth 5 m
GCTGTCAGCTGCGGCTAAGCCATTATCATCATGAGGTAAGTCAGGAAAATCAACCAATATAGCCAAAACTTTTACGGTATTTTTTTTCGAATTAGGTAACTGCGAAGACACACTCGCTAAGCGCTGAGCCATTTTTCGTTGTTGAGTTAAAACTTGAGGGTTTAGTTGCCGACGTGAATGCACTGATCCACCACGGCCAATATAATCAGATAATAATTTATCATTCGCTATTTTATCGTCAAGCTGCCCGCGTTTATCTAACCAATATAAAATTCGCTCTTTATTAACGACACCAATATCAGTTGGGCTACTATTTTGTGGTATTGCCACACTATGTTGACTTAACAATACCAAAGTCAGTGCACATAACAATTGTGAGTATTTCACAGGATCACCTATCAACAACTTCATAAAGATAATAATAGCTAATAATTTATATACTTACATTACAGTTATAGGTACACCTTGAATACCCCAACAAATCAAAAAGCATAATTTCTTTATTTTCCACGGTTAATAATGCGATCTAAAGCAATTTTTAAGTAGAAAAACAATTAATTTGGAATTTTAATGCAACATTGCCGTTTTGGCTGTTGACATTAGCTGGCAAAACCTTTAAAAATAAGGCTATTGAATTAGTAGACTTAGTGTGTATTTGGCTATTACGGCGCAATAACTCATTAAAATTTACATAACAAATACCGAGAAGAAAAATAACATTATGAAATATCAATTTCACCTAGTCACTGTACTCGTACTGGTCTTAGTTTTAAGCCCAGCGGGGATGTATTAGAAGGTGAAATAGCTTTTTAAAAACCCCCGCCCTAAGCGGGGGTTTTTTTATGCATTTAAATTATACGGTAATTGCACAGAATAAATGGGGAGTGCGTGCAATAGCACATTATTACTCATGATAATAATCAATCGGTAACTGGCACACAGAGGAATGAGGATGAGTACACAACAATATAATGGCTCCGAACTAGTTGTTCAGGCATTAAAGGCATTGAAGGTAAAATATATATTTGGCTACCCCGGTGGCTCAGTATTAGATCTTTATGACGCATTATTTCAGCAAGATGATGTTGAGCATATTTTAGTTCGTCATGAGCAAGCAGCAACCCATATGGCTGATGGTTATGCACGTGCCACAGGTGAAGTGGGCGTAGTATTAGCAACATCAGGTCCAGGTGCGACAAACTGTATAACGGGGATCGCTACAGCCTATATGGATTCTATCCCTATGGTAGTGCTATCCGGTCAAGTGCCGACTAACTTAATTGGTGATGATGCATTTCAAGAAACCGATATTGTTGGTTGCTCTCGGCCAATCGTAAAACACAGTTTTAACTGTCGTAGCGCAAAAGATATTCCTAAAATTTTGGCTAAAGCATTTTATATTGCAAGTACTGGACGCCCAGGTCCTGTGGTCGTAGAACTGCCAAAAGATATGTTAAACCCTGCACTTAAATTTGATTTTGAGTTTCCAGCAACCACAGAGCTGAGAACCTATAGTCCAAATACCAAAGGCCACCCAAAGCAAATTCGCAAAGCCGTTGCCGCTATTTTAGAAGCTAAAAAACTGGTCATTTACTCAGGCGGCGGGATTATTATTTCTAACACTTCAGAGCAACTGACTCATTTGGTTGAATCACTCAATGCACCAATAACTAATACCTTAATGGGATTGGGGGGTATTTCCGGTGTTCACCCTAATTTCGTTGGTATGCTAGGTATGCACGGGAGCCTTGAAGCAAATAAGGCGATGGCAAATGCCGATGTGATCTTAGCTCTGGGTGCCAGATTTGATGACAGGGTAACCAATAACGTGAAGAAATTCTGTCCCAATGCGACGATTGTTCATGTTGATGTTGATCCAACCTCTATTTCAAAGACGATCAAAGCTCACATTCCAGTCGTCGGTTGTTTATCAACCGTACTTGAGCAATTACAAACAGCCATAGATAAAAGTCCAATCAAAATTGATCGTAGTGCTCAAGAAGATTGGTGGCGTCAGATCATTAGCTGGCGTGAACAAAAATGTTTAAGCTACAGCACTGCGGGCGATAAAATAAAACCTCAGGCCGTCATTGAAGCAATTTATAAAGCCACCAATGGTGATGCCTATATAAGCTCTGATGTAGGTCAGCATCAGATGTTTGCGGCGCAGTACTACCCGTTTAAAAACCCGCGCCAATGGATCAACTCAGGGGGTCTTGGCACTATGGGCTTTGGTCTGCCAGCGGCAATGGGAGTGAAACTTGCGTTCCCGGATAAAGAATCAGTGTGTGTCACCGGTGATGGTTCGATTCAAATGAACATTCAAGAACTTTCGACATGTTTACAATATAACTTGGCTGTAAAAGTGGTGTCACTGAATAATCGCTCTCTGGGTATGGTGCGTCAATGGCAAGATATGGTCTATGGCGGTCGTCACTCATCGTCGTATATGGAATCGTTACCTGATTTCGTCAAACTTGCTGAAAGTTATGGCCATGTCGGTATTCGCGTTAATACTCTTGATGAACTACAGCCCGCAATCGATAAAGCCATGTCGATCACTGACCGTTTAGTGTTTTTAGATATTCTTGTTGATGAAAATGAACATGTATACCCAATGCAAATTAAGCTTGGAGCAGTTGATGAAATGTGGTTACGTAAAGGAGTGAAAGCATAATGCGTCGTATATTATCTATTTTACTTGAGAATGAACCAGGGTCATTATCGCGTATTGTTGGCCTATTCTCACAACGAGCTTATAACATTGATAGTTTAACAGTTGGCACAACAGACGATCATTCTTTATCACGTATTACTATCACTACCATGGGTGATGACCGTGTGGTTGAGCAAATCACTAAACAGGTAAATAAATTAGTTGATGTATTAAAAATTATTGATCTAACTGAAATGGCGCATATTGAACGTGAGCTGCTATTAGTAAAAGTATTCGCTCAAGATGAAGCTAAGCGAGCTGCAGTAACACGGGTGGTAGATGTATTCCAAGGTGCTATTTTAGACATGGGTCGCAACAGCTACACATTGCAGCTTGTTAGTAGCACAGATAAAATTGAATCGTTTTTAGATACCTTACGCCATGAGACTGACATAATTGAAGTTGTACGCTCTGGTGCGGTAGGTATTGGCCGCGGTGATAAAGCACTAAAAGCTTAAACCTTAGATTAATGAGCAGATACAAAAAAAGGGCTAATCAGCCCTTTTTTATTTAACCAATCTAATTGATTAAGGATTAACTTGATCTTTAAGACCTTTACCTGCTTTAAAGCTTGGGATAGTTGCCGCTGAAATTTGGATTTCGGCACCAGTTTGTGGATTACGGCCAGTACGTGCAGCACGCTCTTTTACAGAGAAAGTTCCAAAACCAACTAGTGCAACTGAATTACCTTCTTTTAAAGAAGAAGTAACAGCACCAGTGAATGCGTCAAGTGCGCGTGTAGCTGCTGCTTTAGAGATTTCTGCATCAGTAGCGATTTTTTCAACTAATTGAGCTTTATTCATTTGTTAAATTCCTATTCGTTATTATTTTGCCTTCGCAAAACCTATCTTTATGCATTTTTTAAGTATTGGCAACAGCAAAATGCTTTTTTCACGTAAATTCTTAAAAAATGAGTAAATTTTAAATAATTGCCGAAATAAATATTGATTTAAAGATTAACCAACAATGAACTTAAGCACTATTTAGTAAATCAATATGGTAATTTGTTGATCAATCAACTTTTTCGATAACTAAGGTTACTTCCCCAACCTCAATGCCAAACTTATCAATTGCTGTACGGTTAATCAAGCGTGATTGTGTTACCAGATACATCCAATCATCTAAATTAACTTCAATGGTGTCATCTCCATAAGGTAGTTTTAGGGTATATTGCCAATGAAAAACACTGCCATTACTTTTCCCTTTCGCGATACCTATGACATCACCTGCAGTGCCAGTTAAAGTATTGTCTGCATTGAGTGTTATGTTCCACACTCGACGTTGAGTTTCACCGTCATCGTAAACAAAATCTTCCTCTATAACACCGTTATTGCCATCCCAGCTCGCATTCATGTCAACAACCATCTTACGGGTTAATTCACCTTTATAATCTTGGACAACGCCGTAGGCTTTCAATTTGCCACTAAAAAATTGTTTAAAATTAAATTCTGGCTGACTTCCTTGGTAATACTCAACATCTGGCGCAGCACAACTGCTTAATAAAAATGTGCAACTAAGTAAAAATAATGTAGTAATTCGCTTCATGTTATTGCCCTATTAGTTGTTTTCGCATTTGTGGCTCAGAGGTATCGGCGTCAAGCCAAATAGCTAAGAAGTTATCCGCAAAACCATTTTGCTCTATAGCCCCTAACTTTTTACCATTAAAATAAAATGTGCCAATACCATTTTCATCCGTAATGAACGATAGCGATTCACCTTTTTTGATATCTGGCCAAAGCGCAGCTAACTGTGCATCGTATTTACTAATAATCTCTTTTTTACCCAAATGCTGCCATTGTTCGTTTGTCGCTTTGATTATGTCCTTTGCAGCAAAATCGCGTAAATAGGTCAATGTCAGTTTAGTGGGGTGATTACCAAACTGATAGGTCCCAGATGGGGTTGCTAACTGCGCCTGATAGACATCCCAAAATAGATACTCAAAACGAGCCTCACCGACCACTTTAAAATCAGCTGCAAAGCTTCGGCTGCATATCAATACAATTAAAATGATTAGCCCTTTAGTTAATCTTGCTATCATTACCGGACTCCAAATTTCTAAGTTAAATAGTTACACCTGTATGCTCATTTGTGTTCAGAAACTAACAGGTACTTTTTGCTATATGTGTTTATCATCCTGATAAAATTGAACATAAGCGACCAAGCAAAACCATATATAAGCCAAAATTGCCAAACTACAGGATGAACCTCTAACGCCCCAAAGCGTGCACCAGCAATATAACTTGCGGGGGCAAAAACAGCACAGAGCAACATCGCTAAATACCAAGGCGTGCGATGCAAAAATTGCATTGACGTATTGATGGTTAAGAGTAGGGCACACCAAAGTAATATAAACCACAATGGAAAAGGGGATATACTAAAAGATAAAAAGCCAACCTCAACCATCAAATATTCAAAGCTTAACGAGATCATTAAGCCATAGCACAGTAACAGCATATCTTGTTGCTTTTGCTGCGACAGGCATAGCATTAGTATGATGATTAATAAAATCGGTATAATAGCGCGCTGCTCAAGGAATAATGCTAAAAACCACACTCCTTGAAACAGCAAAAAATTAATAACTGAGCGCAATGTCATCGCTTGAATGGTTAAAACGCGGTTTACGAGCAACTAAATGCACTGTACTGGTTACTCGCGCCCTAAATGCGCCTTCACAGTAAGCTAAGTAAAATAACCACAATCGATAAAAACGCTGGTCGAACTTAACTTTGTCGATTTCTGGCCAGCTTGCAATAAACCGTGTGCGCCAATCAGCTAAGGTTCTTGCATAATGAACGCCGATATCGCTAATACTGTGTACCACCATGTCTGATTGATTTTTTATTTGCTTATTCATTTCATCAATACACGGTAAACAACCACCAGGGAAAATATACTGCTGAATAAAATCAGAATTTTTCAGGTAATGTTGATAGCGTTGATCAGCAATTGTGATTGCTTGGATCAGCATTGCACCACTGTCTTTGAGTAAGTCATTACATTTTTTGAAAAAGCTGGGTAGGTATTCATGACCAACCGCTTCTATCATTTCTATTGACACGAGCTTATCGTAACTGCCTTCGAGTAAACGATAATCTTGTTTCAATAAGGTTATCTTATCTTCAAGCCCCAACTGGGTAATTTTTTCTGCCACAAACGCATGTTGCTCATCAGAAATAGTTGTAGTAGTAACGTGGCAGTCATAATGTGTTGCAGCATGAATGGCAAACGCTCCCCACCCTGTGCCAATTTCAATAACCGTTTCACCGGGTTGTAAATCTACTTGTTGGCAGATTAAATCAAGCTTATGGCTTTGTGCTTGCTCAAGAGAAGCATCTTTTGATGGGTAGACAGCACTTGAGTAAAGCATTTCAGTGCTTAAAAATGATGAATACAACTCATTGCCTAAATCGTAATGAGCAACAATGTTTTTCTTTGAACCTTGCTCAGAATTTTTGTTTTTACGGTGGTTTATTCGATTGTAAAGATTACTAATAAACGCAAACTTACGTTCAAATTGGTCCAGTTGAGCCTGATTAATGGCAAAAATTTCAATCAACTGAGTTAAGTTAGTACATTCCCACTGGCCTAAAATATAAGCTTCGCCAGCTCCGACACTGCCAGAGAGCGCAAATGCTTTATACATTGCCGGATTATTAACAACTACTTTAGCCTGCAAGTGACTTTGAGGATCACCAAAGTGTTGAACGTCGTTACCATCAACTAGGGTAATCGCGCCGACTTCAATGCTATCAAACGCACCAATGACTAACTTTTTATACAGCTTACTTAACAAGCTACTTGATGCGTTATCAGCTAAACTGGATACTTTTTCCATCTCATGACCTTCATTATTTTAGCTTATCAATTCTTGCCTGAGTGACCTAAAAAAGGCACTCGCTTACAAAATAGTTTAAACGCCTGTACGTAAATTCCTTTCATCACAGTGATTGTCATAGCAGGAAAACGTTTCAGTAACGCAGTAACCGCAGCACGACTGAGTGACTGGCGTTGTAAACGCAAACTGGCAGTAAATAATAGCGTATTATCTTTTTTATTTTCTATATGGATCATAGTATTGTGCTTTGTTAAACGCACTTTCCAGTGGTAATCCATATCTAAATTCATAAATGGTGATACGGAGAAAGCCTTTTTAAAGTTCACTTTCTTGTGTAAATCAACCAAGTAATAGTGTCGCTCGTTCCAGGGGGTATTACTCACTTCAGCGACCATATAGGGAAAATCGCCATCAGCCGTTTCATAGAAGAAAAAGTTAACTGGGCTAAAATACACCCCAAAACAGCGCAGCTGTCCGAGCATATAAACATTACTAAACGGAGCAGTAATCCCCAGCTCGACAATTTTATCAATTGCTCGTTGTTTGATTGGTTGTTGAGTATCTAAATCACGATTAAGATAATCTGATTGTTTAAATTTAAGTGCTTTAAAGCCTGTTGTTCCAAGCCAAGGGTGAACACCATCAAGTTGCTGAGGAGCATTAAGATCAACCCACATCATGTACAACTGATAATTAAAGCTATGCGCTTTAATTGCTAATCGGTGATGACGAACATCACCGATTAAAAGTGCACTATTCAAATTCAACCCCAAGTTTGCGAGCAACATCTACAGCGCTTTTCACGCCGTCTTCGTGAAATCCGTTATACCAATAAGCGCCACAAAAATAACTGTTGTTGGCTCCATCAATAAGCTGTTTCTGTTGCTGAGCAGCAATAGACGTTTTATTGAATACTGGATGATGATACGTAAATTCTCGGAGTATTTTAGTTTTATCAATTCCCTCACGGTGATTAAGCGTGACACAAAATTGCGTTTTACTTGTTATGCCTTGCAAAATATTCATTTGATAAGTCACAACAGCAGCTTTATCAAGATTATCGGTAAGTAGATAATTCCAACTGGCCCATGCGGCTTTACGTTTTGGCAGCAAAGCAGTGTCAGTATGCAAAATCACTGAATTTTCAGTGTAGGGAATGGCTGATAAAATTGCTTTTTCATCAGTGCTTGGGTTTTCAAGTAAAGCGAGAGCTTGATCAGAATGACAAGCAAAAATAACTTTATCAAATTGCTCAACGGTACCATTTTTCAATCGGATCAACACCTGCTCTGGGCTGCGAAAAATAGACTGTATATCCGTGTTCAATTTTATTTTATCTTTAAAACCACTGATCAATGGATTGATATATTCCCTTGAACCACCGGGAATAACATACCACTGCGGACGATTAGTAATATCTAATAAGCCATGATTGAAAAAGAATTTTACAAAAAACTCAACCCCTACATTACTCATTTCTTTAATACTTGTTGACCAGATAGCCGCGCCCATTGGCAAAATATAATGGTAACGAAAAAAATCATTAAAACCGTGTTGGTCGAGCAACTGACCTAACATCTGCTCACTTTGGTAGTCGTTGTCATGATATAGTTTTTTACACAACGTGTTAAAACGCACAATATCACTGAGTAACTTCCAAAAGCGCGGACGAAATATATTGCGCTTTTGAGCAAACAAACTGGCAAAAGTGTGGCCATTGTATTCAAAACCAGTTTGCTGATTATGCACACTAAAACTCATTTCTGTCGGTTGTCGTTCAACGCCGATGCGCTTTAACAGCTTTTCAAAATAAGGGTAAGTGCGATCATTAAAAACAATAAAGCCAGTATCAATAGCATGCTTAACACCATCAACCTGTATATCTATCGTTGCGGTGTGCCCACCAATGTAGTTGTTTTTTTCAAATACCGTAATATCATACTTTTTGTGCAACAAATGCGCGCAGCTTAATCCTGCAATTCCAGAACCTATAATTGCTATTTTTTTCAACGACTTAATCCTTTTGCAAGCATGAGCCAAATTGGCAGCGGCAACATGCGTAAACATTTTAAAATAAGGGTGAAACGATAAGGAAAATGCACCTCTTTGCGGCGCTTAGCGACCCCTTTGATAATATAATTTGCCGCTTTTTCTGCAGTAACTGCCATTGGCATTGGAAAATCGTTTTTTTGAGTCAACGGTGTTTTAACAAAGCCTGGGTGCACTAAGGTTACGTCAATATCAGCTAAATCAATGGCTAAACTTTTTGCTAAGTAACTGACCCCAGCTTTTGATGCGCCATATGCTTCAGAGCGCGGTAACGGTAAATAAGTTACGCTTGAACTGACAATCACCAACTGACCACCGGACTTTATCCTCGGTAGTAAAGCCTCAAGACAATAACCCATCGAAAGCAAATTAGTAGTAACAACGCGGGTAAACAATGCACTGTCAAAATTATGCGCATCATCGATATACTCACAATTGCCAGCATTAAGAATAACGCGATCAAATTGCGTATAAGCAACAGTGCTACTTCGTATTGCTTGTAAATCAGTAGCGTCAAACTGACAACTTTCAATATTCGTTAGTTGCGCAAGTTCGTTTAGTTTTTCTTGGTTACGCCCACAAGCGATCACTGTATCCCCGGCTTGCGCATACAGTTTCGCAAGTTGTTCACCAATACCTGATGTTGCACCTGTTATAAGCGTGATCATTATTCCGCTGCCTTATTATCTATGTATTTAATAATTGAACCGAGAATAGGGATATGTCGATAAAGTAATGCACCAGCATCAAAGTAGTCTTTATGAAGGCTGATTTTGTCACCAGTAAATGTTAACTTGCTATGGCCTGCTACGGCTATTTGCTGGCCATTGCTAAGCTTTGGATGGCGATAATACATAGTCCAGTAAACAAAAGCATTATCGCCTACACTAACAGTGTCACTGATATCAAACGTGCATTCAATAACATTACTATAAAGTTTAGCAAAATATTGATGTAAGTCAGCTAAACCATCGACTTCATGCAATGGATCAGAAAAGTGAATGTCTGCAGCATAAATATCACTCAGTAAATGTAGATTTTCTTTACTTAGCTTTTGGTATATCGCGATAAATTTATCTGTTCTGTGGTTGCTCATATCATACCTTAAATGCATCAAGCGCTCGTAAGCGAGCCGTTTTATGATCAACGATTGCTGGCCAATAAACCGCTTTTGCTTTGCCGCTTTTCGCTAAATATTCATGTGGAAAATGAATTTGCTTATTCGGCACATTTTCCAACTCCGGTATATACTTACGAATAAAATGACCATCAGGATCAAATCGCTCACTTTGAGTAATCGGGTTAAATATTCTAAAGTATGGCTGGGCATCGCAGCCGGTACTTGCAGCCCATTGCCAACCGCCATTGTTAGACGCTAAATCGCCATCGATCAAATGCTGCATAAAGAAACGTTCACCTTTACGCCAATCAATTAACAAGTGTTTGGTAAGAAAACTGGCAACCACCATTCGTAAGCGATTATGCATCCAGCCAGTTTGAATAAGCTGCCTCATAGCGGCATCAACAAGCGGGTAGCCTGTTTTACCTTCACACCAAGCAGTAAAATCAGCCTCATCAGTTCGCCACTTTACTGGGTCATATTTCTCATTAAAGTTGTTATATTTATTAAGTTTTGGATAAGCCACAATTAAATGACGATAAAACTCACGCCACACTAACTCGTTGACCCAAGTAAATAAATTGCTTTTAGAGCTACTTAAAGCATCGACATATTGTTGCTGTACAAGAGCAATTAATTGCTGAACGCTGACAATTCCTAAAGCTAAATACGGACTTAAGCCTGATGTGCCTTTAATACTTGGAATATCTCGCTGATCTTTATAGCTGAGTAATTTATCGCTGATAAAGCGGGCACAGATTTGACTTAATGACGCATCATCAACTGGCCACTTATGTGAGGAATCGTCACCGGTAAGTAACGCTGAACCTTGCCAAGGTATTGGGCTAAACATTGTCGGGGGGGCTTGAAAATAAAAATGAGTATCTTGATATTGCTTTAGCCAGGCATTTTTAAAAGGGGTGAACACCTTAAACATCTCACCACTTTGATTCAGTACCGTTCCAGGCGGTGCAACCACGTCACCATCAAACAAGGTAACTGATACTTTAAGTTTATCAGCATGATGTAAGAATGCGTTATCGCGCTCAACTTCATTAATTTCATATTCTTTATTGGCAAATAACTGCGTTACTGAATGTCGCTGGCAGAACTCGCTTAACTGCTGCACACATCCTGCGTAATTACCCGCTTCAATGATATGCAAGGTGATGCCATTATCAGCCAGTAACTGACCTAAGAAGTTTAACCTTCGTTTTAGCAAATCAATTTGTATTGAAGCAACACCATGGCGTTGCCATTGTTGCTCAGTGATAAAAAATATAGCGTCTTTACAACCATTGTCGATTGCTTGATAAAGGGCATGATTATTAAAAAGGCGCAAATCGCGCCTAAACCAAAATACAGTGTTCATTAAATTCCGTAGCGTAATTTTAGTTCGTGAGGATAAGGGTTGAAGTAAACTTGCTTTGCTAAGTATTCGTTTGGATGTACTTTCAAATGATGTTTTAAGAGTGTCAGCGGTACATACAGCGGCACTAAACCTGAGCGATATTCATCAATTGCATCTCGTAGCTCTTCTTTTTCAATTTTGGATAAATGTTTTTTAAAGTAGCCTTGTAAGTGCATTAAAGTATTGCTGTTATTTTTGCGTGATGCAGGTCTTTTCAGCGCTGCCATTAAACCTGCAATATAATCGTCAGCAAGCTGCTCAAAATCATCGCCAACATAGGTGCCCAGTAAATTACCAAGATCTTTATATGCCTGATAATTGTGAGCCATTAACAAATACTTATATTGCGCATGAAACTGCGTTAACCTATGCAGGGTTGCTGGTTGTTGACGCAACAATTGCCAGTTTTTATAAGTAAACACTCGCATCACAAAGTTTTCACGCAAGTGCATATCATTTAAACGACCATTTTCTTCACACGGTAACAATGGGTTGTGAGCCATAATTTGCGCAGCAAAAAAACCCACGCCTTCAGATGTATTACCTGTGCCTGCTTCATTATATATTTTGATCCGTTCCATGCCGCAGCTTGGACTTTTAGCACAAAAAACAAAGCCGCTTAATTGTGCAGCCTGCTCTGTGGCAACTTTTTTACCATATTCTGTCAATTGTGGGCCAACATCACCACTGCCGTCAGGACGGCACACTTTAATAGTTGTGCCTACTTTAACTTGTCTAATTGTCGGTCTTGGGATCGGTAGACCTACCGCCACTTCGGGACAAAAGCGTTTATATTCAACATGTTTTGCGAATTCATCCATGCAAAAATTTGATTTTTTATGGCCACTATCAAACCGAACTTTCTCACCTGCAAGGCATGCACTTATGCCTATTTGAATAGTCGATTGCTGCATATACACTCCTAGTAAATCAAATTGCCAATTGGATTGAGTAACTTACTCAGTCCCTTCTTAAAGTGTAGAGCACTACTGACTACTGTGTAACATAAACAACCTTTTTCTGTGATCGGGGTATGTTGATGACGACCGTCGAGCCACATAAAGTCGCCAGGCACATATTGACCCTCTTCATCACTAAACTCGCCATCAAGTAATAAAGTCAATTCGAAACCAGTGTGAGTATGTTCAGGGATTTCTCCACCAGCATCAATGTGCAATAAGCTAGAACGTAACGCACCATCATCTAGATCGATACGAGAACGTGATAATTTCCCCATTTGCATAAATTTGCTATGTGAAATACGGGCAAGAGCACGGGGCAATTGATAATTTTGCTGATTAACAAGGATAGTTTGAGGCGCGACCTTGTATACCTCATCAGCAGTTACATCTGCTGTAATTGCATCAATTAATGATAATTCATCAATAGCTAAATCTGTAGTTTGAGGATGCTCATCATCAGTGCCAAACACATCTACGGCATTGTTTGCTTCAATGCGTTGCACTTTTTCTTTACAGCAACTACACATATCAAGATGAATAGCGACGGCGACGTTTATACTTGCCGGTAATGACGCATTACAATACTGCGCTAATAGCGCATCGCTTGGGTGATGTTTAATCATTGCGGTCTCCCATTTCATTGCGTAATTTTTGTAACGCTAAACGTAAACGTGACTTCACGGTACCAATTGGAATGTTCAATTGTTCTGCAAGTTGCTCTTGTGACATATCTTGAAAATAAACGCCTTTAACCACATCGCGTTGAGCTTGGGGTAATTTATCTAGGTAATTTTTTATTTGTTGATTTTCAAGATGATCACTAAATTCATAGTCAGCATTATCATGTTGCTCAACTAACGGCCAAATATCTTCGCTAATATTATCTTCTTTATTACTTTTCATTTTTCTGAGCATATCAAATGATGCGTTTCGCATTACGGTATATACCCACGTTGTAGCAGCGCCTTTATCATTATTATAGAGATGTGCTTTTCGCCACACGGAAGTTAGCGTGTCTTGTACTAATTCCATCGCTTGTGCTTCTGAGTTAAATTGCTTGATACCAAAGCGTTTTATTTTTGGTGAAAAGTACGCAAATAAATAAGCGAATGCTTGTTTATCGCGATTAGCTGCAACCGCAGATAATGCATCAGCAAGTTCTTTGCTTGGCGTTTGTGGCATGGCAGTGTAATTACCTGTGTTAGGTTCACAACGTGTTGAAAGTTGTTGACTCACCATCATAATATTCCCATTAGTGTTCTTGCTTATTCAATACGCAGGGCAACTAAATTAAGATCATATTAATTAGGAAAATTCGTTATTAATCACAGTATGAAGGAAAGAGTGAATATTCGCAAAGTCTGATTTAAAGGCAAGCTGTTGTTTTTTATCAATTGAAATAGGTAATAATTCAAGCCATCTAGCAATAACCCAGTTCAAATCATCAAAGTGTGTCTGGCGATATAAATCGGTTAATTCTGTATTAACATCAAACAACTGCTCTAAAGCAGTTACTAAATATGTATCATCGCGATCTAAATTATGGGGTTGTTCAAACCAAAAAGGCATTGTAGGTGCTGATAGCTGACCGAAACGTAGCTGCTGCTTATCTTCAGTTACATCAGTTAACTCAACTACAGATTTAGCTACCACATCAATCAGTAATTGCCCTTGTTGATCTTGTGAAAAGTCAATAATATCCACTAAGCATCCATACTTAGGAACGTTGAGATGACTATCAACATCATACTGGCAAAGAACAAATCCATGATCATTTTTAAGTGATTCTTTTACCATATCAAGATAACGAGGTTCGAAAATTCTTAACCGCGTATACCCACTTGGTAAAATAAATACAGGTAATGGAAAGATTGCACGTTTCATAAGGCTCACTACATCAGTTTAACTATGCATTACGTTACGTGCACTGCAGCAAACAAGATCAATGTTACTGATTATTACTTATCGGTATCCCCTTAGCCTATGTTTAGCCACTGCCCTACATTACGTAACAATTCAACTGATGCATACGCACTTAACAAGCTTACAACGGGTGCTAACATTAAAGCTAATAATCCTAATTCGCTGCTCATTACTTTAACCCTCAACTTTTACTGCATTGCTAGTTGCAACGAGTTGTGATGTATTTTCAGCTACACCTACTTCAGCTGATTGCTCGCTTTGCTGAGAAAACAGTTCGGTTAACATTTTTTGCGAATCACTAAACAATGACTGTTTTAATTTGCTTTGTAATTCATTACTCGTACTTTCAATGTATTGTGCAATGCTGCTTGATAGCGTTTGAGTAATATCTAATTGACCGTCATTTGCACTTGCTTGTGTAGAACCAACAACCAAAAGTGCTGCAACAGATAGTTTAATAATGCTTTTCATGATGGTATTCCCTATTGTGTTATTAAGTTAGTCGCTATTACTTAATCAAAGGTTGTGCCAACCACGAAATAAATTTTAACTGATTGTTTTTTATGCACTTTAAATCACACAAGTGCATAACCTATTGATGATGTGAATTTTAAAACCATTCAAATTGGTTAAAAAAACCAAAATATAGTCAATAAATAAGCATTGAAAGTTTCAGCGTACACTTGTACACTCAAATCCAAATTAATGTTTTATGATGAGTATGTCATGTCGGTTGAACCCGCTTATTCTAAAAAAGAAGAGCAACTTAATAGCCTGTCTCACGGCGCAGGCGTTATATTTTCATTGTTTGTATTGTGGGAGCTGATCAGCAAGACACACACGATTGAAGCAACGGTCAGTGCAATTGTTTATGGCGGTAGTTTATTGTTGCTGTTTTTATCATCTACGCTTTATCACAGCAGTAGCAGCATAGGTGCGCGGGCTTTTTATAAAAAATGTGACCACTGTGCTATTTATATTTTGATTGCAGGCACTTACACCCCTTTTTTAGTACTCTCATTAACCGGAATTTGGTCGATTTTAACGCTGGTATTTATATGGTCTTTAGCACTTGGCGGAGTGTGCTATAAATTAATGGTGAAAAAACAAAACAAAAAGGTGTCTTTATCAACATATTTATTAATGGGTTGGTTTGCAGTTGCAATTGTCTACCCGCTTTATTTAAATGTGCCAGTAAACGCACTATGGTGGTTACTCAGTGGAGGGATTTTGTATAGTCTCGGCACACTCTTTTATAGTGCTAAAAGTCGTCAATATAGCCACGCACTTTGGCATGTATTTGTGATTGCAGGCTGTGTTTGTCACTATATTGCAATCAGCCGCTATATTATTACGGTCGGTTAAATTTTTTAATTAGTCCCACTGAAATTGACGCATATTAACACGACCATTTTTAAAAATTACGCCTTCACTTTGCAGTAATTGATATTGCTTTTGGTACTGCGCTGTCCCTTCAGGAAAAGAAATTTTACCTTGGCTGTTGATCACTCTATGCCAAGGTATGCTTGAATCTTTTGGCATTAACTTTAATAACCGCCCTACTAGCCGAGCATTATTTAGCAATCCTGCCATTGCCGCTACTTGTCCATAACTGGCTACTTTTCCTGGCGGTATATTCGCCATCACAGTATAAATTTTGTCTTCTTTACTGGCTTGCATTTACGACCCTAAAAACGTTTTACTTAACTGCTTAAAATCTTGCCACACGGCTCTTGCCACGGGTCCATGATGAGTGGCATTTTGTCGGAATACTCTGATCTGTGCGCTAAACGTATTTTCTCTGTCTAGTATTTTAATTTGTTGTAATACACCACTTTCAAGTTCATTTTGACAATGCGCTAAACTCATCATTGCCCAGCCAGCTCCCGATAATAAAAACGATTTTAAAGTTGATATATCATCAATTTTCATCATGGTAGAGCCTTTTGAATACGATAAACGATCAGAGTCAAAACTCATATCACTTTCAAACATCGCTAAACAAGGAAAGTTCTGTAATTGTTGATAAGTTACTTTATCTGGCACTAATCCTGTCACACTAACAATACCAATATCGAGCTTGCCAATCGGTAAACTTTCTAAATCGCCTGTAGCATGAAACAAATCAAACCACGGACCAATCCCTAAGTCTGCTTGTCCTTTATTAACTTGCTCAAGAGAAACAAAGCGCTTTCCGCTGGTTACACTAAACTCGGTGCTGGTATGTTTAACAAAAGCATTGCAAATAATATCGTTATACAGTGCTTGGTGACATAACTGCTCATAACAAATTTTGTAATTTGCTTCATTACCAAGTGCAAGTTCACTGGCCAGTTGTGCTAAATGTGCCTGAGCATCTAATAATAATGCTGCTTCGCGATGATAAATACGACCCTTTTCAGTTAATTGCAATCGATAATGGCTACGATCTAACAATTCAAAACCAAGCTCAGCTTCAAGTTTCTTAATAGCTAACGTTAAAGCTGGTTGCGATTTATACAGTGCTAAAGCAGCTTGCGACAAGCTTTGAGTGCGAACAATGGCATCAAGCATTTTTAACTGCACTAAGTTCATAATGGTCCAACTTAAAATCATAAATTTTATTTATGATCTTTTTAAAATTTAATAATTTTTATTTTATATGTTCGCGGCGTATGCTGCATCTAATTTATGTTTTCATAGCCACGGAGAAGACCATGAAACTGTCGCCAGTTTTAATTATATCAACATTAATACTGAGTTTAGTCGCCTGTAAAGAATCAAATACCGACACTCACGTCGAACAAGCTATTCGTCCAGTAAAACTATTTGAAATTGATACTAACTCAGATCAGACAATACGCAGTTTTCCGGCAGAAGTAGTGGCAAATCAAGGCTCTTATTTGGCGTTTAGAGTTAACGGTGAGTTATTAGAGTTCCCGGCATTGGCAGGTCAACATGTTGAAAAAGATCAACTCCTTGCCAAGTTAGACCCTGAAGATTTTCAACTGCAATATGATGAGCGAAAAGCACGTTTTGAATTGGCGCACTCGCAACTTGAACGCGTACAAAAACTATTTAATAAATCAATTACCAGTCAATCCGAACTTGATCAGGCACTTGCCAATAAACAGGTAGCTGAGTCGGCATTAAAAATTGCAAAAACCAACTTAGATAATAGCGAATTACGTGCCCCTTTTAGCGGCACCGTTTCCAAAGTGTTTGTTAAAAACTTTGAGAATATCCAAGCAAAACAAAACATTCTTCGCTTAGAAACCCGTGATTTAATGGATGTGATCATTCAAGTACCCGAAAAACTAATCGCCCGTATTGATAAAGACATTGACTATCAGCCAAGCGTGGTTTTTGACGGTTTCCCAAATAAATCATATACCTTAATGATTAAAGAATTCGACACCCAAGCAGATCCAGCCACATTAACTTACAAGGTGGTATTTTCATTACCAGTGCCTAAAGATTTTAACCTGTTGGCAGGCATGACCGGCAGTGTAGATATTGATCTAAGTAAAGTTACTCACTCGCAATCACACTATATTTTACTCCCTGTTGAAGCGGTGTTCTCTGAACCAACACAGCCTACTAATAACAGCTATGTCTGGCTATACGATCCACAGACTGGCAAGGTGAAAAAGCAAGCTGTTGAAGTTGGCCAATTACATCGACGTGGTATTGAAGTGCTTGCTGGTTTAGAGCAAGGTCAAACTGTGGTCGCGGCTGGTGTTCACTACCTTAAAGAAGGCATGCAAGTACGTCCGTGGCAAAAAGAGCGAGGCTTATAAAATGAGCATTGCTGAACTTGCCATAAAACAAAAGGTCGTCAGTTGGATGTGCGCGCTATTACTATTAATCGGTGGCGTAGTATCTTATTTAGGACTTGGTCAGCTTGAGGACCCTGAATTTACAATAAAAAAAGCCATGGTGATCACCTTATATCCTGGCGCTTCACCACAACAGGTAGAAGATGAAGTTACTTTTCCGATTGAAAATGCAATTCAACAATTGCCGTATGTGGATTACGTAACCAGCATTTCATCTCCAGGGAAATCACAAATTACCGTTGAAATGAAAAGCAACTATCGCAAACAAGACTTACGACAAATTTGGGATGAGCTACGGCGCAAGATTAACGATAACGCTTCATCACTGCCAAGTGGTGTATACCCAAGTACCATTTTAGATGATTTTGGCGACGTATACGGCGTAATGTATGCCGTCACTGGCGATGGTTACTCTTATGACGAACTAAAAAACTATGTTGATTACTTAAAGCGCGAACTGGTACTCGTTGACGGCGTAGGTAAAGTGACCGTCAGTGGTGAACAACAAGCACAGGTGATGGTTGAAATATCGACGCGTAAGCTGGCGCAGCTTGGTATTGCACCAACTAGAATATATCAATTATTGCAATCACAAAATACCGTATCGAATGCAGGTAAAATACGCGTAGGCGATGAATCAATTAGACTGCACCCAACAGGCGAATTCAAAGACGTAAAAGAGCTCGAAAATCTACTGATCTCAAAACCAGGTGAAAATGAACTGATTTACCTCGGTGACGTTGCAACGGTGTTTCGTGAATACGCCGAAGTACCTAATAATGTAATCCGTTTTAACCAGCAGCAAGCCTTGCTCGTTGGCGTATCGTTTAGCAGTGGTGTAAACGTTGTGGATATAGGCGATAACATTAAAGCGCATTTAGCATCGCTTGAATATCAGCGCCCCCATGGCATGGAAATAAATACCGTTTATAACCAACCTGTTGAAGTCGAAAAATCAGTCAATGGCTTTATCATCAGCTTACTCGAAGCTGTCGCTATCGTTATTGTTGTCCTGCTTGTCTTTATGGGCTTTAAAAGTGGCGTACTGATCGGGGCAATTTTATTGCTGACCGTATTAGGTACATTCATTTTCATGAAACTGTTTGCGATTGATTTACAACGTATCTCTTTAGGTGCACTGATCATTGCATTAGGAATGTTGGTTGATAACGCCATCGTAGTCACTGAAGGTATTTTAATAAACCTAAAGCGAGGGCAAACAAAGATAAAAGCAGCGGCTAATATAGTGGAGCAAACAAAGTGGCCTTTACTTGGCGCAACCGTGATTGCTATTACTGCATTTGCGCCAATTGGCTTAAGCTCTGACGCTAGTGGGGAATTTGCCGGCAGCTTATTTTGGGTATTATTTATCTCATTATTATTAAGCTGGATCACTGCCATTACCTTAACTCCTTTCTTTGCTGACTTAATGTTTAAAGAAACAGAGCTCAAGCAGCAAAGCCATGATGAAGACCCATATCAAGGTGTGATCTTTAATCTATATAAAAGTTTATTAAGCACCTCGATGCGTTTTCGTAAAACCACTTTATTGTTGATGGTCGTTTTATTAGCTAGCTCTGTTTTTGGCTTTAAGTTTATTAAACAAGCGTTTTTTCCAGCTTCTAACACGCCAATGTTTTACGTAGATTATTGGCATACACAAGGGGCTGATATTCATGCCACTTTAGATGGCGTCGCCAAACTCGAAGCATTCTTACAAAAAGATGAGCTGGTCGAAGAAGTAACATCAACGATAGGCCAAGGCGCACCACGGTTTATGTTGACCTACGCACCTGAAAAATCATACCCAGCTTATGGTCAATTAATTATCCGTGTAAAAGACCGCGAAGCAGTGGCGACGATGATTGCAAAAGTTCGCGACTATGAATACAACCATGTATTTGATGCCAAGCTTAAAATAAAACGTATGGAAATAGGCCCTTCTACTGATGCTAAAATAGAAGCGCGTTTTTCGGGGGCTGATCCAGTAGTGCTTCGCCAATTAGCTAAACAAGCAAAAGAAGTGCTAGCAAAAGATGCCGGTGCTTATAATATTCGTGATGATTGGCGTGAACGCTCAAAACTCATTCGCCCGCAACTTAACGAACAAAAAGCGCGGCGTCTGGGTATCGCTAAAACAGACTTGGACCAACTATTATTAACCAGTTTTTCCGGTAAAAAAGTCGGCATTTACAAAGATGGTACTCAACAGATCCCAATTATTGCCCGCTCACCTGCACAAGAGCGTCTTAATGTTGAAAGCCTCCGTGACCTACAAATATACAGCCCAGTATTAGGCGTATTCGTGCCAGTTACTCAAGTGGTGGATGAGTTTGTTGTACAGTGGGAAGACAGCCTAATAATGCGCCGCGATCGCAAACGTACTATTACAGTAATGGCCGATCATGACGTAATAGGCGATGAAACACCCGCTAAACTATTTTCAAGAGTCAGGCCAAGTATTGAAGCAATTAAACTCCCTAATGGCTATGAATTACAATGGGGCGGTGAGTTTGAATCATCAACAAAGGCAAAAAAAGCTATTTTTGGCTCGTTACCTTTGGGCTATTTAGCGATGTTTGCAGTCACTGTGTTGCTATTTAACTCAGTAAAAAAACCACTGGTTATTTGGGCCACAGTACCTTTAGCAATCATCGGTGTCAGCGCCGGCTTGCTAGTGATGAACGCCGCATTTAGTTTTATGGCGCTACTTGGGTTATTAAGCTTAAGCGGTATGTTGATTAAAAATGGCATTGTGTTGGTAGATCAGATCAACCTTGAGCTCAGTGAAGGCAAAGAGCCTTATCAAGCAGTATTTGATTCCGGTGTAAGCCGTGTGCGCCCCGTTGCGATGGCAGCAATCACCACCATTTTAGGAATGATCCCATTATTATTTGATGTGTTCTTCCAATCAATGGCGGTGACGATTATGTTTGGTTTAGGCTTTGCAACCGTGTTGACATTAATCGTAGTGCCGGTGCTTTATACCGTGCTATTTAAAATTGAGGTGCCAAAAGCAAAATAACTGAGGTTTAAATAAAACCAGGAGCACAATTTATGCTGTTCCTGGTTTTACAATTTGATCTTATTTTTTAAGGCTTAATGTGCCTGTGCGAGTGGTGCTATTTCTTCTTGCAGGTTTGGCGTTAGTTTGGTCATTTTTAGAATCAAAACGGCCTTGTTTGACATGCTTAGCAAAATCACGCTTTTTATCGTTTTCTTTGTAAGGCGTGCGTGCTTGTTTCGGCTTGCTGATATTCGCAGGTTGTTTGTTCTCATCCACTGATAACTCTTCTGTTTTGCCCGAGTCGGCAATCGAATTATTAATCTCAGCCATTTCTTGCTCAGTTAAATGGCGCCACTGGCCAACATTTAAGCCTTTTAACGTGACATTCATAATACGTACGCGTTTTAAGGTGACCACTTCATAGCCCAAGTACTCGCACATACGACGAATTTGACGATTCAAACCTTGCGTTAATACAATAGTAAATTGTTGCGGTCCTGTTTGTGTAACTTTGCATTTTTTCGTAACTGTATCTAAAATTGGTAAACCACCTGCCATCTTATTCACAAACTGACGATTTAATGGCTTGTCGACTGTAACAACATATTCTTTTTCATGATTATTGCCAGCACGAAGAATTTTATTGACGATATCCCCTTCATTTGTCAGAAATATCAACCCTTCTGATGGCCGATCTAAGCGACCAATTGGAAAAATACGATCTGGGTAGTTAACCGCTTTGACGATATTACTTTGAATTTTACGCTCAGTTGTACAGGTTATACCAACGGGTTTGTTGTAAGCGATGTACGCCCGTTTCGGCACTTTCTTCAGCGGCTTACCATCAATCAGTACCGTGTCAGACAATGCTACTTTGACACCCATTTCCGGTCGTATACCATTGACAGTAACACGACCATCTTCAATATATTTATCCGCTTCGCGTCGTGAACAAAAACCGGTGTCACTAATAAATTTATTTAATCGTTTTAAGTCTGTCATGAGCCAAATTCACATTAATTTTAAAGGCCGATATTGTATACCCAAACCACCTTAAGATGCGAGCGCAGTTGAATTTAAAAGCGATTTAGACAAGGCACAGATTGCAAACAATAGAAGCCACTTGTTAAAATTAATCACGCAGTATAAAGCGCTGTTAAACCAACTATTAGCCTTTTCACAGCAAGCACCTAATCGGTTTGTTTATACTTAAACGATTGCTCTGTTTTACGGCATGTAGGTTTGCGCTAATTTTAACCTACAGTGACAGAGAAAAAATTACCACACTATTTACAGTAGCTTCAACTCAAGCAGCATTTGTATACTTTCGCCAAATAAATTCCATTGGACCTTGCTTAAAATAACGCGAATAAATCACACTAAAGCTAAGTTGAAAAATGACTAAACCACTCACTAATACGTAATATTCTAAATGATTAAAGCTTAGCACCCAGTGCGGATAAAAAACTTTAAACAACACTAACAAGCAAATAGTTTGCATTAGATATAAAGTTAATGCGAGCCTTCCTGCACGCTGCAATGCAATAAAGTGAAAGTCATGTTTTGTCGTCAGCCTTACCACAAAATGAATAATTAATAGGGCTGTGAATAATGCTGCAAACCAGCTTACGGGTTCTTTTAATGCACTAATAAATAAGCTAGATTGATATTCAAAACTGATCCTAATCGCACTTAACAGTAGCGCAATTGACAAAACTCTGATTTTGCTTAATTTAGTTAAACCAGTCTCAAACAGTTTATTTTTATAGCCATAAATACCGAATAGCATTAATCCTGCAGCCATCCACAAAGTGATCAGCGGAAGTGCAATGAGCATCACGATAAACATCACACTATTATTGACAAAAATAGTTAATGCCGATCCTCGTGAAGCATTATAACTTGCTAAAAAATCGGCTGAATCTCGATAGATAGTCAGTGTGGGGTCAATTAAGGCTATCAAAAAAGTTATCGCTGCGGCTAATGATAGAAATTGCCAACCGCGTTTTAATAACATCTCGTCACTCGCATCAAGGTACTGTATGACCAACCAACCTGCGCATGCATAGATAAACAAAATATCACCAGCCCACAACAAAAAGCCATGTAGTAAACCAAACACGGCCAATACTTTTAAGCGTTTTTGCAATTGCTCAACCTGCTGGTAACGCTGCCACTGAATATATAAGCCAGCACCAAAGAGTAAGCAAAATAAGCTGCGAAAGCGGCCGTCAATAACACTAAGGCTCACCCATTGAATAACATGATCCGAAAAAGGCGGGGACTGTAATGGTACGTAACCAAATTCAAATAAACCAAAGGAATAGGCATTCATGTACATTAAGCCAAGCACAGCAACACCACGAATAACATCCATATTTTGATTACGCATTATTGGGCTCGACTTATTAGTTGTGCTTATGTATGTTTGACCAGTCTAGCGCATCTCGATAAAACTTCGGCAGTAAATCACTATTTATGTTAATAAATACAACTGCTTGCTCCATAGCCCACCAGCTACCTGATTCATACGCTTTTACTGTTGCAAGGATATAATACAGGGTGTTTTTTTCTTCCATTAGAGCGTCTTTGATTGGTTCTGGAAATGGTAAACGAAGGAGTAATTGCTCCATTGGGCGATCTAATATTGCATCCAACAACGAAAAAAGACCGGTTAAAAAGGCACTATTCGCTTGCGAAGGCGCTATCTTTTTCGCTATCAGCTCACAAAATCGGGCCCGAATGATACACATTTTGATCAATTCGTTAGGTTTCGTTTGTGCAACGTGAGCGGTGATAATCAAGCTAACAAACTTCTTTATATGATCATGACCTAAATAAACTAAAGCCTGTTTGAGTGACTCTATTTCTTTTTGGACAGGAAACACACCGCTGTTGATCAATCTTAATAACTTAAATGCTAACGCTGTATCTAATTGAAACAATCGCGCAATCGCATTGATATCAGGATGCTCTTTCATAACTTGTGCATAGATGGTCAAGGCTAATGCATAGTTTATATCAATGTCTCTTTGTTGAATGACTACCGGCTTGGCAAAAAAATAACCCTGAAAATAATCAAAGCCCATCTTATGAGCTATTTTAAAATCATCAATAGTTTCGACTTTTTCGGCAAGCAACTTTAGCTTTTTGTATTTTTGCAGCCGTCGAATAAGCGGTTCAATTTGCTGCAAAGGAGTTATTTGAATATCAAATTTGATTAATTTAACAAGTTTTAAAAACCTTTCCCACTTAGGCTCATATACAAAATCGTCAAGTGCTAACACAAAGTTTTTATGAAACAGCGCACGACATAGCTGGTAGTTTTCTTCAGTCGGCTCAATTGTTTCGAGCAACTCAAGTACCACATCTTGCGAAGGCAAAAATGCACATAAATCCATTTTTAAAGAATCAGGACCGATATTTATCAGTGCTTTTTTACCAGAAGTAATATGTCGAGTGCCAAAATTAAGCTGATTTTCCATGATCAGTTTCGCCGTTGCGACACTTTCTTCAATATCCGGAAAATAATTATCACTACTATTACGAAACAACAATTCGTAGGCAACTACATGTTGACGACGATTGAATATTGCTTGGCGCGCAACAAATACTTGCACTTTTTCACCCTTAAACTCGACTATTGATGGTTAGTTACAAAATAAAAAACAATACTAAGTAACTAAATCATAATGTTATTACAATCCATTATAGCTAGTAAGATGATAAATAGCAGTATTAATTATAAAGTTTACTAATATAGTCCTTTGCTACGTGGGACCATGTAAAGCGAGCAGCCTTTGCATTGCTGACAATTTCGACCCATTGTTTAGGTTGTTCTTGTTTCAGAGTAAGAGTATTAGCAAAGCACGTTACTAGCGCCTCGCTTTGTGTTTGTAATGTGTCACCACTAAAACTAAAACCATTTTCCATATGTGTAATGGTATCCTTTAAGCCACCAACTTGGTGCACTAAACAAGGCTGTCCAGCTCGCATAGCTAGCATTTGGCTAATACCGCACGGTTCAAAGGAGCTTGGCATCAAGAATAAGTCTCCTAACTCATACAGTAATTCGCCAACGTAATTACCATAACCCTTTAAAAACAATAGGTTACTATTACGCGCCATGGCGGCTGTCATGACATCTTCAAGAGCCGTGTCACCGGAACCTAAAATTATCATACGTCCTTGCTGTTCATTTAACTTTTCACACAATGCATCAAGCACTTGCTGGTTTTCGTAGGGTTGGCGCAGTAACAAAGCTTTTTGATCGGTTAGGCGTCCAACACTGGTGACTAAAGGCCCTTTAACTGGCTGCTCAATAAACTGCTGTAACCGCTGATGAGCTATATAGTAACTGCTTTGCAGGTTAACTTCTTTAGCCATCCAAGCAAACAATGCCTGCTCTATTTCAAAGTATAATTGTGATAACGTACTGCTTATCTGCGCATTTTGATTGTGCTCAGTGTACTCACAGCCATTTAATATTCCGACGACTTTATTGTTTGCCATCGCATTATTCAAATCGCGCTCTAAACCTTCGCCACCAAAAAAGCCGTTATGCGGTTCACTGGCTTGCAATACTTCTAGTGCGTAGCTTGGAGATACTAAATGTATCTTATCAACTAAATTGATAGCGCTGCGCATCGGATTAAAGCAATGAGGATAACGCGGATCGCATAATACCTCGCCGTTATAACTTAACGCCGGAAACCATGCTTCTAAACTTGAATCATCTCCTTTGAATGGGCGGATCCCTTGCAGTGCAATATTGTGTACTGTAAATATACTACGCAAAGAAGAAAAAGATGCAAACCGATGATCAAACTTTAACAATACCGCCACACACGCACTGTGCCAATCATGCAAATGCAACACATCGGGACGGGTGATAACACCTTGCAATAGCGCTTCACACACTGCGGCATTAAATAATGCAAACTTAGTGGCATCAGTGGCAAAAGGTCGGTCACCATCATCATTACAGTATACAGCGCCATGGTGCTGGCTAAATAACGGATGTGACATTACTAATTGCCTGACTTGCTGCTGATCTACATATACTTGCGACACTTGAACATCATAAATATATCCTGCAAAGGGCACATGGAGCGTGCCTAATTGCACACGCTCTAACGCGGTAAAACCATAATCTGGAATAACCACGTCAACGGTTAAGCCAAGCTCCGCTAATGCTTTGGGACAATCTCGTAGTACATCTGCAACACCACCCACTTTGGCATTTGGTAAAGCGTCATTTTCGGCCGCAACCATTAATACATGCATCTTTTTCTTACTTCCTACAACTGTATGATATTTAAGCTAACTGTTTACTCTCACGCTCTTGGCGCTCAAGCTTTTTGGAAAGTTCTGTGAGCATTTCACGAGTCACTAATACTATGCCCTTTTTAGACACTCTAAAACCATTTTCCTCGTCGACTTTACGATCAAAACCGATTTCAACACCCGCAGGCACTTCACAACCGCGGTCGATAATAGCACGACGAATGCGACAATTACGTTGAATAATTGCACCTGGTAATATCACCGACTCTTCAATTTCACAGTATGAACGAATGTGTACATTAGAAAATAACAGTGATTTACGAACCACCGAGCCTGAAATGATACAGCCGCCTGATACGGTTGAATCTACAGCCATGCCACGTCTGTCGTCATTATCAAAAATAAACTTAGCGGGTGGCAGTTGTTCTTGGTAGGTCCAAATAGGCCAAGTTGGATCGTATAAATCCAGCTGTGGTTCTGGCATCACCAGCTCCATGTTTGCTTCCCAAAATGAGTCCAGTGTACCCACATCGCGCCAATAAGGTTGGCCGTCATGACCAGGCTCTCGAAATGGAAAAGCAAATACATTATGCTCTTCAATAATTGCCGGAATAATATCATGGCCAAAATCACGGCCTGAACCTTCGTTTTCTGCGTCTTTTTTTAGTTGTTCAAATAAGAACTCAGTATTAAATACATAATTACCCATTGATGCTAAGCAAGTCCCCGGACGACCAGGAATTGAACTTGGCATTTTCGGTTTTTCGTCAAAACGACGCACTCGCTTTTCTTCATCTACCGTCATCACACCAAATGTTTCTGCGGCTTCTTCGCAAGGAACTTCAATACAGCACACCGTCATGTCTGCACCTGTTTCAACATGTTTTGCCAATAAGCCGCCGTAATCCATACGATACACATGATCGCCAGATAAAATCATTACATACTTAGGTAACTCATGACGAATAATATCCATATTTTGAAACACCGCATCTGCAGTGCCGCAATACCATTCATCACCATAACGCTGTGATGCCGGTAATATCTCTACCGATTCACCTAGTTCTTTTTTAAAGTGGCCCCATGCACGGTTAACATGGCGGATCAGCGAGTGCGATTTATACTGTGTGGCAATCCCAACACGACGAATGCCTGAATTAATACAGTTTGATAGCGGGAAATCGATAATACGATGTTTGCCACCAAAATAAACCGCCGGTTTGGCCCGCCAATTTGTTAATTCATGTAAGCGTGAACCTCTGCCCCCTGCTAAAATCAGTGCGTAGGTTTCTCGTGTCAGACTACTTATGTAGCGATTTGCATAACTTGGCATAATTTATCTCCGTATTAATCTTTGCTATTGCTTACGGCTGTGTCGGCCGAACTAGATGTTGTTAATGCTTCCAAATGCCAAATATCATCACTGTATTGGCTGATAGTTCTATCACTTGAAAAAGTACCACTGGCCGCAGTATTTAAAATACTCATTTGCGTCCAATGCTGTTGATCTTGATAGGCGCGTTCAACTGCCTTTTGTGCTTGTACAAAACTATCAAAATCGTGGGCAACCAACCAAGGATCATGTGGGCTTTTGATTGCACCAATAATATCGTCAAATAAACCAGGTTCGAATAAATTAAAGTGCCCACTTTCAAG
>TARA_R110001606_G_scaffold93144_3_pt1 | contig 27775 bp, 23 predicted proteins | sample TARA_R110001606 | Tara Oceans TARA_R110001606 (sample SAMEA4398315) | marine metagenome | biome: Polar Biome; feature: [SRF] surface water layer (ENVO:00010504); material: water (ENVO:00002006), including particulate matter (ENVO:01000060) such as... | depth 5 m
AATAGAAAAAGCCATGGCAAATTCTAAGTTTGTGGTGGTGCAAGAAATTTCGCACAAAGCAGATACTTTACAATATGCAGATTTGGTGTTGCCTGCTGCTGCTTGGTTAGAAAAAGAAGGTACAATGACAAATTCTGAACGAAGAATTTCTTATTTACCTAAAGAAATAGATGCACCAGGTGAAGCCAAACCAGATGTAGAAATTTTCTGTGATTTTGCGCAAAGAATGGGTTTTAGAGGTTTTAATTTTAATAGTGCAGAAGAAATTTATGATGAATATGCTGCGATGACAAAAGATACGAATATTGATATTTCTTTTTTAAATTATGAAAGATTAAAATCAGAAGGTACTTTTCAATGGCCAGTTAATGAATACAGAAGTAAAGGAACGCCGCGTCTTTTTGCGGATAAAAAATTTTATACTCCATCACAAAAAGCAATTTTTAATATTCCGTCATCAATAGAAAATACATCCTTACAAACTACCGAAGAGTTTCCGCTTATTTTAACTACGGGTCGTGTTAGAGATCAGTGGCACACCATGACTAAAACAGGAAAGGTTTCAAGATTAAAAACTCATTATCCAAAACCTGTTTTAGAAATAAATCTTGTTGATGCATTTTTGAAAAATATTAAAGACGGAGATCTCACAGAAATAAAAAGCGAAAATGGCGTGGTAAGAGTGCGTGCAAAAATTACAGATGCTATTAAAAAAGGAGTGGTTTTTTTACCGATGCATTGGGGTAAAGTATTGCAAAACACCTTAAATAGAGCTAATAATTTAACACATACAAGAGTAGATCCAATATCTAAAGAACCAGATTTTAAATTTACTTCTGTGGCTGTTTCAAAATATAAGAAACCTAAAGAAAAAATCATAGTAGTAGGCGCTGGTGCCGCAGCTTTTCGTTTTTTACAGAATTATAGAGATAATAATGAGGTAGATGAAATTCACGTTTTTTCTAAAGAATCAAACTTGTTTTACAACCGTGTTTTGTTGCCAGAATATATTACAGAAGAACTTTCTTGGGAACAATTATTAAAAATTAAAAAGAAGGAATTAGATAAATTAAATATTAAAATTCATTCTGAAACATTTATTGATAAGATTGATAAAGAAAATAAAACCGTTACAGACTCTAAAGGAGAAACACATACGTTTGATAAGCTAATTTTAGCAACAGGAAGTAGAGCGTTTATTCCTAAAGATGTGCAAATAGATTTACCTGGTAGGTTTACAATGCGTAATAAAAATGATGCCGATAAATTTAAAAAATACTTAGAAAATACAGGTTTACCTCCAGAAGAACAGCATGTTGTAATTGTTGGTGGAGGTTTGTTAGGTTTAGAATTGGCGGCTGCAATGAAGCACAAAAATGTAAAAATTACAATTATACAACGTGCGTCAAGATTAATGGAACGTCAATTAGATAAAATTTCAAGTAAATTATTGTCTTTGGATGTTCAAGAAAGAGGTATCCAAATTTATTTTGATAATGAAGTAAGTACCGTTTTTGATGATGAAGATTCGGGCGAATTAACCATCAACCTTAAAAGTGGTAAATATTTAAAGGCAAATGCAATTGTGTATGCAATTGGAACAAGACCAAATATTGAAATCGCTAAAAAGAACGGTATTGTTTGCGGTCGTGGTGTAAAAGTAAACCAGCATTTACAGTCTTCAGATCCTGCCATTTTTGCCATCGGAGAAATTGCAGAATTCAACAATCAATTATTTGGAATAACTTCTGCAGCAGAAGAGCAAGCGGGTGTTTTAGCTAACTTTATTGCAGGCGATATTAGCGAAGCTTATGATGGCTCTGTGTTAATGAATATTTTAAAATTTAATGATTTAAACCTGTGTAGTATTGGTGAAATTACGGTTCCAGAAAATGATTCAAGTTACGAGGAAATTATTTTTACAGACATTTCTAAACGGTATTATAAAAAATGTATTGTTAAAGATGATTTGTTAATTGGCGCAGTATTAATGGGCGATAAAAATGAGTTTGCAGAATTCAAAACCATGATAGAAAGCAAAATCGAATTGTCTGATAAACGAAATGCTTTATTAAGAGGAGCATCTAATGATACACCTGTTTTGGGTAAATTAGTTTGTTCATGTAGCCAAGTTGGTGAAGGAAATCTTGAAGAGGCAATCTCAAAAGGATGTACAAATTTCACAAAACTATGTAATTTAACAGGTGCAGGTTTAGGTTGTGGGAGTTGTAAAACAGAGATAAGAGAAATTTTAAACAATGCAAAAGTTACGGTATGAGCAAGCAATTAAATAGAATTATAGTGAAAGGTGGTGTTTTGTCTCTTGGTGAGCTAAAATACATTTGCGAATCTGTAGAAAGTTTGGGTTTAAAAACGATTTCTTTTGGATCTAGGCAAGACATTTTGTTGCCTAAAAATGTAAATCAAGAAGAATTAGCTCAATTTGAAAAATTGAAAGTTGTTGCTGCACATGAAATTGGTGTAGAAAATATTGTTTCGTCTTATGTGAGTGCAGATATTTTTTCAAGTACTTCATGGTTAACAGGTGATAAATACTTGTATATTTTAGAACAATTTCGGTCAAAATCTAAATTAAAAATCAATATAGCAGATCCAAAACAGCGCTTGGTACCTTTGTTTACCGGACATGTTAATTTTATTGCTTCAGAACAAGAAGATTATTGGTATTTGTATGTAAGACTTCCAGATTGGAAAAAAACACAAATGTATCCTGCATTAATTTATAGTTGGGATTTAGATAAAGTTGAAACAGCTATTGAAAACATTCTTCAAGAAGAGCCAGAAACCATAGAAACTATATTTGAATTGGTAAGTGATGCGGTTGATACAAATAACAGAACGGTAGATAAACCTTTAAAAGTTCCTTTTTATCCCTTTCCTTACTTTGAAGGAATGAACAAAATTGGAATGGATAAGTATTGGTTGGGTTTGTATTGGAGAAATAATAAATATGATATTTCTTTCTTGAAAGAAATGTGCGAATTGTGTTTTGAAAACAAAATTGGTAAGATTTCTATCACTCCGTGGAAATCTTTTATTGTAAAAGGAATTCCGATAGAATCTAAACTAATTTGGGAAAAATTTTTAGGAAAAAGAGGTATCAACGTTCGCCATTCTATGTTAGAGTTAAATTGGCATTTACCCGTTGCTAATAAAGATGCTTTAAATCTTAAAAAATATTTAGTGTCTAATTTTGATCAAAATGATATTAGTACGTATGGTTTAACATTCGGAATTACAGATTACAATAAAGCTTCTTATTATTTTACATCCATCGTAGTTGAAAAAAATAAGCAACCAGAAATGATTGGGAATTTTAAAACTAGAGATACGTATAATTTATTGTACGCTAAAAACTTCGACCCAAATACAAGGCAATATATTATGCATGTGCAAGATGTGGATAAAGTAGAATTACCTGGTTTATTAATGGAATTAAGTCAGTTGTATTTTGATCAATTAGGTAATGAGGGTGAAATAGAAAAAGAGTTTGAAAAAAAGAAAGAAACTACAGAATTAGAAGTGTTTCAGTGTCAAGATTGTTTCACAATTTATGATGAAAATTTTGGAGATGTAACACAAAATATTGCTCCAGAAACTGTTTTTAATAGTTTACCAGAAAGTTATGAATGTTCGCTTTGCGAAGCTCCAAAAAGTAGTTTTCAAAAGATAGTTTTAGTAAAATAGGTGTAAATTTAACAACCACCTTCTGCCTTTTTCTTCTTTTTTTGTCTAACTACAATGGTTTTTTTAATAGGATTTGCATTCGGAATTATAGCATCAGAATCTGCGTTTTTAATAGATTGATTTATAAAGTCTTTAATATTAGTTTTTGATGTCTCTACATCATATTTTTTTGTGATTAATTTGTTTTGATGATAGGCTATTTCTATCGGTAAAAGTTTAATGTTATCATAGCCTAATTGATAAAGCAACAGAAAAGGTAAATTAATTTCCTGCGGATTATTGCCATAAAGAACTACTGTTTTGTTTGTGTTTTTATATTCTTTGAGTAGCTCTAAATTCTCATCATTTAAAAGATCTGGTGTGTTGATATTTATAGCATTGTATAAATGACCTTTTTCAAATTCGTAGGCATTTCTAACATCAATTAATACATTATTTTGAGTACTCGTATCATTTAGGGAGATAAAATAGTTATCATTAGATAATTTTTCGAGCGTGCTTTTAGTAGTAAATGCATACGTGTTTTTTGGTCTTTTGTAAGTAAAAAGTCCTATTAAAACTGCTAATATAAAAAGTGTAGAAACGATGGATATTCGTTTTGTTTTTTCTAATTCTTTCATGAGTATTTTCTGTTTTTTAAATCTTTCATGCTATTTTTTACCGAAGTATAAATGGTTAAATTTTATAAAATTAGCAACCACCTTCTGCAGTTTTCTTTTTCTTTTTAACGGGCACTATTTTTTTAGGAACAATCTTATTTGTTGTATCCGCTTTTAACTGATCTGGATACATTACACCAAAAAACATACTGGCAGCTTTTCTTGTTGCGTATAATTCAAAAGCTTCTAAAGGCATGTTTTCTAAAGGTTCTGTTGGATTGATTATAGTAGTAAACCATTCATTAATTCCGCCTTTTAAAACGTGTAAATTTTTGTATTTTAAGCGGTTGCAAAGCGCCCAAGCTTGATCTGCATAAAAATAATCATCAGAAAAAAAGACCACATCAAATTGATCTTGATTTAAAAAAGACTCAAACTCTTTATCGAGTAATTTTTTTAATGGAATATTGATGGCATTCGGAAGCGTATACGTAACATAACTTTTTTCATCACGAACATCAATTAAAATAAAAGAAGGATCCTGACTAATTATTTTATCTGCAATTTGATCTGTAGAAACATATCTTTCTAAACTGATGATATTACTAAGTAATTGTGCTGCAGGTATACCTTCGCTTTTTTGATATTTTGGTAACAAAACCAAACCACCAGCAAGCAGTATCAAAATAGCAGCTAATGTTTTATATCTCAACCCTGAATTATTTGCAGTATTTTTTTTAATCATTACCTAATTGTTTAAAATTAATAGAACACTTTTTTTATTTTTTTTCTAACAATATCAGAAACTACAAATGCCACAATTGCAATGATTGAGAAAATAAATATGATCCAATACGGGTTCCATCCAAAGGAGTCAATTAAAGTTACATTTCCTAGCGCATAGCCATTGTAAATTGGTTCGAAGAACGCGTATAATTCAGAAAAAATAAATATTCCAATTAGTAAACCTACTAAATAAACCCAAGCGTCTATTTTGCCAATTGCTACACCACACAAACTGGTTCCTGGGCAAAATCCACCAGCAACAAAGCCAACTCCCATTATAGCGCCACCAATGATTGCGCCCCAAACATAAGTAGGATGAATATATAATTTAGTGATGTCTACATAGCCTAAATAGTCTAAATAATAGATACCAATTACAGCAACTACAGCGGCCGTAAAAAAGACCTTTAAAACGGCAAAATCGTATCCGTAAAAAACACCTGCCATTTTTCTAGAAGATGAAAAACCAGAAGATTCTAAAACAAATCCGAAAGCAATACCGATGCAAATGGCAATTATACTGTCCCAAGAAGCGGCAATACTCATGCTGTTAAAAATTAAAAGTTCCATATTTATATTTTTAAATTAAATCCAATTTTTTCTAAAGAAATAGGCAACTAAATAACCAGTTCCAAAAATGGCTAACATGGTTATAAATCCTCCAGAGGATAAAACTGCCATTCCGCTTAAAGCCGCACCGCTTGTGCATCCTCTAGCAATTTGTGCTCCTAATCCAAATAAAATACCACCTATAAGCGCAAAAACTAATCTTCGTTTGCTAGATATTTTTGGAGAATGTTGTACGCGCCATCTAATTCTACCTGCTAAACTACCAGAAATAAAAGCGCCAATTAATACACCTAATGCTTCGAAAACCAACCAAGTATTCATTGGTGTTTCGCCTTCATTTAAAAACTGACTATAATATGCGTTTTTTTCTGCGTGCGTAGGTGCAACTTTATCTACAATGGTAACCACACTACTTTTCATTGCGCCACTTGCTCCTAATCCTCTACCTGTTAAATAAAAAGTAAAAATGATAATTATACCCAGTAAAAATCCGCCGAAATAAGGATTCCAGTAAATGTGACTATTTGTATTTTTTTCTGTATTCATAATGGCTGTTTTTAATAAAGAAATCTTGTTAATTGTCCGGCTTCTATCATCACGAACCTAAAAATTAATCCTCCTAAAATCACTAATAAAGCAGGTACTACAACAGGTACTTTAAAGCCTAAGAGTTCTAAAAGTTCTAAAAAACCTGGTATTATTAAGCCTAGAAGTACCACAAAGCCAAAAAACATTAACGTAAAATCGCCATTTACTAATAATTGCATTGCTTCTAATTGTACTTGTGAACCGGCAAAGTAACCCATAATCATGTGCGTAATTAAAGCCAACTCAACAATAATTAATCCTAAATCTATTTTCCCGAACAGGTGTTTTTCTGCTTTTGTTTTTGATAATAAAATAATTGCAGCCGCTCCTGTTGAAAGGCCTGATACTAAAAATAGCGGACCTAAAATGGCGTTGTTCCAAAGCGGTCTTGCATTAAATGCGGATAATAAAATACCAGTATAAACTCCTAAAATTAAGGCTAACGGAATTAAAGCATTCGCAATATTTTTTCTATTTTTAATAGTGAATTTCTCAACAATTTTCAGAAAATTAAAACGGTTAAAAATCTTTAATTTTGCTTCTAGTTTTGGGTACACTTCTCTGTAATAACTAAACGTCCAAAGAAAAGATAAAGGCGTTGTTATTAATAATACCCAAGCTCCCCAAGACATTGGCGATTCAATTCTAAAAGTAGTATATAATTGCCAGGTATATAAAGGATGTGTTAAATCGTAGACCAATGCCAATAATCCTAAAGACAAAGCAATTGGCGGAATTATAGAAGCTGATTTTACAGCTGTTGGATACGTATCCTCTTTTCCTAAAATATAGATTAAAGCTCCAAAAAATAAAATACCAGCAGCCAATCCGCCTAAAAATAAATAGACAGCAATTGGCCAATGCCAAATTTCTAAGGAAGGATCAATATTTGGAATATTTCTTCCACTTGTAAATAGTTCTTCTTGTATCATATAGAATTTATATTAAGTAAAACACATGTGGATCTGTACCCGCTTCTGGTGCTAAAGTTTTGTGTTTTCTGTTTTTTAATAATAGCGATACTTCACTATTCGGATTGTCTAAATCTCCAAAATACATACACTTTGTAGGACAAACAGAAACACAAGCAGGTAGTTGCCCTTTTTGTAATCGATGATGACAAAAAGTACATTTATCTACATAGCCATCTGGATGTTGGTAACGTGCATCATAAGGGCAAGATTCTATACAAGCACCACAACCAATACATTCTTCTGCGGTTACTAAAACGATACCTCCTTCTACAATATGACTTGCTCCTGTTGGACAACAACGTACACAAGGTGCGTTTGCACAATGATTACATCTTTCTGATTTTAATTCTAAAAGAATATTAGGATAGGTTCCATCTACCGTTTCTGTAATCCAATCTCTACAATAGCCAATTGGCACATCATTTTCTGTTTGGCAAGCCACCACACAATCACTACATCCAACACATTTTAGAGTGTCTATTACCATTGCGTATCTCATATCTCAATATTTTTATGTGGATTCTCAGTTAAAATTGATACAAAATTCCCTCTAAGTCCGGTTCCTCCCATTATAGGATCTACCACTACTTTAGAAATTAATTCTGTATCGCTGATTCCTTTTCCAAAGGCTCTTGTTAGTTTTTCATTATTATGGCCAAAACCATGATACATATATACAGAATCCCATCGTACTCTTTCCGTAACTCTTACTTTTATGGAAAAGTTAGAAAGAATATCATCTTGATTTTTTAACCAAACTTCTTGGTTTTTTTTAAGATCTAAAATGCGCGCTACTTTAGGATTTACCCAAAGTGTATTTTCGTCTTTTAAAGCGCTTAAATTTGGATTGTTGATAGTTCTACTAAAGGTGTGCATTGGCGATCTACCATAATTAAGTCTGTAAAATCCTTGAGATGGTTCTGGGTGATGTGTGTAAACTGGTATTGGATCGAATCCTTGATTTGCTAATTGTTGCGAGTAGAATTCAATTTTTCCACTAGGAGTTGCAAATTCATATTCTTGATCTTCTTCTAAGAAAAGTGGTCCAGATTTTCTATCGAAATTTTTGACACCAATTTTCTTCATTTCATCCAAAGAAGTGCCTAGTTTATTTAGTTGCCATTCGATAACTTCTTCAAAATCATTGTAATTAAAATATGCTCCTAAACCTAAACGTCGCCCAATTTCTTTGCTAATCCACCAAGCAGGTTTTGAGTCGTATTTTGGTTCTACTGCCGGAGTTCTAACGGCAATTGAAGGAGTTCTGTTTGTTGCAGATCGTATGCCATCATAACGTTCTAAATAAGTGCATTCAGGAAGTACCACATCAGCATATCCTGTAATTTCCATTGGCATGGTGTCGATCACAACCATAAAATCTACTGCATTAATAGCTTCAATTGTTTTTTCTCTTTCGGGTAATGTGTTAATTAAATTGGTGCCTGCAACAACCCACGCTTTTATTGGGTGTTTTTGATCATCATTTGGAATGGTTGCTTTTATAATTTCTGATGTAATTCCCATTTCTGCAAATGGATATTGTTCACCTAAATTGTGCCATCCCCATTTTGGTTCTGGATATGCAGGATGCGGATAGGTTGGGACTTTGATTTTTTCTTTAAAATAAAATCCGCCTCTATTTCCCCAAGAACCTAATAATCCATTTAAAATTGCGATGGCTCTAGATCTTTGAGTGTCATCTCCATACCAAGTAACATGTCTGCCTGGATGAATTATTGTAGCAGGAGCAGCATTTGCCATGGCTCTCGCTGTTTTTCTTATTTCTGATGGTTTAATGGTCGTAATCCCATAAGCCCATTCTGGAGTAAATTGTTTTACGTGCGCTTTTAATTCATCAAAGCCCATCGCGTATTTCTCTACATATTTTTTATTGTATAATTCTTCTTCAATTAAAACATGCATCCAAGAAAGTAATAAAGCAATATCTGTAGCAGGTTTTATGGGTAACCAATGTGTAGATTTACTCGCTGCTGTAGAAAATCTTGGATCTACGGTAATAATTGTTGCGCCATTATCGATAGCGTCAGACATTTCTTGCACTTGAGAATTGTGCATGTTCTCGCCAATATGCGATCCTATAAGTACCAAACATTTAGTATCTCTAATATCTGTAGGTTCTGGAGAACCTACCCACGAGCCAAAAGTAAGTCCGAATCCTGTTTCTCTCGGTCCACGACATTGCGCATACGCAGGTTCTGCAATGGTATCAGAACCAAAAGCTTTAAATAAATGCTCTAAATGACTTCCGGGAGAACCGTGTTTTAATAAGGCGATTGCTTCTGCGCCGTGTGTTTCTTTTATGGTTTTAAATTTTGATGCAATTAAATCTAATGCTTCATCCCAACTTGCTTCTCTATAAGTTTCTTCGCCATTAATGGTTGTTCTTATTAATGGAGTTTTAAGTCGGTCTTCATCATGATACATTCCAACGCCACCTGTTCCTCTAGGACAAAGACGGCCATTACAATGTGTATCATCATCATTACCAATAATTTTTTTGATTTCATTTTTCTCATTTGTGTATGCCCAAGCTGCACATTTCCAAAAACATACCTCACAATATGTGGCTGTTTTTTTGAAGTTTTTAGAAATATTTTTAACAACCTTTTCATTTAAATATGAATTTTTACCAAAAATATTTAATGCTGATGTTGAAGCCAAAATACCCCCCAATCCTAATGCAGAAATTTTAATAAATTTTCTCCTCGAAGCTATCATATAGTATTGTTTTACAAAATGTAAAGATAGCGTCGTAAAACAATAGAAATTATGATAATTATCATTAAGTCAGTGTTTTGTGTGTAACAAATGTTACATAACAATTCGTTTAAAAGAAGTATGAGTTGTTTTAAATTATTGTAGATTTGACTCGTTTAATTATTTTGATGAAGGCCAAAAGATATCTGAAAGCACTTTTTTTACTCTTTTTTTTACTGATTTCAACATTGTTTTATCTTAAAAATAAAACTTTTTTTGAGACAGAAGGAGTTTATAAAAAGATTGATGAACATGCATTTGTACATGAAAATAACTTACATGCAGAGTCCTGCTTTGCGTGTCATCAAAATACAAAAGGCTATTCTAAATATCATAATCCAGAAATTATAGGTTGTGCAAGTTGTCATTTAGGAAATGTAACGTCGTTTGTTAAAGAAGAGGCGCATAAAAACATGGTTTTAATACCTGGAAATCTATCCGATGCAACACAAACCTGTGGAAAATGTCATGCCAATGAATTGCATAAAATAGAAAACTCGTTAATGACTACAAATAGTGGTTTAATTGCTGTTGATAAATTTGTTTTTGGTGAATCAAATAGTCTGGATGCGCATTATCATATAAAGGATTTAAAAAACTCAGCATCAGACAAACATGTAAGAGACTTGTGTGCTAATTGTCATTTAGGAGCTCAAAAAACTAATTTCGGAGCGATAACTCAAATGAGTAGAGGTGGAGGATGTAATGGGTGTCATTTAAATTATTCTAAAGAAGCCGAACAAGATTTACAAAAATATATCAGTTCAAATAAAAAGGTGGTACCTAGTTTTCATCCATCAACAGATATATTTGTAAACTACAATCATTGTTTTGGTTGTCACAGTCGTTCTAGCAGGATTTCTACAAATTATATTGGTTTGCAAGAAACGTTGTTAGAAGAAAATGAGGTTCATAATCAACTTGGTTATACTGTTCTTGAAGATAAACGAGTGTATAAAGAGCTCCAAAAAGATATACATCATACAAAAGGGATGTTATGTATAGATTGCCATTCATCGCACGAAGTGATGGGTGATGGTAAAAAGTATGCACATGCAGAACAAGCTGTAAAAATACAATGTACAGATTGTCATTTTAAAGAAAAGCCCAATACAATGCCTTTTGATTCTTTAGATATAGAAAGCGTTTTGGTCTATATGCACAGGGAGTATACACACAGTGATAAAAAAATAATTGCTGTAAAAAAAGATAATCATCCTTTAGTAAATACGTATGTAAATACCTCTGGCGATGCTTTTTTAATTGGTAAAAAAGACGGAAAATTACATAAATTAAATCCTCAAGGTGATGTTTGTTCTAAAGATAATGCACACAAAGATGTAAGTTGCGCAACCTGTCATTCTTCTTGGACGCCACGTTGCATAGGATGTCATAATCAATTTGATGCTCAAGAAGTAAAAGCGTTCGATTTATTGGATAAAAAATTCACCAAAGGTCAGTGGAAAGAATATGTTGCAGAATTTTCATCCTCTATTCCTGCGATGGGAGTTCGTGAAAATAAAGAAGGTCGAGTTATTGAGCCTGCAATTCCGGGGATGATTATGACGATAGATGTAAATAGCTTCTCTAAAAAAACGAAAAAAGAATCGCTTTTATTTCACAGGTTGTATGCGCCAAATTCTCCACATACAACCACAAAAGAAGTGCGTAATTGTGCTTCTTGTCATTCTGATGCTGCTACTTTGGGTTACGGAAAAGGCTCGTTGGTGTACGAAATTAAAAATCACAAGGGAAAATGGGTTTTTACACCCGAATATGCATTAAATAGTCATGATAATTTGCCAGAAGATGCTTGGATTCCGTTTCTAAAAAAGGTTGATAAAAAAACAATTAATTCTACGAGATCAGATTTTAGACCTTTTTCGGTAGCCGAACAAAAAAAATTATTATTGGTGGGTGCTTGTTTGCAGTGTCATAAAGAGGATTCTAAAGTGATGAAACAAACCCTGCAATTCGGAATGCAATCTGTTGTAAAAAAAATCTCGGCTTCTTGTGTTTTACCAACCTATTAGTGTAGTTATTTCTTAGTTCATTTTTTAGACGCTGTTTTGCTGTTTTAAAAATAAGGGAATACTTATTTTTAAAAGTAAGTATTATTACGTACTTTTGGAGAATAAAATAGCGTAAAAAGATGTCTAATTTATCAAGTATAGTTTTAAAGAATAACAGAAAAGTAGCTCCTAATTTTTCATGTGATTTTTGCAGCAATTTAAATTGTTTGATAAAAAAGAATTTAGATAATCTTACCAGCTTGTCATTTGTTGATGATAAAAAAACCATAAGATGTAAAAAAGGCCAGCAATTTATTATTGAAGGAGCTCCTGTAAATGGACTGTTTTTTATCTTAAAAGGAGTTGTAAAAGTTTTTAGAACGGGAATTAATGGACGAGAGCAAATTGTTCGTTTTGCTAAAGAAGGAGAAATAATTGGTCACAGAGGTTTTGGCACAGAAGAGTACTATACCATTGGCGCAATTGCCCTTCAGGATGCGGTTTTGTGTTACTTTTCTAAAGACGATTTGCAACAAGCATTATTAGAAAACCCTAAGTTTGCCTACGATATGATGCTCTTTTATGCAAATGAATTAAACAAAAGTGAGTCTAAAGTAAAGTCTATTTCTCAAATGACTGTAAGAGAAAGAGTGATTGATACTTTGTTGTTTGTTTATAGAAAATTTGGCGAATTAAGAGGGTTTTTAAATTTACCTTTAAGTAGAAAAGAGTATGCAGATTACGCAGGAACTACAGAAGAGCAAGTAATTAGAATTTTTTCGCTGCTTAAAAAAGAAGGATTAATCACTGCAAGAGGAAAAAAAATTGGTATTCCTGATCTTCAAAATTTAAAAAATGAAATTAGTGAACATCATTTTTATTTAGATTCTTAAAGATTTTAAATTATGATGTTTTATACCAACTAAACGAAACGTATTTATAAATCCAAAAATCCTTCAAGTTTTTAAAATTTGAAGGATTTTTTACGTATAAATAATTCATCATAAATAACTACGTATACATAGTTGGTAGTATAAGGTTTTTGTAAAATAATAAAAATCAACATATTATGTATTTTATATGTGTTTTGATAGTTTTATCTATGGTTTAAAAAGAGGTATTTATCTGTGTGTTATCATTAATTAGAAACGTATCTACTTATATATTTGACAAAAAAATAAGTATTAATACTTATGAAATTAAAACATCCTAAAAAATGAAAAAACTATTTAAAAAATCAACTTACATTTTATGCACAGCAATATTGATGTTTGCTTGTGGAAATAAAGAAACAAAAAAGGAAGGCACTACAACAACAGAAAATGTTGAAGTAGAAAAATCTAAAACAAAAAGGTTAGACATAGAAAAACCGCAATTAACTTTTGGTTTTATCAAGTTAACCGATATGGCTCCGTTAGCCATTGCTAAAGAAAAAGGATTCTTTGAAGATGAAGGATTATTTGTTTCTGTAGAAGCACAATCTAACTGGAAAAATGTTTTAGATCGTGTAATTGATGGTCAATTAGATGGGTCTCATATGTTAGCAGGTCAGCCAATTGCTGCTGGAGCAGGTTTTGGTCGTCAAGCAAAATTAGTAACGGCTTTTTCTATGGATTTAAACGGAAACGCAATTACAGTTTCTAACGATGTTTGGTCAAAAATGAAGCCAAATGTCCCAACAGATAATAATGGTTTGCCAATTCATCCTATAAAAGCAGATGCTTTAAAACCAGTAATTACAGAATATAAAAATGCAGGTAAAGCGTTTAAAATGGGAATGGTTTTTCCGGTATCAACGCATAATTATGAAATTAGATATTGGTTAGCGGCCGCAGGAATTAACCCAGGAATGTACACTAAAGAAAACGTACAAGGACAAATTGATGCTGAGGTTTTGTTATCTGTAACGCCTCCGCCACAAATGCCAGCAACTTTAGAAGCCGGAACTATTCATGGATATTGCGTTGGGGAGCCTTGGAATCAACAAGCTGTTTTTAAAGGGATTGGTGTTCCTGTAGTAACAAATTACGATATCTGGAAAAATAATCCTGAGAAAGTATTTGTAATGACTCAAAAATTTGTTGATGAAAATCCGAATACCGCAATCGCAGTTACAAAAGCATTAATTAGAGCTGGTAAATGGTTAGATGAACCAGGAAACAGAGCAGAAGCTGTAAAAATCTTATCAATGTCTCAATATGTGGGTGCGCCAGAAGCGGTTTTAGCAAATTCTATGACAGGAACATTCGAGTTTGAAAAAGGAGATAAACGTAAAATGGAAGATTTTAATGTTTTCTATAAATACAATGCAACGTATCCTTTTTATTCTGATGGAATTTGGTTTTTAACGCAGATGAGAAGATGGGGACAAATTCCTGAAACGAAATCGGCAGATTGGTATGCGTCTACAATTAAAAATATTTACAGACCAGATATTTGGAAAAAAGCTGCTGCTTTATTAGTTGAAGAAGGAGATATTCCTGCAAAAGATATTCCATCAACAGACGGATATAAGCCTGCAACGGCAGATTTTATTGATGGCACAATCTACAACGCAAAAGATCCTTTAGGATATATCAACAGTTTTAAAATCGGTAATAAAGACAAGTAAAGAGCATCTCGATACAATTTTTTTGATAAAAATTAAAAGAGGCTAAATATTATTTATTAGTAATTAAAAGTAAGATTCTTTAATCAGAAATTTTGTATCGAGAACTTTAAAAATACATATATGAAAGCAAGTGCAACATTGGTAAAAACAGCTAATTTTTTAGGGTTAGGAATTTTTAAAACACTAAAAGATTTATTTACAGGAAAATTAGAGAAAGAAGAATTTAAAAATTTCTTACGCAAGTCAATTGTTCCGCTTGCTTCTATTTTATTATTTATTGGCTTATGGCATTTAGGAGCAAAATCTTTATATAATAAGGAGGCTGAATTTAAAATAGAAAAAGCCTTAAAAGATCAAGGTCCAGAAGCTGCAGAAGCATTAAAGTTATGTATGGCTTCGGGAAAATCAAGTTGTCAACCCAACACGTTGCCTTCTCCGTCGCAAGTATGGAAGTCTTTTAATTCTTTATTAAGAGATCATAAAATTATTCGTGCAGACAAAGCTGCTTTTGCAGAGAAAACAGCAGTTTTAAATGAACAACGAGCGGCAGACGGTAAAACAGCAATTGTATATACAGGTAGGCCATCATTTGTAGATCAGATATTTAGAAGTTTAAAAACAGTTTTTGCAGGGTTTTTATTATCCTTATTAATCGCAGTTCCTTTAGGAATTTTTATAGGATTGAGTCCAACTTTAAAAAGTGCATTTAATTGGTTTATTCAAATTTTTAAGCCAGTGTCTCCAGTAGTTTGGTATTTGTTAGTTTTTATGATTGTAAAAACATTATTAATAGAATCTAACGAAGATAGTTCTTTTACCATTTCGTTTATTAGTGTTGGTTTATGTTCTATGTGGGCAACTTTAGTAAATACAGCTATGGGAGTTTCATCTGTTGATAAAGATTATATAAACGTAGCAAAAGTGTTAAAGTTAGGTACTTTTCAGAAGATTTTTAAAGTGGTTTTACCATCGTCTTTACCTTTAATTTTTACAGGATTAAAAATTACTTTATCGGTTGCATGGATGGTGTTAATCGCAATTGAACTTTTAGCGCAAAGTCCTGGTTTAGGGTTATTTGTTTGGGAAGAATTTCAAAATGGAGCAAACGATTCTAACGCTAAGATTATTGTTGCCATGTTTGTGATCGGAATTATTGGTTTCTTGTTAGATAGATTGATGTTAACCATACAAAACTGGGTGTCTTTTGATAAAACTGACGCTATTTAATTAAAAGTTTATACCTGCGTTAGGGATTGAAACGGCATCCTTTTTTATGTCAGTTCGAGTGTTTTGTGAAGAATGAACAAAATGTATCGAGAACAAATAAAAAAGATATAGTGTAAAGCCCGACCTTTTTAGGAAACGCCCAAATAAAAGATAAAAATGGCATATTTAGAACTAAATAATATTTATAAAAACTATGGAAAAGGGGATGATGAAACAGCAGTTTTATCAAATATCAACCTAAAAATAGAAGAAGGAGAATTTGTTGCCATTGTTGGCTTTACAGGAAGTGGAAAAACAACATTGGTAAACCTAATAAATGGATTAATAAAACCAACAAGTGGCGAAGTTTTGTTTAAAGGACAACCTGTAATTGGTACAAGTCATGAACGCGGTGTTATTTTTCAAAATTATTCGTTATTACCATGGTTAACCGTTGGGCAAAACATTTTGATGGCAGTAAAAGAGGCTTTTCCAAAAAAAAGCAAAAGCGAGCTTAATGAAATTGTTGCCAACTACGTAGAAATGGTAAGTTTAACACCGGCAATTCATAAAAGGCCAAAAGAATTATCTGGTGGAATGCGTCAAAGAGTTGCCGTAGCAAGAGCATTGGCAATGCAACCAGAGATGATTATTATGGATGAGCCTTTGGGTGCTTTGGATGCCTTAACTCGTGGAAATTTACAAGATGAAATTTTAAATATTTGGGGCAAAGATAAAAGAACTGCTTTGCTAATTACCAATGATGTTGATGAAGGAATTTATATGGCAGACAGAATTATTCCGCTACGTCCTGGTCCGAATGCAACTTTAGGACCCGAGTTTAAAATTGATTTAGAACGCCCTCGAGATAAAACAGAAATGAACGACAATCCTAATTTTAAGAAAACCAGAAATGCAATTATAGAGTATTTAATGGATATTGGAAATGAACGTAAATCTGAAGCTAAACAAGAATATATCCTTCCAGATTTACAGCCTAAAGACTTTATAAATCAATTTAAATTTAGAATATAATGAGCATCATAACTGAAAATAAAAGAACAAAAAGTGTTTTAGAAAATAGTTCTTTCCCTTCTAACGAAGTGATGTTAGATTTAAAAGATTTAAAAAAAATATATCCAACTCCAAAAGGAGATTATGTGGTTTTAGAAAATTTAAATCTTCAGATAAAAAAGGAAGAATTTGTGACAATTATTGGTCATTCTGGTTGTGGTAAAACAACAATGCTTTCTATGATTGCCGGTTTAAATCCTATTTCTGGTGGAAGTATTTCTGTACTTGGTAAACATATAAAAGGGCCAGGACCAGACCGAGGTGTCATATTCCAATCGCCAAGTTTAATGCCATGGATGACTTCTTTAGAGAATGTTTTATTAGGGGTAAATCAGGTTTTTCCTCATGCAACCAAAAAGGAAAGAAATGATGTTGCAAAATATTATTTACAAAAAGTAGGTTTAGAAGATGCGTTTCATAAAAAAGCAAGCGAATTATCGCAAGGAATGCAACAAAGAGTTGGTATTGCTAGAGCATTTGCCATAAAACCAAAAGTGCTTTTGCTAGATGAGCCTTTTGGAATGTTAGATTCTTTAACAAGAGGAGAATTGCAAGATATTTTAATTGAAATTTGGAACAAAGAAAAAATTACAGCGGTAATGATTACACATGATGTTGATGAAGCTATTTTTTTAGCAGACAGAGTGGTAATGATGACAAGCGGTCCGAAAGCAAAAATAGGAGATATTTTAGATATCAATTTTGAAAGACCAAGAACAAGAAAATCTGTTTTAGAACATGATGATTATTACACCTATAGAAAACATTTAATTGACTTTTTAGAACATTAATATAAAAATACCTTTTAATCTTTTAATATGAAGTTTATCATATAATAAGAGTATTAACAACTTTACATTTACAAATTAGAATAAAAACAACATTTAAAATAAAATAATTAAAGATGAAAAAACAATACATAATTTTAGCAGTATTATTGGTAAGTTTTCAATTTGCAAAAGCGCAATTTACATTAGAAGGAGAGTTTAGACCAAGAACAGAGTTATTTGGAAACGGGCAATCATCTACAGCAGTTGATGGCTCTACTCCTTGGTTGCAAACAAGTGTAAGAGCAGCAATAAATGCGGGATATATAACAGAAAGCTATACTGTTTATTTAGGTTTTCAAGAAGTGTTTCTTTTTGGTGATAGACCACAAATTTCTGCTGCCGGTAATGGAAACTTTAGAGTACAAGAAGCTTGGGCAGATATTAAATTAGCAGATACTTGGAGTTTTAAAATAGGTCGTCAGCCACTTTCTTATGACGACCAAAGAATTTTGGGTGGTTTAGATTGGGCGCAACAAGCAAGAACTCATGATATAGGTGTTTTTAAACATACTTCTAAAAGTGGTTTTACATTAGATGCTGGTTACTCTTTAAATACATATGGTGATAATATTTATGATACTGCAACTTTATTCTCTTATAGAGAATTAGGTTTTATACATGCTAACAAAAGTTTTGGTAAACTTAATTTAAGTGGATTACTTTTAAATACTACGTATCAAAATGGAACAGAAGATACATCTAGTATACTTACAGCAGGTTTGCATGCAAAATTAAATCTTGGTAAATTAGGTTTTGCTGGTAATCTTTATATCCAAGATGGAGATAGAGTTGGAGATGTTGCTGTTGATGGCGCTAGTTTATTTGGCTTGGATGCTACTTATAAAGCCTCAGAAAAAGTAACTTTATTAGCAGGTTTTGAATCTATTTCTGGTAAAACAGATGATTCTGCAGCCTTTTTCCCTTTGTATGGTACAAACCATAAATTTAATGGTTTAATGGACCGTTTCTATGTTGGAAATCATGCAAACGCAGGTGGTTTAGTTGATTTAAATATTGGCGCTGGTTTTAAACTACCTAAAGGATATTCATTAAATGTTAAGTTCCATAGTTTTAAAGAACAATCTTTAACAAAAGAAGATTTAGGAAGTGAGCTAGATTTAGTTTTAGCAAAAGGTTTTAATGGTTTTAAATTAGTAGCTGGTTATTCTCAATTCTTTGAGCCAAGTTCTGTAACTGGAGCAGATAGCACTCAAAACTGGGCTTGGGCAATGTTAGTAATTCAACCTAAATTTTTAAGCGCAAAATAATAGTTAAAAAAGTCTAAAAAAACCATCCTTAAAAGCATAAACTTTTAAGGATGGTTTTTTTAGTTAATAACGCTTTATAAAGAATAACTCATACCAAATAACCAATAAGATTGTAGTTTGTTGTCAACAGTTTTAAAAGTTTCTAAAGGATTTGTAATTAAAGAATTACTTAAAGCTTCTTGTTTATTTTTTCTTAAACCAAGTTCAAATCCTAAGCCAATTCCTTTCCAAACCGTATATCCAAGAGAGTTGGTAAATGTCCAGTTCGAGAAATCACTGTTTTTATAACTTTGAAACATAGATAAATTAGATTTTACACTTAACTTATTATATTTAGCGGTGTAATCTGCTACTATTTTTGTTCCCAAAGAAGATTCAAAAACGCTTTCTCCATTACTAAATACAAAGTTGTAGTTACCAGGGTGAATAACAACTACAAGATTGTTGGTCGGCGTCCATGTTAAACCAGCACCTAAATCTAGATATCCAGGATCGTTAAAGTTTTCTAACAAAGTAGTTCTATATTCTCCTAAACCAGAAATTGCCCATTTTTGATTCAGCTTTTTACCGTATAAAGAAGATATTGTAAAAACATCTGTAGCTTTTTCAAAATTATTACTATCAGTAGGGTCATCTCTGTTATCTATTTTTACCCAACCTAGATTTAAATTTCCAGAATTTCTCCAAAAAAAATCTTTTTCTATTAAATTAGCAAAAGCATTCACAGTAACTCCAATATTACCTGCAGAAGTATTTGGGGCTGATTTAGAATACCAATTGTTAAAGCCAGATAAACTAGCGCCAATTGTACCAAAAGCTCCTTTTCGCCAGCCAGGAAGCGCATTAATTTTGCCTTGTATCGTTTTTACTTTTGCTTGTAGTTTACTAATTGAGTCTTTTTTAGAAGCTAATGATTTTTTTAGATCGTCTGCATTTTGAGCATTTATAGTTAAGCCAATAAAAGTAAATACTAGTAAGATTGATAATTTTTTCATTCGTAAAGTTTTATGATTTTGAAAAAGTACTGTTTTATCCTTTAGACCTAAAAAACCTTAATAAGTCACTTTTTCATGGAAATTATAATTTGCTCCTAAGCCAAAAAGTTGCCTAAATTGAATTTTACCAGAAGAGTTATCATCAATAATGGTATGAAAAGTCATATGCATTTTTATATATTTATTAACCTTAAAACGGATGTTAGACTGGTAATCTAAGTCGATATTTTGAGGTTTGTCTAAATAATCAGAATATAACGTTATGGCATTTTCCATTTCTATATTTTCCATGATAGAAAATTTGAAATAACCAGTTAAATTAAAACCTAGACCAAACACAGAGTTTTTGCCATCTTCTACACCAAATTGACCAGAAAAAGCATCATTAACAAAGGTAAACCTTGCGGTAGCTGGGGCAATATTAATGTTAGAATTGTCAGATTTTTTCCAAAGCATTCCTGGTCCAAAACTTAAATAAGCAGGAGAAAAGAAATTAGAAACTACAACAGCAGGTTCTACTTTGTAATTGTATCCTCTAGTGTATTGTGTTTTGAAGTTTGAAAAAAATGAGAAAAACCAATAGTCTTTAGATTTATATCCTAAAAGAGAATTAAGTTCAAAACGGTCATCTGTTTTACGATATCCTTTATCACTAAAATGACTCAATCCATAACTACTTATTAATCGTGTATCCCAGTTTAAATTTTTGTTTTTATGGTTAATATCGTAGTTTACATTCATATTACCAGCAACCGTATTTTCTCCTCCAGAAACCCAATTGGTAAAAGAAGATTGGTTAAAAACAAAGGCAAATCTTCCACTTATTTTCCATTTAGGAATTGGAAGTTCTTTTTCGTTTTTCTTTTTTTGGGCAGAAAAATTTAGTGAAAATAAAATTACAAAAAGTAGGATGAATTTCTTCAAAGCTGATTCTTTAGTAAGCAAAAATAGTATTATCAGTTAAAAAATAAAACTATTTTTTTAATTTAAACAATGGTACAGTAGAGCAAGCCTCGCCAAACATAATACTTTTAACAATTGGTTGTAATTTTGCTATTAAAAAAGCAAAAGCAGAATTTGGTATGGGTTTGTTTGCACAACCTTTTATAATTACAGGTTTATTTGCAAAATCTTTTACATCTAAAAAGCTAATTAACTCTTGGTAAATTACGGTTTCTAACAATTCTAAATCACCAATTACAACTTTGTTTGCAAACGGTGTTAGTTCTGATGCGACAAGCATAAGTGCCCAAGAAGGTATGATGGCATCTGCCGAACAAGAAACAGCTACAAAACAGTTTTTGTATTGAGTCCAATCATGATTGCTCACAGATTCTCTAAAATCTTTTTCTTTTAATATGATTTCTTCGAATAACCAGTCTTTAACATCAAAAACCACTCTTTTTCCTTCGGGATAAATTTCCTCTAAATCAAAAGTTTTAAGCGGACTATTTGCTACTCTATTTATAATTTCTTCCATTTTTTATTGTTAAAGGTATTACGATAGATATACTTAGAAAACGCAATGTTTTTTGTAATATTTTAATTGATACGCTATTTTTGATAAAAACCAAAAACCAACTATAACATTCCTAATTCTAATTTTGCCTCTTCACTCATCATGTCTTGCGTCCAAGTTGGATCAAAAGTAATTTCAACCTCACAATCGTTAATTTCTTTTAACGTTTTTACTTTATCTTCTACTTCTCTTGGTAAAGACTCTGCAACTGGGCAATTTGGCGATGTTAAGGTCATTAAAATTTTTGCGTTGTTTTCATCGGATACAAAAACATCATAAATTAAACCTAATTCGTATATATCTACAGGAATTTCTGGATCGTAAATTGTTTTTAAAACATTTACAATTTTGTCACCTATTTCTTCTAACTCTTTATCTGTCATTATGTTTTCTTTTAATTTTTGGTATTACGTTTCGTAATATTAATTGTTCAATTTTACTTGTTGCGCAATTGCGTACATTTTTATTTGTTTAATCATAGAAACTAAGCCGTTAGCTCTTGTTGGCGAAAGATGTTCTTTTAATCCAATTTCATCAATAAAATGAGTTTCTGCGTTTAAAATTGCTGCTGGTTTTTGATTAGAAAACACGCGTAATAAAAGTGCTACAATTCCTTTTGTTAAAATGGCATCACTATCTGCCGTGTATTTTATAGTGTCATTTTCTAGTTCTGAGTACAACCAAACTTTAGATTGACAGCCTTTTATAAGGTTTTCATCTAGTTTGTATTGCGTATCAATCATCGGTAAAGATTTACCAAGTTCTATAATATATTCATAACGTTCCATCCAATCATCGAACATAGAAAACTCATCAATAATTTCTTCTTGTATTTCTTTGATAGTCATTTTTTAAACTTATTTTTGCGTTTTGTAACTGATTGTACAATTATTGTGCAAAATTACTGATTAAATTTAAGAAATGAGCAAATTATTAGCAGTAGGTACTGTAGCATTTGATGCAATTGAAACACCTTTTGGTAAAACCGATAAAATTCTTGGCGGTTCTGGAACTTTTGTAGGTCTAGCAGCAAGTCAGTTTGGTGTAAAAACAGGAGTAGTTTCTGTTGTTGGAGGAGATTTTCCACAATCATATTTAGATATGATGAATGCCAAAGGTATTAATACAGACGGCATAGAAGTTATTAAGGAAGGTAAAACTTTTTTCTGGAGTGGTAAATATCATAATGATATGAATTCTAGAGATACTTTAATTACAGAATTAAACGTATTAGAAAATTTTGAACCTATTGTGCCAAATGAATTTAAAGACGCAGGTATTGTAATGTTGGGAAATTTACACCCGTTAACACAAGCATCTGTTTTAGATCAAATGACTCAAAAACCAAAATTAGTAGTTTTAGATACTATGAACTTTTGGATGGATATTGCCTTAAATGATTTACATACTGTTTTAAAAAGAGTAGATGTAATTACCATAAATGATGAAGAAGCGCGTCAATTATCTGGAGAATATTCTTTGGTTAATGCAGCCAAAAAAATCCATGAAATGGGACCAAAATATGTGGTGATTAAAAAAGGGGAGCATGGTGCTTTGTTATTTAATGAAGGAAGTATGTTTTATGCACCAGCTTTACCGTTAGCAGAAGTTTTTGATCCAACAGGAGCAGGAGATACTTTTGCAGGTGGTTTCTGCGGATATTTAGCTAAAACAGAAGACGTTTCTTTTGAGAATATGAAAAACGCAATTATCTACGGATCTAATTTAGCGTCTTTTTGTGTAGAAAAATTTGGTACAGAACGTATGCAAAAATTAACGAATGAAGAAGTTAAGGAACGCTTGCAAGCTTTTAAAGAGTTAACACAATTTGATATAACATTATCATAAATAAAAATCCGCGTTTATAAACGCGGATTTTTTTATACATATAATACAACAAAACAGCCTATTAAATGAGCGACGCAATTAAACACGAATGCGGAATTGCATTAGTTAGATTAAAAAAACCTTTACAGTTTTACAAAGACAAATACGGTTCTGCTTTTTACGGAATAAATAAAATGTATTTGTTGATGGAAAAACAGCACAATCGTGGTCAAGATGGTGCTGGTTTTGCGAGTGTAAAATTTAATGTAGACCCAGGTACAAGATATATTAGCAGAGTTCGTTCTAATAAATCACAACCAATTCAAGATATTTTTGCACAAATAAATGGACGATTAAATAGTGTTTTAGAAGAAAATCCTGATAAAAAAGACGATATAGAATGGCAAGAAGAAAACATGCCTTATGTTGGAAACTTGTTTTTAGGTCATGTTCGTTATGGTACTTTTGGTAAAAACTCTATAGAAAGTGTTCATCCATTTTTACGTCAAAGTAACTGGAGACATCAAAATTTAATAGTTGCTGGTAACTTTAATATGACGAATTCTAAACAAATGTTAGAAGAGTTAATAGAGTTAGGGCAGCATCCAAAAGAAAATACAGATACTGTAACTGTAATGGAAAAAATTGGACACTTCTTAGAAGCAGAAGTTTCTGATTTGTATCTAAAAGCCAAAGAACAAGGTTTTAATAAAAAAAATGCATCGCCTTTTATTGAAGAGCATTTAAACTTAAAAAATATTTTAAGGAGATCTTCTAAAAATTGGGATGGTGGTTACGCAATGGCTGGTTTAGTTGGGCATGGAGACGCATTTGTGTTAAGAGATCCAAACGGAATTAGGCCTACATTTTTTTACGAAGATGATGAAGTTGTTGTAGTTGCATCAGAAAGACCTGTAATACAAACCGTTTTTAATCTTAAGATTGAAGATGTAAAAGAGCTAGAAAGAGGTCATGCATTAATCATTAAAAAAAGCGGAATAACATCTATAGAGCAAGTTTTAGAACCAAAAGAGAAAAAATCTTGTTCTTTTGAACGTATTTATTTTTCTAGAGGTAGTGATGCTAGTATTTATCAAGAACGTAAAAATTTAGGGAAATATGTGTTTCCTAAAATTTTAAAGGCAATAAATTCTGATATTACAAATTCGGTTTTTTCATACATACCAAATACGGCAGAAACTTCTTTTTATGGGATGAAAGAAGCGGCAGAAGATGTTTTAAATAATCAAAAAACTGCTAAAATATTAGCAGGTGGTAAAAATTTATCCGCAGAAAAAGTTACTCAAATCTTATCTGAAAGAGCACGATTTGAAAAGATTGCAATTAAAGATGCAAAATTAAGAACCTTTATTGCTGATGATAGTTCTAGAGATGATTTGGTAGAACATGTGTATGATATTACTTACGGCGTTGTAAAACCTACCGATAATTTAGTAATTATTGATGATAGTATTGTGCGTGGAACCACCTTAAAGAAAAGTATTATAAGAATTTTAGATAGATTAGATCCTAAGAAAATTGTAGTAGTTTCTTCGGCACCACAAATACGTTACCCAGATTGTTACGGTATAGATATGGCAAGAATTGAAGATTTTATTGCCTTTAAAGCGGCTTTAGAGTTGTTAAAAGATCACAATAAATATCAGATAGTAGAAGAGGTTTACAAAAAGTGTAAAGAGCAAGAAGCTCTTAAAGATACAGAAATTGTAAATTATGTAAAAGAAATTTACAACTCATTTACTACAGAAGAAATATCTGCTAAAATTGCCGAAATGTTAAAAACCGAAGATATTAAGGCAGAGGTTGAGGTAATTTATCAAACTGTAGAGGGTTTACATAAAGCGTGTCCAGATCATTTAGGCGATTGGTATTTTACAGGAGATTACCCAACACCAGGAGGTCAAAGGGTTGTAAATCAAGCGTATATAAACTTTTATGAAGGCAATTCTAAAAGAGCATATTAAGTCTAAATTTTATAAAACTGATTAAAATGAGAGCGAATTGTAATGATTCGCTCTTTTTTTGTGCAAAAAAATATTGCTTTTTAAGTTTGATGATCAGACTAAGATCAGACTTCTCTGGAATGAAATTTCTAAAAATAAGGCAAATGCCGTATTTCATTTTTTGTTTTGCATTTATACTTTGCACACGTAAAATGATATCAAAAAAAAACAAAAAAATGATACAGAAATTCTTAAAACAAATTGCTTTTTTAGTGCTTTTTATATTTGGTACAGCAGTAATCAACGCTCAAAGTTATCTGAAAAAGAAAGAAAAAGAAGCTTATGAATGTGGTTATGTGTACAAGCCAAGTTTTTTTAATAAGCTAAAACCAATGAAAATAATTTCTGGCCTTGCAGGAAATTTAGTAAAATCTAAAGCAAAATCAGATTTAAGCGAAACATCAATTGCTGTAATCTATGCTTCAAACATGATTCCGAATAATAATTTAGATTTCGTAACTAAAACAGAAGGATGGGAAACATGTGGAGAGGGAGTTAGCGTTGTGTTTTTTAATAATGAAGGTATTGGTTTAACAGATACAGATGGCGATGTTATTATAGATGGTCAAAAATTAGAAGAAGCAGGAATGGGAACTTATTTTCAAGGATATCCTGCAAGTAAAAGAGGAAAAAAGAAAGTAGAAATTACGAGTTCTTCTGGAGATAAAGTTGAGGTAAATTTTGAGCCTTTGCCAAGTTTAGAAATTCTAACCGTTAATGGAAAGAAAAAAAATGAAGACATAATTATTGATGGTACAGAAGATGTTATTATCGAACTTAAAAACGGAGATTTAGATAAAGATTCGCAATTATATGTAGAAATTATTGTGAGTGCTATGAGTTTAAAAGCACAAACACATTTATTTATTTCTGATGCAACAAATAAACTAGTAATTCCAAAAGAAGCCTTTACTAATTTTGAGCAATCGCCTTTGCCAATTATTGAAATAAACACGCTATCTGTTTCTAGAGTTAAACAAGAAATAATTTATAATACACAAGCTGGTCCAATTCAAAAAGTGACTACTTTTTCAGATTTTGTTCCGGTTTTATTAAAAGGTGATATTGCTGGTGGAAGTTTACTTACCAATACTTTTAGTAAAGATAAAAACACCAAAGTTGATGGTAAATTTAAAACCATTGAAGGTGAGTATAACTTTCAAATTAAAAAGGAAAATGCATTTAAATATCCTCCAATTGATAGAATGAAAAAAATTGGAATTGCATCTTTTGTGGTGAGAGGAAATTTATTTCAGGAAAAAACTACTGTATCAGAAAAAACAGATTATAATGCAAATACAATTACAACCACAACAACCACAATTAAAAAATGGTTTCCAGAAATTTCTGATGCAGCTTGGCAAAAATTTGCCGATAAAATGTATAATGAATTTGTAAAAAAATTAAAATCAGACTTAAACGTAGAGGTGATAAATGCAGATAAAATGGTAAACTCTAAAATGTATAAAGACATGAAGCCTATTTTAGATACCGTAACTAAAACGTTTGTAGAAAAAGGTGCTTATGGAACAAAAAGATTTGTAAATACAGGTGAGTTTGATTCTTTTAAAGATTTTAGAATCATTTTTCCGGATGATAGTTTAAATGAAAAATTAATGAAGGAGCTAGGGATAGATGGTTTAGTTGCTGTAACTATAGATTTAGATTTCGATTTAAAATCGGAAGGATTAAATCCAACTATTAAAATTGTTGCTTTTGCTCCAAATGTAAGTTATAGAATGCCAGGAACTTATTTTGAACTTGATGCAAATACCAAAGCGAAAAAGTTAAGTGATGCAAATCAATACAATTCATTAAAAGGCGGTCCAGAAGATGTAGTGTACAAAGTGATGAAAGCAGATGATTTTTTTAATGCATTTACTTTATCTATTAATGAAATTAGAAGAGGAGAAAAAGAAAACCCTGCGTATGAGAAAATTTGGAAAAATAGAGCAAAACGTAAATAGTTTTACGTTCAGAAAATAAAGATTTAAGTGAGAAAAAAGAAAAAGTAAGAATGAAAAAAGCATCCAAAATTTTGGATGCTTTTTTTAATTTTATATCAGGTACTAATTACTTAGCAGCTGCGTATCTTTTTTCTGCTTCGTTCCAGTTTACAACTTTAAAGAAAGCACTAATATAATCTGGTCTTCTGTTTTGGTAATTTAAATAGTAAGCATGTTCCCAAACGTCTAATCCTAAAATAGGAGTTCCGCCACAAGTAACACCTGGCATTAATGGATTGTCTTGATTTGGAGTAGAACAAACTTCTACTTTTCCTCCTGGAAGCACACATAACCAAGCCCAACCAGAGCCAAATTGTGTAGCAGCAGCTTTAGAAAAAGCCTCAATAAAAGCATCTTTAGAACCAAAAGCAGCTTCAATAGCATCTTTTAATTCTCCAGA
>TARA_R110001606_G_scaffold119914_3_pt1 | contig 27763 bp, 12 predicted proteins | sample TARA_R110001606 | Tara Oceans TARA_R110001606 (sample SAMEA4398315) | marine metagenome | biome: Polar Biome; feature: [SRF] surface water layer (ENVO:00010504); material: water (ENVO:00002006), including particulate matter (ENVO:01000060) such as... | depth 5 m
TGCATCCACAGCGATATCCAAATCCGTGGAGCTAAAAGCTCCATCGGCTATCCCGGCTACGGTTAAGTCTACCAGCGCACCTCCCGCAGAGGTGGCTGCCGACACTGTAAAATCTCCAGAGGTGAATTCGGTACCCGCTGGAGTTGATACAGTAACATCTTCCGAAAAAGTCAACCTGATATTGGTCAAACTCGTCGTTTGTGCACTTAACAATACCGGAGCTGCTCCATCAGCGACAGCTAATTCATCCTGGAGCACACTGGCACCTCCTGCATCTGTAACAGCACCGGCTGCTAGCGACATTCCTCCCGGCCCTGCCGACAACGAAAAGTCGGTACCAAATGGATCACATGTTAAAAGTGCTTTCGTATCGTCTCCCGGGTCAACAATCGCTCCGGTAACATTCACACCAGGAATAGTGAATAGTCCGGCAGCCCCTATGGCTGTCAAACTAGAGTTAAAGCTTATTTCTACTTGCGTTGCGCTAATTGTCCTGGCACTATTGTAAGTCGGTTGAGCATATGCCCCAACTGTAAAAAACAATCCAGATAAAAAAATCAGGCCAATGTGTCGATATATATTTCTCATGGTAATGAGGATTGATCAATCAATAAAAATAAACAAAAAGTGAAATTAAATGCGGGAATTATACAATTATTTCCCCAATACACCGTTTTTATTGGTTTTTATTAAACCAATGACTGTCTGCGGGTTGTTATCGATTTCTATGGTTGTTAACATGACAAACTTGCCGTCAGGGAGTTGAACAATGGCATTGGCTTTGTCATTGCCACTTCCTCCGTAGCGGTACCCCAGATAATCAGCTTCACCAAAATTGTTAGTATCGCCGCCAAAATCATCAGTTCTCATGAGAAGTAACTGCGATCCATTAGCACCGCCTTCGTCCGTTTCTGCGGTAGTAGCCGCATATACAAATCTACCACCAAGTGTTCTATAAAAATCAGCAACCTCAACCCCGTCTGGAACATCGATTTGAGTCGAGAGTTGAATGCGGCCACTCGTAATTCTCATCAAAAAAGGTTTCAAATTTTGTAAAGTAAGTGACAGCCTGTTCCCGGCCAAAAAGATATCAGTGTCTGATAACTTAAGCATCCTCACCACCTGCTCATTAGCGTCCGTAGTTCCTGATTGCGTAAACTCTATATTTACAGGACTTGTGCCCTGCAATGGAATTGTTGCAATAGCTGCATTGAGCACGGATCGATTGTTTCCTCTGGTCTGACCGGCAATGACCACCTGGCTCCCATTTTGAATGCTTACTACAGCAACCCCAAAATCATCGGCTGCCGTTCCTTCACTTTTCGTCCATACGCTATTAAGGTCTACATCGAGCTTGACGAGAAAAAAATCACTTAAGTCCTGCGCTTGTGCATTTCTCAGCGGAACATTTTCGGTTGAACCAACAGCGAAATATCCGTCAGCTATTTCTACTATATCAGCCCCTTTTTGACTAAGTGATAATGTATCATATAAACCGCTCGACTCTATCTCGACCGTCTTATATTCACTGCCAAATACCCTGACATCCGAAACAGAGTCATAGTTTCCGCTAGCATCCACCCTCACTATCAGCATAGCAGATTGTTGAAAACTGCTCTCGATCTCATTTTCGTATATACTCCTGTAGGTGATCGAGCCAACGAGCAGGTAGCCTCCATTCACTGTCTTCTTTATTCGAACCGGGGTACACGTCACTTTTCCCGTGGACGAAAAATAGGGCAATAATGGAAGAAAGTCCGCCGTAGGAAAACGCTTAATTCCATTTGGTATGAGATTACCGCTCTTGTCTGCAAAAAGCAATACCCATTCGGTGTTTCCAGTTTGCTCTGTGAGCAAATAGCTGTCACTTGACCCGAAAATCACATAGTTTTCCACTTCAGCACCTTGCAGATTCACGACAAAGTCTGCTGCCTTATCAATACCTTCACCACCAAAATATTTCACAAAGACCTCATCTGGCGCTAAAGAGTTGGGATCTTCGGGCGTACATCCCATAAGCCCACCAACTACCACAAAGCAAATCGCTCTTAATATCCTCTTCATCTAAGTCTCTTCTCTTTAAGTTTTTGTGGATTATAGATCGATAACTGAAAACCACCTACCAGCGTGACTCCATCAAGTGTAAAATCGTTGTCGACCAAACCGATGTTAAAAATACTCTCCTGCTTGTTGCCATCAGCAGTGATTTCTGAGGGAAATCTGTTATCACCGTTGACTATATTCATCATGCCGTAGTTATACCTGGCCTCCACAAAAAAGAAATGTGTCTTCCTTCGAATTTTCACGCCCAACCCCGCAAAGCCATAGTAAGTCAATGCTTTTCTTCGTTCATCTGCTACCAGATTGGGGTCAGGGAGTGTAGCTGAAGCCTTCACACCGTCACGCTCTGACTGATTCGCTCTTCTTGTTGAGGTCTGTTTGGCATTGACTAAGTAATCAAAACTCACCCCAGCAAAAACGTACGGATTGAATGTTTTCTCTCCATCTCCATAGTAGGTGTATTTTACAAAAACAGGAGCTTCCAACACAGCGTAGTTCTCTGAGTAAGTGGCGAGGTTACCCAAACCTTGCGCAACAGCCAGTGAGTCAGATGCGTCGCTGGCAGCCTTTCCGTATATAACCTCGCTCTCGGCTGAAAATGTCCTCAACACATAGCCCAAGCCCAGGCCCACATCGAAGCCCGGATACACCTCTTTCTCAATCTGAGCAAATCCATTAAACTGTATGCCTGGCGTATAAACCGATTGATCTTCGTCTGACCAAAGAGAGTAGCTGGTTATCAACCGGTAAGTGCTCCGGTTCAACCCTATACTGCCACTAACCCTAAAAATAGGCTTGTAACGGAATTTTTCCTTGTGCAAAATAATCTCCTGCGGATCCAAAGAAGGATCCAACTTGTGTTCAGGATCTGCTTTCAACAGTTCAATCATCCAAATATCGGCATTGGCCAAATCGTCCTGATAGAGGTAAGTCTCCGTCATTATCTCAAGCGCCCTTATACTTTCTTCTTTAGCAAAGCCTCCACTTTTTATACAAGGCATCAGTAAAGCCGGAATGCCAGGAAGGTCGCCTATATCGAACATTCCTTGCGCCCGATCCAGGTTTTGTGTACAAACAACAGTCTGCGCAATTGCACTTCTGGAAATCAGAACAATGAGAACGCTAAACAAAGCGATTGCCAATAACTCATTTTTTTTAGTATCCTTCATCATTTTATTGTTCAGCTCCACTTGGATAATCCGGACAGGTAATTTCGTAATCGATGTCGCTGCCAACGTATTGATTCCATTCTGTTTGGTCAAGATTTCGGTCAATTTCGCTGCACAATCCAGCAGCAATCATATCGGGTTTAGTGGGCCACACCCGAAGGAACTTATCATTACTCGCCGTAGCCAAATAGTGACCGTCAGGAGAAAATGAAACAGCGTTAACATAGTCGCCATGGTCATTCAAAATGGTAGGCAGTCCGAAAATATCGTTAAGCACCCAAAGCTTTGCCGTTTTGTCCCAACCTGATGATGCAAGCAACGTGGTAAGTCCATTGAATTCAAGGTCAGAGACCGAGCTTTCATGGCCATTTAACTCTGCCAGGGTCGTCTTTGCAACGATATCCTGAATGACGATTCTGCCCGACTGATCACCATAAGCCAGAAACTGCCCGTTTCGGCTGAAGGCTACAGAAGTGATTGGAATATTGTCGGCATTGACCAGAGTGGTCTGTAGGCTATTATTAGCCATGTTGTACAAATATACATTGCCGTCAGATCCGCCCGCAGCCAGTGTTTTTCCATCGGCGCTGATAGCCAGCTTTTTCACTGGCTGGTTAAGACTTGCCAAAGATGAAAAAGACGAGAAATTGCTTCTTTGGATTTTTCCATCAGTTCCAACAGACACAAATCCACTCGCATCAGGTAGGAAGACCAAGTCGTATACAGTGCCTCCGTGTGCGTCAAGTAGGTTGGGAGCTTGTGGGTTAGACAGGTCGATTAGCTGTATGTGATCTTCATTGCCCACCGCCAGGTATTTTTCATCGGGACTAACCGCCACAACCCTATTTACGCTGGTATTCGGAACTGGCAACACGTCAATCCCTTCTCTGGCGTCGTTGGACATGCTCCACTTCAATACTCGTCCATCAGATCCGGCTGTGTACATATTTTGACCGTCTTTGCTGTACACTACCGACTTAACCCCGCCGGTATGTCCCTTCCATTTTACCACGTCTGCCCCGTTTTCCGTTGTCCATGCGTTATAGAGCCCCAGGTAAATATCTCCATTATAAGGTTTGTTACTATATTCCCTGAAGAAGTTGAAGGCTTGCATGGCAATAAGCGTCTTTCGGGTAGTATCCTTCACCTGTGCGGTTTTGATCGCCATTGACTGGGCAATGGCCTGGTAACGAAGATCTTCCGCATTTTTCCTCGCTTCGTCCGCTTGTACTCTGGCAGCCGTGGCAAGGTCTTTTTGTTCGTTGGCAATCGTTGCTTGCTTTACGGCTTCCTCCTGCGCAATCACTGCATCCTTTCTGGCCGCATCGGCCGCCAAAGTAGCAGCCTCAGCAAATCTTCGTTGCTGTTCCGCCTGATTTTTCTGCTCCACTGCTTCTTCTGTCGCAGCTTCGGCCTTTATTCTCTGGTCGTTGGCCTCTTTTGCGGACTTCTGGGCTGCCTCCGATTGGATTTGAGCCTCATCGGCATTTTTCTGTGCTAATTCAGCCTGTTGTTCGGCTATGACAGTCTGTTTGGTCGCCTCAGCCGCCAAAATAAACGCATAAATCATCATGAAAATACACACCAGCGCAGCGCCAGCCAGCACAAGTGCAAAGATCCTGGACCGGCGTATCTGCCTCTTCTGGAGAAGCTCTTTGTTTCTTTGCTCGGTTTCGTAGGCTCGCTTGCTCGTCTCAAGAAAAACAATCGTGCGCTCATAGGCTGTGTTGTACCTTTGACCCCACACCAGCGTAGGCCTGTTCTCCTCCTGCCAGTTGAGTGCCAGTTGCAAGTCGGGCATCTTCCACAGACCGGCCCGTCCTTCCTGGTATCTTCCTGCCGATTCAGACAGCTTAAGGTACATTTCTGCTGAACGGCTTTCCTCATCCAGCCATGACTTCAGCCTCGTCCATATGCGCATCAAGCTTTCATGCGAAATATCAATTACAGTCTCAGATTCGAGCTGTTTGCCATGAGGTGGCATCAGCAAAGACCTGCCCGGCTCCCGGAATTTATCGACCACCCGGTACACCTCATCCTCGGTTACACCGGCAATGGATGCGATGACACTAAGCTTAGTAGGCCTTCTTATGCCCTGATTTTCTGATCCCCGCTCGGTGAGCGCCTTGAACATGGTCTCGCAGATCTGCTTCTCCCGTTTGGAGAGCATGTCGTAGGCCTCGTTGGCATGCTGCGACAGGGCTTCCTTCAGGGTACCGATGGCGTTATAATGCCTAATGTCCATTGCCTCGGCTTCCCTGTGATTGTCAGCCCAGAATGACCAGGTACGCATTAACGAGTGCTGCAGGATGGGCAGCTGATCGGGGTTGTCTCCCACGTCGTTCAATAGCTGCTGTACCAAACGAGGTGCTATGGTGCCCCCGCCCACGGCCACCGGGCCTTCAATCGCCAGCCTTTTCTGATCCCTTGTCATTTGAGGAATCAGATAGTGGCTGTCGTTGATCATCTGAGTCAGCTCAGGAAAAACAGCGCATTCACCAATAAAGTCGGAACGCATAGTGATGGTGACATAAATGGGCTCATCAAACTGATGCACTGCCTCCATCAAAAGGTTCACAAAAGCAGAGGACTCGTCCTGAGACGATGTCATGCTTTCAGTCTTCTTATACCGGAAGAGTTCCTCAAACTGATCGACAAGGATCAGGATATTCTCATCTTCCGATTTTTTCAATTGCTTTACTGCTTCAACTAGTCCGAGCGAACTGCTTCTAAGAACAGTAGCGGTGATTGTCTTTCTTATCAGCCGTTCTTCTTCTTCCAGTCCTGCATATTCGTCGTCCTTTTCTACCAGCGACTCAGCCAGGTTGTCGATCGGCCCCCCGCCCGGTCGCAACACCACAATTTTCCAGTTAGATCCTGCTTGTGTCATGAATCCGCCGTAGAGCGTTGGAATCAATCCACAATACATCAATGACGATTTACCGCTTCCTGAAGATCCCAGCACCGCAGAAAACCGATTCTCCGCCAGCTTTACAAGCACTTCGTCACTCTGGCCTTCACGGCCAAAGAAAAGATGAGATTCTTCCACGCCAAAGGGCCTAAGGCCAGGGAAGGGATTGAAGAGAGTTGTGGTGTCGCCTCTCGTTACGGTTCCTGCGGAAACCTGTTCAGGTCTTCCATCGGACTCATTGGGGGTAAGGTTGCTAGCACTCATAATTTACTTTTCAATTTTTTCCAGGAATGGTTTCAGTGAATCGGCCTTAAATTCGCCGTTACCGGTTAGAATCAGGGTGCCCTCCTCTTTGAACTCCTCGGCCTTCACTTTGGCCTCCCCTGCCACATAAATAGCTTTTGCCTTCAACGGCTTAATTCTGCCAAATCCAGGAGCCTTCAAAAGATCCTGAAGTTTGGCTTTAATCCATTGGTGATTGGCTTTACCGAAATATATTAGCGAAGCATCACAGCGTCTCAGGTTTTCCTGATGCAGATAGCGTAAGTCAATCAGATCGCCATCAAAAAGGGATGTCATCACCTCGCATCCTTTGGCTGTCAGTGCCTTCGCAATAGGTTGGGCTGCCTCCGCATCCGATTTGTCACAAATGAGATAAATCATTTTGCCTCCTTTGTTATCCTCATCCTCTCTGGCGTAATGATCTCTTGTTTTGAACCTCCCGCCGGTAAGCAGCTCCTCCCTTACAATGGATTTAAGTTCTTGCAGGGTAATTTGCAGCACCTCAGCTTCTTCCACGGCAGCGGCATCAGACTTTAAGTCCTCAATAAAAATCTTTTGCCTCTCCGACACATTGACCATGTCAGGCGAAAGCCAGATCAGCCTTGAAAAAGGCTCTCTGTCGGCACTTTTACTGTTGTGCTCGATTACCTTCAGCACATATTCCGATGCTATCTTGTTCTGTATATCTACAATCGAAAGGTCAGCGCCCTTCGGCTTGTAACCATAGTCCTCACCAATCAAGTGAATCGACAAACGGCACTTTTCCAAATCTGACTTTACCATCGCTTCGAGGAGCTTGGCTTCCTTGGGGAGCGACTGCTCCGGCAACACCCTGTAGCCATGGCGCAACAACTCTCTTTTGATAATGTCTCGTTGAATAAGAATGTCAACACCAGTGCTCGCCAGGTAAACGGTACGCTCTTTGGGAACTATGTCTTTTGTGGTCTTCTTGGTTGATCCAAGTTTGTCAAGAATCTGGAAAATGTCGTACGACATATCCACCAGTTTCAGCCAGTAGCTTCTCTCCGCTTCGGATCCAAAATACCTTGTGTACTCCTGTGCCTCTCCAGTCATTGGATCAATCTGAAACAGGTCGTAGGGCAAAATCTCCTCATACTCAGGCAGGACACTGTCAATTTCCACAGGATGCTTTAATACCTTAAACATTCTTGCCTTCCCGGCAACGCTCAGGTTTTTATCTTCGGTGGCCTTAACACCAAAGTGAGAAATACCTTTTACCAGTTTGGCGTCTGCCTTGAAGTTGTTTGACAATATGGCAATCAAAACAGCTGCTTTCTCAATTTCTCCGGGATCCTGCTGACTTTCGTCTATCATTCTCACATGAGGTTCCTCCTTCATTATTTGTGTAAGAAGGGTGGTAAGGAACTTACAAAAGCTTGTCACCCAGCCCCTGTCGCCCGCTATCCTTGGATGGTTATCTTCTGAGGAAAAACTGATTAGAATTTCTTTTCCAACTGCCATTTTTTTCAGGTCAAAATCTCATATTCCTTTTAAAAACTCGATAAATATTGTCTTACTATTGACTAAAAAGCAACAGTCTTTCTTCATCCATCACCTCATCTTCTGCTTCGATCTGATCAGAATCCTTCACCGACAAGAGTGTTGCCTCAACCATCTCAATATTTTTGCTCATCAAATCGAAAAGAGCCTCCATTGAAATAGTCAAAAAGATCGCTTCGCTGGTCGTTGTATAGCTGTATTCAAATTGATCTGTCTCAACCAATTTATTGAAGCCGATTACATCTCTACTGCCGAGTGTTCTCTGGCGGCCGTTGTCATCTTGTTCAAGCACGCTGCCCTTAACAATAATGTAAATTGGTGCATTGCCGTTATCTCCTTTGTTGATGAAAGTTATACCTTCCTTCATTCTCACTTCCTCTGAGGCGTCTACCACGTCCGTTAACACCGATCCTGGAATTGTTTTGAATAAATCCAATCCCTTCACAAACACAGCCTTCTCAATGAGCAGCATCTTCATGTGCAAATCCTCTTCCGTCTCAACAAATGTTGGCGGCACTATGGCCCTGTCCAGGTCTTTCTTAACACCCGGGCGTATCCTTCTGGTGTGACGCTGATACTCCCCCTTGTCTTTTTGGTAAATGATCCAGGCAGATGTTTGAAGGATGAGCTTATCAGGGTTGAAAAGATTGGCGATAAGGTCCGCCGACACCTTAGATTCATCGATCATAGACAACCTGTACAATGCAACTGCCTTCGTCCACCTGTTTATATGGTTGTAATCCCTGTTAACTATAGAAAGGAGCAAGTCTTCATAACTGCTAAAAGCCTCAGGAGCGTAAAAGTCATTCAGTTGACTCAGCCTGTCGTGGGGCTTGAGTTCGTCGAAAACGGGGAATAACTTGGGTTTCAATTCATCCTCAAGGATAATATCGAGCATTTCTACGGCGAACGTAATACTTTCACTCGTCCCTACACCGATATTCTCTTTAACAAGCTCAACTGCCTGAGAGTCGTAGATGAGGGCCAAAAGCATAAAAATATCATCATAGTTCTGGGCGTTCTCCTCTTCGATTGCCTGAACAAGAAGATGGTCAGTTTCATTTTCTTTGGGTATTTCGGTGAGCGCTTTTATATTCCAGGCCAGGTCACCAATTTCTGCCTCAATTTGAATCTTAATTCGGGCTGCCTGAAAGTCCTTGGCATGGTAGCCTATATAACTAAGTGATAGTAAGATCTCTGAAACGATAGCCTTATCCGGGAAGTCAATTTTTTTCCATAGACGCTCAACCCCCTCAGGGCCACCAATACGCCCGAGAATCTGCACAACCCGAAACATTGTGGTAGCTTGTTGTCCTGTTTTATAAAACGCAGTATCTACAGTGTGCAATGTCGGTTCTCCGCCAGCAATTAATGCCGCCTTAGCAACATTGGAATAAACGGGCACATGAAGGTTCTCAATCATAATGGGCCAAAGCTCGGGCCATTTATTGATTCCAGCGCTGGTGATGGCAGCTGTCCTTACGTTAACGTTGATATCTCTGGCAAGCTCCACAAGCAATGGGATATACTTTTCGTCATCCAATTTCGCCAAAACTTGAGCAGCGAATACCCGATCTTCCATATCAACAGACCTCGCCAGCTTTCTGATGCTAACCTCGTTCAGCTTGTAGTCTTCAGCCAGTTGCAAGAACGCAATTACCTCTATCGCCAGGTTCCGTATTTCCTCCTCTTGTTCATAGGATGCCAGTTTTTTGATTTCTGCCAGCTTCTCAAAGTTATTTACCTGCCTGCACTTGGCATAAGCATATTTTCGTACCTCCGAATGGGGGCTCTTGAGCGTTTCCACCAGAATTTTTCTGAATTCAATCGGCTCCAGCTTCTCAAATAGCTTCATCGACAGAATAATACTTTCAGCATTGTGCTCATCAAATTCTCTCTGAAGCACATTAACTGTGCTATTCTCATTCTTCTTGCCTTTGGATCCCAGTGCTTCCTTTTGCCTTGTCAAAGTAATTTTCAGTGTTCCCTTATACTCATCGTAGAGCTTCACAGCAACATAGATGACGCCAACCGCCAAAAAGATGATGATGTACGAAAAGTGTATTAACTTAAAGAAACTAAGCAAACCCAGACCAATTAATGCGGCGCCTGAGATGAGTGCGGCAAATTCATTCACTACCCCTTCAATCCTGGATTGAATATCAAACCGGATTTTAATATCCAGAGGCAGGAAGAATATCTTAAAAGCCGGATTTTCCAAAGCATCTTTCAGGGAGGCGGTCAAAAGCCTGGCAAGTCCGGTAAAAAGAAAAAACAAAATGTACTCTTCATTCTTTACCTCGAATCCAAAAATATGCCCGGATACGATGGCCCCTATCGTTAGTCCTCCGAGTACGATAGGCATAACCATGAGCGAAACCTTCAGTCCAAATTTCCCAATAATAAGGTCGTTAAGAAAGCTCTGAATAATGAAGCTGATGACAATAATGGATCCGTCGTAGAACGATAAAAAGTTGGAAAGTTCGGTTTCGTTCGGGTACATAACATTCACCGACTCATAAAAGCTATACTCAACAAATACGTTAGCTGATGCTGAGAAAACTAAAAACAATGATAACAACCCAAGGTACTTGCTTTTAAAAAGGTCGGAATAGCTGGTGTCGGGCTTCTCCCTGGAAACCTTTTTAGTGGCACCGTCAAGGTTGTAATTTTTTACAATAAGAAGAGTGAAAATAAAAATACCGAAGGCACCTGCAATGGAAATGAACAGCAAATCGGTTGTATCATTTATCAACTGTAGCCTCCTTAAACCCGGAATGGAAAAGAAAGCGAGGCAGGTGGCCAGAAGTTGGCCAGTATCGATTCCTCCCATTATTCTCTTCGATGCCCGCAGATTGAACATTCTGCCGAAGACACCCCAAAAAGTCAGCAGCGTAACAGCTGTTATAGGGCCCATCATCACAAAAAAAGCAAAGGAAATCCAGGGACTGTCGTAAAACTCATACGTTCCTCTCAGCAAGGTGACATACGCCAGGATCAAGAAAGTATTGGTAATAGCGAGGCTGGAGAAGTTAATATTGCGCTGTAGAGAAACAAAAACAATTGTACTTACGATTCCCAGGAACCCACCAGTAAAAAAGGCGATGCCTAAGAGCCCTTCTCCCATTCGGCTGATGAACAGTGTTTCTGCGCCAACCGTATAGGTAGCCAGGAAGATACCCATAAAAAAGCCTTTACCGAGGAGCAGCCACATCTGCTTCTCCTCGCCTGGCTCACCTCCTAAAAATTTTAAGAAAGCCTGCAGCACGTATCAGTATAGTTAGGTTGACATTTCCGGCGCACAGAATGCACCAGAATACTGCCAAAGTACCAAAAAAAATCGTCTTAAGGAAACATACAACCAATAAGATGTCGGCTCACAGGGCAGCGTCCAAAAAATAGCCAACAAATACAATTACAATTCTACATAAAAATATTACAACAGCCAATTGGCTCTAAAAAAAAGTATTATTTAAAAGATTGCGTCTATTTGGTGACGCCTGTCGAATCTGTTTTATCGGTTGGTATCACACCCTTCGACTGAAGGTAGCTCTTATTCAAACCCTTAATTACCTCATCGGTGATATCGAGCCTTTTGTCCGCATAAAGAACGCCACTGCCCTTCGTGTAGGTCAAAACAAGGTGGTATTTGTTACTTCCACTGAACTCAGACAGGTAGCCACTCACTGCATTGTACAGTTGTTCGTTGAGCTTGGTCTCTTCTTCGACCAGCTGCTGACCCAAGGTTTGCTGATACTGGTAGAGGTTTTGTTGTTTCACCGTGAGCTCCTCCTCCTTTGCCCTGGCCTGGTTCATCGTCATGTTCTGAGCTGTGTTCTGGAAATTCTGTATTTCTCGCTGAAGGCCTTCCGCCCGGTTCCTGTATTCAGACTCCAATTTCGCTCTCTTTTTTTCCAGGTCACTGCTTATATCCTTGAAATATTCATATTTACTCAGCAGTGTATCCGAGTTAACGTAGGCAATCGAAAGGTCTCCACTGATTCTATCAATGGAAGAATCAAGACTAGCTACCTCAGGATCTGAAGATGCACTTTTATTGCTAAGCACCAGATAAAACAACACAGCAACTGCTGCTAAAAGGACGACACTAAGTACAGTGGATAGATTTTTCACGCTCTAGTTTTGATTAAGAAGCGGCAAATATATGGAAACTATTTGAACGGCAATGGCTAATGCAATGAGATAATATCGTCGCTGCTGTCTTCTTCATTTTTTGTTGAATTTGTAAACCTTATCAAAAGACTGGGAGGTATTTGAACCTGGTCGGCTACAGCACCTGGCATCTCAACTCCACCACTCGGTGAATCAGCCCCGGCAATTTCTTCATGCCGAATCACCTGGTTTACCGCCAATGCTTCTTCCGTAACACTCTTGTTTCTGAAATGGATGGCGCAAAAAAGCCCCGATAAGCCACCAAACAGATGAGACTCCCAGCTTATCTGGTCTGAAAAGGGAAAAATACCAGCAAACAGGCCGTGGTAAAGAAAAACAACTATCATGCTTACCGCCAGTGACCTCGCATCACGCTTGATGAGGCCGAAAAAGAAAAGGAAGGAAACCAACCCGTAAATAATGCCGCTGGCACCTATGTGAAAAGCTGAACGGGCTGTCGTCCACACCCAAAAGCCGGTAGACAGGTATACAATCACAAAAACCTCGAGCGCTATCTTTCTAAAAAAGAAAAAAAGCCCCACTCCAAGGATCGCAAGAGGAAACGTATTGGAGAGCAGATGCTGAATATCGCCGTGGATAAACGGAGATGTTACAATGCCCAGAGAGCCTTTCAAAGTCCGTGGATATATGCCAAGAAAGGACAAATCAACGGAAGTGGCATACTCCCATGACTTGACGCACCACAGTACTCCTACAAAAGCAAGTGTGATAAAAACGCTTTCTCTGAATAGCTTGCGCTCGTTCATGATTGAATTAAGCTATTTCCTGACAAAATTGTAAGCGTTTGTCAAAAGTAAATATCCTGAGCAAGCCTGAAGGTATTGGCATGGGCCTCCACAATGTCAGTGATTTTTTCAGAATAACCGCCTCCCATGGTCACTACCACTGGGAGCCTGCATTCTCTGCAAAGCTGCAAGACCAACCGATCTCTTTCTTTGCACCCCGACTGGCTCAAGGCCAGCCTGCCCAGCTTGTCGGTTGCCAGCACATCAACGCCAGCCTGATAAAATGCGAAATCCGGCTGAAAGTCATCCAAAACGCTCTTAAGGTTCGCCTCGAGTAGTTTTAGGTACAGCTTATCGTCAGTACCGTCGGCCAGTCCAATATCGAGACTGGACTGCTCCTTTTTGGCTGGATAGTTTCTGGCACCATGCATGCTCAGCGTAAACACCCGTTTGTTTCCGGTAAATATTTGAGCGGTTCCATTCCCCTGGTGAACATCCAGGTCGATAATCAGGATTTTTGACGCAAGAGAATTAGCCAGCAGATCGCTGGCAGCAATGGCCATGTCGTTCAACAAACAGAAACCCTCTCCCCTATCGGTAAAGGCATGGTGCGTGCCTCCGGCTACATTGAATGACACACCATACTGTAAAGCAAAGCTACAGCATTCAACGGTGCCGGCAGCAATGTTTGCCTCTCGCTCAATAAGTGCCTCAGAGTGCGGAAAGCCCGTTTTTCTCATTTCTGCAGCGGAAAGGCTCAGGCTGCTTAACCTCCGCCAGTAGTCAGCGTCGTGCGTCCGAAGGATCTGTTTGGTTGAGAGGTGCCCGGGGGCAAACAGTTGATCTTCTTTGATAGTGCCCTCGTAAATGAGTTGTTCCGGAAGCAACTCATACTTCATCATCGGGAACCTGTGTTTATCAGATAGCGGGTGGTTGTACGCTTTTGACCAGGCCACTCGAAGCATACCGCTGCTTTTTATTTAGTCGTCGCTTTCGTCCGACTCGAAACTGTAAAGCGTTGGATCAAGCCTGAGTTGACCAGCGTTAAAGTCGCTGATAAACTTTTCGACCACTGCAGGAGCAACTTTATCTACGTTAAGGCAGACGTCAATTCCTACACGGGCTTCAAGCTCCTCATCCAGTTCCATGTGCTCTTTCACCTTTACCGACTCCTCCTCTTCAAGATCAAGCATCGTCTCAGTGATGAAAATACCTATTTCTTCTTCGAGTTTCGCTGGCAACATGCCCTCACGAATCTCCACTCCCTTGTTAACCAAATCCCTGTATTCGGGAAATCTCTTCATGGCTTGCTTTTCAGCTTCATCATATAATTCACTTTCGTGATGTAGTTGCAAAGTATACAAGGCGGCATCAAACAACACTTCTGCACCTTTGTGCTTACCTATAAAAAGGAACTCGAGGTAGTCGTCTGAGTTGTCGTCGGTTTCATTGATTACATAAGTAGAATCCAGCGCCTTCATCTCTTCCTTCACCTTCCCAATACTCTTTTCGTCAAACTCAAATTCACTTATTCTCATATCATTTTATTTTGCTTGTGCTGCGGCCTTTTTTCCTAAGCTGTGTATTGTAGTCTAGTAAAAACGCCAATGATATTTCAACGTTCCGGTTTGACCCTTCAAAGTTCTCTTTGTACTTATTCAACCCAAAAAAGTTATCTTCTTTTTCTCCGATGTTGGTATGCCCCATATTGTACCTGAAATCCAACTGCACAATTTGATCCTCCAGCACCGGGAACTCGAAACCACCACCAAAACTAAGCCCCACCTGTAGTCTGTTGGCATTTGGCACTTCTATGATACCGTTTGCAATTGGATAATCTCTTTCGTCCGGCCGTGGCGTGTCATATTTCGTGAAATCATAGTGGTAATTCACTGTGCCCACCTTCCCCTCATCAAGTTCGGATGACGATATCTGACCATTCCCATATACCCAGTAGCTAAGGGCGGGGCCAGCATTCACATACCATTTCAGCGATCCCAATTGAAAGGTACCCCTGAACATAGCCGGCATATCAATGTTATGGAAGCGTGTGACGTTCTTCACGTAGTCCAAACCTCGTTTTTGAATAGTCCTCCCTTTTGTGGAATAATACAATTCTCCGTGAAAAGACCACACCGTTGACTTTGAAGCTGAATAGTTGAAAACCCATCCGCCACTAAATCCCGGTCTCCACACAGTCTCGTAATCACGGGTGTATTGCTTCTCATCGAAGTGCATGGTGGAGAGGTTGAGCCCAACCTTTGGCCCGGTCAATATTTGGCCTTTTACCAGATAACTACTTAAAAATAAAGTAAATAGAATAACAAATGAGGTTCTTGTCATAGAAAACCCTGAAGGCGATTTATTCAATTATCCGAAATTTAGGGTTTAAAAACAGATTTTTACTCTCAAATTAAAAAAATCTAATTTGAAGTTGAAATTTTACTATAAGAATAAATCTCGCTAGCTTGCGTTAAAAGTAAGTTCTATTCTTTAGGAATTGCCTTTTTTAGGCCGGTTCTGTAAAGATTATTATAAGCTGTAAATTAATTTTGATAAATTTCGATTTCTGTTTTCTATCTGCTTTTGACCCGCTACTGAGAACTGGTTTAAAAGAATAGTAATATTATCCAATAGCGTTGACATGAGAAAACGTATACTTTGGCTTTTTCTGAGTTTTTTACCTTTTCTATCAGAAGCCCAGCAAGTACCTGTTTACAGCCAGTTCTTCATGAATCCCTATCTCTACAATCCTGCCTTTGCAGGTATTGAAGGGCATACTGTTGTTTATTTTATGCACCGGCAACAATGGGTTGGCATTGATGGGGCTCCTCAATATTCCCACGTAGTTTTTCATACACCTTTAAAAAACCGACTGGCACTAGGCGGAGAAATTAGTACAGACAAACAAGGGCCACTAACAGACAATTCATTCAGGGTGACCGGGGGCTACCTGCTGCCTCTAGACAGGAAACACTATTTGAGGTTCGGACTTTCGTTAGGTGCCGGAAACAATGCAGTAGATTTGGACGCCATTGGCAACAGCGCCGACCCGGCATTGGTCAACCTGCTCGACAATAATTTTTATATGAGGAGCGACTTTGGTGTCACCTATCACTTTGGTAAGTTCAATGCCGGTTTTTCATTGCCAAGCCTCATCAGTCACGACGTTCTCAGTGAAAAAACACTGAGTCCGGTCAGGGTCACTCCCATCGACAACATATTATTCAAGGCTAATTATCGCCAAAGTCTTTTTGACGACGCCCTTGCCTGGGAACCACACTTATTATACAAATATTCCGGAGTCGGTAATAGCCAATATGAGGTGACCAACATCTTTCATATCAAGCACCTTGTGTGGGTGGGCGCTTCCTATCGGCAAGACGCCGGTTTTGTTGGGCTGGCAGGTATAAAAATAGCAGAGCGTCTGGCGGTTGGCTATGCTTATGATTTGCCGTCTTCTGACCTGGCAACTTTCTCCACCGGATCTCATGAAATACACCTGGGACTTCATTTGGGTACCAGAAAAGAGCACGCTGAGCATGTTTCCTCCTTCATAAAGAGCCATTCGAAGTCAAGGGCGGAAAGAGATGAAGAGGCGGCAAGGCAATTGGCACTGGAAGAGGCAAGGAAAAAGCGTGAAGAAGAAAGGCTACAGGCGTTGAACAACACAAAGCCGGAAGAGAAGAAGAGTGCGCTTCTGGCTGACGACACACCTGAAAAACCTGTAGAGGAAAAGCAGCCCGCAGGAGCCTCTTCATGGCAATACGTGTCTGAAAATAACGGTGCGCCCATTTCAAGAACAAATGCTGCCGGACAGGACGAAGAAGGTGTTACGCTGACCAGGACGAACGCCCAGGGAAACAAGGAGTTCATTGTTAGCTTTATTCCTGAAGCCAAGTTTGGGTCAGAGGAAGCGTGGTCTCTGGTGAATAATGCTGGAGTCGCACAGGAGCGAGTGAATGCCAATGGACAAAAGGAGGTCGGCGTGCTTTGGCGTGTGAAGCACGAAGATGGTACAATAGAAGATAAAGTTATTTGGTCGCCCGTCTACACATCTGAGGCCGGGATGAAGGCTGGGATGGTGGCCTCCGGAGTCGATATGACTGCCAGCCAGCACCCAGATGCCGCTCATAATTTTGCGCTGTCAAGCAGCCGCTCAACCATGCCTGAAAGAACGGTTAATGGTGAGAGGCAGGTAGGCTTTGTGTTTAAAAATACTTTGGCAGACGGAACGGTAGAGGAAACTATTGTGTGGGTGCCTGCGCCAGATCCAAACACTGGCGAAAGGTGGGAGTTGGCTGATCCTAACGAGAAGCCTGCAGTAAGAATTGGGCCTAATGGAGAGAAAGAACTTGGCGTAATCCTCAAGCGAATCCACCCCGATGGCACTGAGGACTTGATGGTTGAATATGAGCCGGTGGTGAAAAAAGAGGCGCCTAAGCCCACCGCTAATGCTGCAACCGCACCAAAAACAACAAACTGGATTTATGTTTCCGAGAACGAGGGAGCTCCCATAGAGAGAGAGCTGAATGGTACAAAACAAGAGGGTGTGACGCTTTTCCGAAAAAATGCACAAGGAAATACTGAGTACACTGTAAGCTTTATTCCTGTAGCTGATTTCAACTCTGAAGAAAGGTGGTCGCTTGTCAACTCAATTGACAACGTGGAAGAACGAACCACTCCAAACGGACAGAAAGAAGTGGGCTTGCAGTGGAGAGTTTCTGGCCCCGGCCTGCCATCAAGGGTATCTACCGTATGGTCTCCTGCCTATTCGAGCGAAGCACTCCTTAAAGAGGATCTCAGGAAACAAGGCGTTAAGATTGGTGTGCAAGGAAGAAAAGAAGAGACAGACCCGAATAATAACTTTAAACTCGTGAGTAACTCCGGCGACCGCCCCACAAGAACAATTAAGGGAGAAGATCAGGTTGGCTTTTTATTTAGGAACACACTCCCCAATGGTGACGTGGAGGAATCGACGATTTGGGTGCCGGCACCGGATAAAGCCAACGGTGAGCAGTGGCAAATTGCAGAAGAAGGAGAAAAGCCATTGGTTAGGGTTGGAAGTTCAGGGCAGAAAGAAATGGGCTTCACTGTGAAAAAGGTTCATGCCGACGGGAGTCAGGAGTTGCTTGTTCAATATGAGCCGGTGACAAGAGTAAATGCTGCTCCCCGAATTGTGGAAAACACCGAAACTGTGCCTGTAGCTACTCCGACTACCCCAACACCACGAAGTGGCAGAAATCTTTTGGAAATGCCCCCCGGCAACTACGTGATTGTCGGCGCATTTGCCAATTTCGACAACGCTCAAAACTATAGCGACACCTTGCTGGATGAGGGTTATTTTACACAGGTAGGATATCACTCCCCCAAGAACTTGTACTACGTGCAGATATACAGTTCACAAAGTTTGCCACAGGCTGAAAAGGAAAGAGACAGATTAAGAAAGAGCCCCACACTGAGCAAGGCATGGGTATATACCGTTAAATGATAATGAAGATGATTAACAGCCATTTTAAATTGTCGTCTAACCCCATCAGGTGGACATCAAAACAGTCTTTGAGTTCAGGGAAACTTTATCTTAGTGTCAGAAATCAGAAAATGGATATGAGGCGGATTTTGTTAACGTTAGTCAGTTTGCTGTTCTTTGCCTTCAACGTGGTGGCCCAGAGGCCTTTCATTACCAACCTGGATAAAACTACGGCGGCAGCGGGTGACAAACTCACTATTTCGGGTATCAATTTCCCCACTTCTGCAGCTAACATCAAGGTGCGATTCGGTGCTGGTGTCGGCACTGTCACCTACGCCTCGGCCAACTTACTTGAGGTAACGATTCCCGGTAATGCTACCTTTGGTAATGTATCGGTAACCAACCTTACCAATGGCCTTATCGGCTATTCATCCGAGTTCTTCACCCTGAGCTTTGGCGGCACTTCGTTTGTCTCGGCAGCAGTCGATGCTTCAGCGAAGTTCGCTTCCGGTCAAAACGGCATGTATGACCTCTGCGCTTGTGATTTTGACGGCGACGGAGTGATTGATGCAGCAAGTTCACATAACAACGACCAGGCTTCCAGAGTACCTGTTTACAGAAACACAAGTGACATCTCCACACTTACTTTTACTGCGGTCAACCTACCCTCGCTGCTCATCAATGAACCAACATTGAGTGTAGCCTGTGGCGATTTAGATGGGGACGGGAAGCCAGACTTACTGGCCACCAGAGCGATTGCCGGTGTAACCCCGGGTGATATAGTTTTCGCTTTCCGCAACACAAGCACGGTAGGTGCTATAAGCTTTGCAGCGCCAATTTCGCTGACGCTTCCTCCTGATGCCGCAGGCAACAGAAAGAATGTTGGCCGGCTTTCAATTATTGACCTTGATGGTGATGGAAAACCAGAGGTAATTGCCTCCAACCAGGTTGATAATCAAATAGATGCTTTTCGAAACACCTCTGCCGTTGGCACGCTCAGCTTTGATGCTCAACCCGCACAATTCAGCATCGGCGGCAGTCGATCCTTCGGACTGGACGTGAAGGACTTAAACAATGACGGGTTCCCCGAGATTGTGGCTTGTGCACTTCAGCAGGCTAACATCTTTGTGCTGCCCAATATTAGCAGCGCCGGCACCATCGCCTTCGGCCCGTCGGTCACGCTCCCTGTTTCAGGTAACCTTGCGAACCTGGTTGTTGGCGACTTAAATGGGGACGGATTGAACGACATTGCCACAACACAAATTGTCAGCAATGCTGTATCTGTCATCCTTAACCAAACCAGCGAAGTGGGCGGCGCTATCGCCTTCGGTGCAGCAAATACATTTAGTGTATCGTCAGGTGCCTGGGGACTTGACCTTGGCGACCTGAATGGTGACGGCAAGCTTGACCTGCTGGTAGCCAGCACTACCAGCAACAACGTAACTGCCCTTGTCAACACGTCGACGACCGGCCTCACTTTCGACAGATTTAACGTCGCAGCCGGAACCACAACCCGAAATGTGAAGATTGCTGATGTAAATGCCGACGGAAAGCCCGACTTGCTGGCAGCAGGCATTACGAACAACGAGTTGATTGTTATTGCCAACAGAAATTGTATTTCGCCAACAATAACGCCAAGCAGTGCCACAGTTTGTACTGGCACAGATTTCACTTTAGAGGCAACAAAAAGCATCGGACATACCTACACATGGGAAACTGCTTCCAGTGCCTCCGGACCCTTTACGGCCCAGGCAGAGACTTCTTCATCTCTCAATCTGTCGAGCCTGCCAGAGGGTAGCCTTTTCATCAGGGTCAATATCAAGTCGAACGACGGAGCGTGCGATGCTAACTCTGCCAACTCTTCACAGCTGCTCGTAACCGGAACACCCCCCACTCCACCCGGGGTTGTTGATCCTGCACCAATTTGCGCCGGGGAAACGCTGCAAATTGATGGTACAATTGCCGGAGCTAAATCCTACCAATGGACCGGGCCCGACGGTTTTGCATCTACCGAAGCGGTTTTAAACGTTGCTAACTTTCAGCCCGCCAAGGCTGGAATTTATACACTTCGTTATGTAACGGCATCGGACTGCCTCAGCCCTCCTACCCAGCTGAGAGCTGAGATAAAAAGTCTTCCCCCGGTATCGGTAAGGTTCCAGGGTACAGGTCTTTTTTGCGAAGACGCTTCGGTAGCTCTTTCAGCCGCTTCCTTTGCGGGCTATAATTACCAATGGGTGGCAGATGGACAGGATATAGCTGGAGAAACTACGACGTCACTGTCAGCTAATGCTAGTGGCGCTTATGCCATTAAAATTTCAGACCCGGTAACAAGTTGCGCAGTGACAAGCACGGCGGCTACACTTACAAAAAAAGCAGTACCGGCGACTCAGTTCACATCGGTGGATGCCATTTGTGTGGATGTGGATACCGAATTTACTGCCGAATCTTCCGGGGAAGCCGGCCTTACGCTCAACTATGCATGGGACTTCACCAGTGACGGCACAACCGACAGCACTAACCCTAACGCCACAAATACTTTCGCAACGGCAGGGACAACCACAGTAAAACTTACAACTGGCTATGATGAAATTGTCGGGTGCATTAGCACGTCCACTAAATCAATCGAAGTAAGGGCAGTGCCTGTGGTGGCTATCGAAACACCAGACGGAGTTGAGAAATGCCCCGAAAATGAAGTGAGCCTTGAAGTGGCCGACAACTTTGTGTCCTACGCATGGAGTACCTCAGAAACGGGGAATGCTATTAGTGTAATAGATCCCGGAACCTACACAATTACAATTGTTGACGATGCCCAGTGTGTCATCACCAGTACAGTCGATATCGTAAACTTCGATACCTCCAACTCTATAACGGCCGTGTCAAACAGGTCCATTATAGATGAATTTGACACTACTCAGTTCAATGTTTCCGGAGCCTCTGAAATTCTTGACTGGACGCCGATAACCGGCATGGATGACCCAACCATCGCCAACCCAATTGTAACAGGCACTTATGAGTTTGGCGATGTTTTGAATGCATCCAACCAAAGAGAATACCTCTACGTGGTAACTGCCCTTGACGCCAATGGTTGCGAGGTCTCCGCCAGTATCCCATTAATCGTCATTCCGGACGAATCTCCCCAGCCTATGAAGTCCTTCTCACCCAACGGAGATGGTATCGATGATGTGTGGAGCGTCGAAAATGTCGAGTTTAACCAGGATTGTAAGGTGGTGATCTACGACCGCCGGGGGCGAGCCATTTTGGAAAAGAAACCATACAACAATGACTGGGCAGGTAGGGTCAATGGAAATGACGTGGAGCAGGGTGTTTACTATTACGTTTTCATTTGCGACGACGCCACCAGGAGCCAAAACGGGAGCATATTGCTTTTTAGATGACAACACAGCCAGCTCAGTGATATTTAACTTTTATGTGTATATTCGACGGTTAAATTATCCTTTCAATCACCTGCAAGAATATATGCCTGACGCATATAAGAATTATCACATTTTTTCTTCAAAAAATTATTTTTCAATTCTTTTACTCTTAGATGGGTTACACTTTTTCTTTAAATTGTATTAACAATCTAAGAACGGAAAGTGCTCAAAGTAAAAAACTATAGTTTTATAGCCTTTGAGTTTAGCCGAATAAGTATTTTCAGTTTTGAGAAACGCCACGATTTCGAAAAATACCATGAGACGACACAGCCTAGCCACCTCTGCTTTAGCCCTAATTTTGTTTATATGCACTTCTCAGGCCATGGCCCAGCTGCCAAAAACCGAGGGAAGTCCATTACCTAACACGTCATCCTTTTTCATTCCTGACTACAAGGATGGCTTTGCCACCAGAGGGGACGCATCGGCACTTTCAGAGCGCTGCTACCTCATTACTCAAGATCAAAACAACAGGTTTGGTCGTCTTTGGTGGAACACTAAACTTGATCTCACCAAGCCTTTCAGGCTTGATTTTATCATTTTCGCCGGAGACAAAGACGGCAGTGGCGCTGACGGATTTGGCTTTGTGTTGCAAACAGACCCCAGAGGCTTTGAAGCAACTGGTCGAGCCGGTGGTGGGCTTGGGTTTGGAGATTATCAATTTGCCAACAAAATTATTCCATCGGTTGCTATTGAATTCGACACCTGGAGAAATACCGAGTGCCCGGGAACAGCTGGTGATGACCCTGCTCATGATCACACGGCCGTGGCCTACAATGGAAACATTTGCGACCCACAAACCAACGAATTATCTACTAACAAAACGCCGAGAATACACCCGACCTTTGATAATATTGAAGACAACTCATGTTACGATTATGTGATCTTGTGGCAGCCCAATGCCGACGGAACACAAACGATTCAAATGTATGTAGAGGAGCAACTGCGAATCTCACATACAGCAAATATGATAACAACTGTTTTCGGCGGTATTACTAACGTGAATTATGGTTTTACCGGATCCACTGGTGGCGCTCGCAACGAACAGACCGTTTGTTTGAGTGGGGGCCAGCAGCCGCCACTAACAGCTGAAGATCATTTTACAACCCCTCAGAACACTAGCAAGTTACTCCCTGTGAGGGCCAATGATATTGTTTTAAATCCTGACCTGGATTCGCTTTGGACCTTCACGATTTTGACGCCAGCAGCCAACGGTTCTTCCTACATTGATGGATCCACCTTGGACATCATGTATACCCCAAATGTTGGGTTTGCCGGACTGGACTCCATCCAATATCAAATATGTGACGTGCCGGTTGGCCGCTGCTACAGCCTTTGTTCTCCTGAGTGGGCTTATATTGATGTTCAATGTGTGCCCTACAACTTCGTGCTCGATAAATTAACTGACAACGAGCTCTGTAATGATGCTCTTCCTGACAATGGGTCAGCCAGGGCTTATATCAGCTCCGCAACAGTTGCCAGCACCACAGCCAACATATGGGAAGAGAAGTTTAATGACCTGTCCACTAATGCAACGGTTGATAACGGGACTACATCCTGGCTGCTGTCGGGTAGTGCAAATGGTTATGCAAAAGTTGTCAACAGCAGCGGAAATAAAAGATTTGAAGTGAGGGATGCCGACCAGATTATTACATGGACATCAGGCGCCATTACAACGACAGGGTATTCCAATGTAAAAATACAGGCAAGTATAAGTGAGGTAGGATCACTAGAAAGCAGCGACATTGTCAAGGCATTCTATCAGGTGGGAACAAATGCCAGAGTGGAGTTTTTCAACCATGCTGATGATATCTCGGGAGGCTCGACGTCTGCATCGGTAACCATTCCCAATGGCAGTTTGGGGTCAACGATAAAAGTAATATTCGAATTCATCAATAACAGCAACAGCGAATACTACAGCATTGATGATGTGCTGGTGACCGGAGATGCTCCTCCAACCACAACATATATTACTGCGGGCTATACCTTTAGGTGGTACGATGGTGCCCCCGGAACCACTAATGCAGCTGACTTAGTCTATACAGGTGCTACCTACAACACCATGGCTGAAGGCACCTACACGGTGCAGGCAACTTCCACCTACGGATGCGATGCAACACCTCTAACAGTAACTATAGACAAGGTTACTGATGCTCCTGTTGTAGTGATCAACCAGGTGCAGGAAGTTACCAACTGCGCCAGCCCGAACGGAGTACTGGAGGCCTATGTGAATGTTAACGGTGTTCCTACAACAGCCGGCTATACGTTCCTCTGGTATGTGGGTGTGGATTTCACCTCAAGTTTTGCAACAGGCCCCACCGCCACCAACCTAAAGGCGCAGAACTATTCTGTCAGGGTAATCAACAACACAAGTGGTTGCGAAGCCGTCGAAGAAGAGACGGTGACCTCTACGCTTACGGCTCCTACTGTTCAGGCAACTGTTACAGCCAATGTGACGAGTTGTACAGCCCCCAACTCAGGCGCCGTTTCCGCAAGCAGCGGAGGTGCTACAGCGGGCTTTACCTTCAAATGGTACAAAGGATCCAGCATTAAGGCCATTGCAGACTACACTGGAGCCACTGTATCCAACCTGGCGTCAGGGTTTTATACAGTTCAGGCCGTCAATTCGTCAGGTTGCGTATCTGAGGGCGTCACTGTTGAGATTACTAATTCCTCAGGGGGGCCGGTAATTGAAACCGAGTTTACCGATAATAGCTCATGTCGTACAGACGGTAACGGCACTATTACGACAACTTCCGGAGGATTAACTACGGGTTTTAAATTTGAGTATTTTTCAGGGCAAAATACTACGAATGCCGTGCCCTCATACAAAATCACGGGAAGCAACGGCAATATTGCGTCGCTGCTAAAGGGCGGGATTTACACAGTGAAGGTCACTAAGGTTTCTACAGGATGTTTCACTACAAAAGAGATAACAATTACTGATGTTCCTCCTACGCTAACGATTGATCCTTCGAAAATCAGCCTCAATTCCAACAAGGGGTGTGGTCCGACTGCTGATGGATCAATCGACGCATCAACAGCCGTTTCAGGCAGTAGCGGTTCTTCTTTTGATGCCAGCGGTAAGCCAATTGCGATCAGTAGCAGTTCAAACGGAGGTTTTGACCAGCCTGTTCTTTCTGGCAGTACCCCCGCTGCGCAGACATTCGCAGGAGGAGCGATAAAAACGTATGATCAATCATATGTTCCGGGGTGGCAAACGACCTCGCCCGACGGTAGAATTGAAATTTGGTCAAGTGGGGCGCTTGGCGTACCTGCCTACCAGGGCACCCAATTTGCCGAAATCAATGCCAACAACGACGCCACTCTCTACTTTGATGTGGTGACTGTGCCCGGAGTAAAAATGAATTGGTCATTTGCCCACAGAGGTCGGTCTGGCACAGACTGTATCGCATTACTTATAAATGCCCCAAACGCCCCCGACAACCAAATTAGCCAGTTTTGTACTGGCAATACAGCGTGGAAACTCTATCAGGGTTCCTATGTGGTTCCTGCCGGGCAGTATGTTACCCGTTTCTTCTATAAAGCTGTAAGCACAGCTACAGGCAACAAATCAGTCGGTAACTTTCTGGATGCTGTTTCATTTGAGGCTGCTTCCAATACATTTGACTTGTTTCTTGGAAATGATGTCAATGGCACACCAATTACATCAAATGAAACGGGCATATTTACAGGTTTGAATGAGGGCACTTATTCAGTTAAATTTAGGGACAACATCACCGGCTGTTTTACTTCAGCGACCAACCTTGTCATTAGCCTTGATCAGGACGTTCCCAATACTGTAGTTACCAAGGTAGATAACACCGGGTGTACGGTAGGTGACGGCGAAATCCTGGTAGTTTCTGAGTCCAGATTCACTCCCACCGGCGAGCCAGCGGCAGGCTACAACATGGAATTGTGGCAAGGTGGGGTGAAAATAGATGAGGCACTCGGAGTGATGTGGCAAAATGCTACGCTCAAAGCACGGCATACTTTTACTGGCCTCCTGAGCGGCACCTATACCGTGAAATCAACCAACCCGGCGAAGACCTGTACCTTCGAGCAGGATGTTACGCTGGATGACCTTTCTGTTGATCCCCAATTTGTGGTAACAGGGACGACCAACGAGCCAAATCATGGATGCGACACTCCTGATGGCAGGCTAACGGTGCAGGTGGATGACGGCGCTGGTAACTTCGACGATCCTTCTGAATACACGTTTGAATGGTACCTTGGAAGTGTAGTTTCCGCACCAAACCTGCTTGTTAACGGCGTTGACCCAGGGAATGGCTCTACTCCAGCGATTAACAGTAATACTGTTACGGGGCTAGCTGCTGGATTTTACACTGTAGTGGCCACCAAAACCTCTGCTGGTTCTACCGGTTGTGAGTCGCCTCAGTATACACTCGAGGTTTCTGACGAAAAAACGATACCAGATATTACCATTGTTGAAGATCAACCGGACATCTCCTGTGGTGGGGCCGGTACAGCCCAGCTTTCGGCATCAGTAACTGAGAATGGAACGCCGGGCGTAACCGTTGGCTACACATTTGAATGGTTTAACGGAGCAACTGCCGGAACAGCCGGAACCGGTTTTGCAACCGGAACTCAAACCGCTGCCAACCTTTCTGCTGGTGAGTATACTGTACTGGTTACAAACACGGCCACGGGTTGTGTGAACGATCTTACCTATGAAATTAATAGTAGTCCGGTTAAGCCAGCAACAACACTTAATGTTAAGAATCCTAATACAAGCTGTTTGGTCGCCAACTACAATGGCGGAGCAACTGTTAATGTCAGCTTTAATGGAACGCCTGTAGCAAGTCCATCTGCTGCTGGCTACACCTTTGCCTGGTATCACGGAAGTGGAGTTGTTGCGGCAAATATTTTAACAAATGGAAACAATGGCGCTTTTGGTGGAAGCGTTACAGGAGCAACCACAGAAACCATTGGTGGTCTTAACGGCGGGCAGTACACTGTGGTGGCCACCAATCCAACCACCGGTTGCGAAGCAGATCCTTTTGTTGTTACGATTGTCAACAGCCCTGTTTTGCCAAATATCGTTATCACGAAGCTGTCGGATCAAACAAATTGCGATGTTCCCAATAATGGTTCACTAAGTGCTGACGTAACTGTAAGCGGTACTCCTCAGCTTGGAGTTGGCTATACTTTCCAATGGTATGCTGGTGGTTCAGTAAGCGGTGCTGTGCTTACGACGAACCGTCAGATAGATAATTTAGCTGCTGGTACCTATACCGTAAGAGTCACTAACCAATCGACAGGTTGTGTGCAGGTGCTTACTTCCTCTGTCTCCCAGGTTTTGGCTGACATAGACGGATCGGGAACTAAAGCCGACTCGGAAGACTGCTCCGGCAATGGCAGTATCACAATTACCAGTGCCTCCATAACAACTTCCGGGGCACCTGTGGTAGCCAATACAGAGGCTGCTATCCTGGCCAGCTACAACCTCACATTGCAGGATGCATCCAATGCCGATATTACCGACTCTGACACTGACGGCTCGGCGACCTTCGGTGGTTTGATGCCAGGCACCTACTATGTTGTGATTACCCACAAATCGTCCAGCTGCGATTCTGAAACGTTGCAGTTCGACATCGCCGACAATGCGGTATCACCTACGCTGTCGATCGCAGAGGATCAGCCTTCTTCAATTTGCCCGGGTGGAACTGGAGGCGATGGAGAAGCTACCGTAACTGTGACCAATGCTGGTGGAAGCACTGATTACACCTACAAGTGGCATACCGGCACAGACACTTCCACCCCCATCGATCCCGTACTCAATCCGTCAGCAGCAACAGCTACATTGACTGGTGTTGCGGCCGGATTTTACACTGTGTTGGTAACCGACAATGCATCTCTTGGTGATGGGTGTTTCGATACGGAGACGGTTGAGATAACGCTCAACCAACCAACCATATCCATCAGCGCATTTGTCAACACTGGTGCCTCTAACTGTGTGGGACTTAACAACGGCTCTT
>TARA_R110001606_G_scaffold95739_1_pt1 | contig 27756 bp, 19 predicted proteins | sample TARA_R110001606 | Tara Oceans TARA_R110001606 (sample SAMEA4398315) | marine metagenome | biome: Polar Biome; feature: [SRF] surface water layer (ENVO:00010504); material: water (ENVO:00002006), including particulate matter (ENVO:01000060) such as... | depth 5 m
CCTCACACCTCACACCTCACAATTCACAATTCACAATTCACCACTAACGGTTTCACATGCTCGACATCATTCACCACGGCGGGGCCACTGGGGTAACGGGCAGCTGTCACCAACTGCTACTCAATCGACACGAATCCCTACTGGTGGATTGTGGCCTCTTCCAAGGGGAAGACGCCGCGGAAGATAGCTTCGAGCAGCTGCAAATTGAATTCGATATCAGCACCGTTAAGGCGCTCATCATTACCCACGTCCATATTGACCACGTGGGCAGGCTGCCTTACTTACTGGCGGCGGGTTTCGCCGGCCCGATTATCTGCTCGATCCCCACGGCCAAGCTGCTGCCCCTGGTGATTGAAGACGCGCTAAAAATTGGCTTCACCCGCAACGCCCAACTGATCGAGCGCTTTCAAGCGCAGCTCGAAAAGCAAATCGTTAGCGTGCCCTACGGCAAATGGCACAACATAGGCAGGGTAAGCGAAGTAAGCGACCACACCGTCGCTAGCGCAAGCACGACTGAAAACGCAGAGATAGGTGAAAGCACAGGCACCACACGGGTAAAACTAAAACGGGCAGGGCACATTCTAGGTTCCAGCTACGTTGAAGTGAGCTACCAGGATGCTGAAACCGGTGAAAAAGAGCGCATCGTATTCTCCGGCGATTTAGGTGCCCCATACGCACCGCTACTACCTGCGCCTAAATCCCCCTACGGCTGCGACCAACTGGTACTCGAAAGCACCTATGGCAACCGCCAACACCCAGACCGCCGCCAGCGCCGCGCCACCCTAAAAGCCGCCGTAGAGCAAGCACTTGCTAACGGTGGCACGGTGATGGTGCCTGCGTTTAGTATTGGCCGCACCCAAGAGCTGCTCTACGAGCTAGAAACCATTATTCATCAAGCGCGCTCGCCGCAGTGGCAGTCACTGGAAATCATTGTCGATTCACCGCTAGCAGCCCGTTTTACAAAGGTTTATCGCGAGCTAAAGCCCTATTGGGATAAAGAAGCTCAAGGGCGCCTGCGCAGTGGCCGCCACCCACTCAACTTCGCCAATATCTACACCGTGGATAGCCACGCAGAGCACGAGCAAACCGTTGAATATCTGGCCAAAACAGGCCGACCGGCGCTAGTCATTGCCGCCAGCGGCATGTGTGCAGGCGGGCGAATCATGAACTACCTAAAAGCCATGCTCGGCGATGAACGCCACCAAGTGCTGTTTGTGGGCTACCAAGGCGCAGGCACCCCAGGGCGGGATATACAGCAATACGGCCCACAGGGCGGCTGGGTAACTATCGACGGCGAACGGTTTGATATAAAAGCGGGCGTTTCCACCATCAGCGGTTACTCCGCCCACGCAGACCAAAAAGACCTGCTCAACTTCGTAAAACGCATGCGCCGCTGGCCCCATACCATCCGCTTGGTACATGGTGAACAAACCGCCCGCGCAGCGCTCAAAGTTGAACTCGAAACTCTTTATCACCGAAAAGGCAAGCAGGTGAAAGTGGTGAATGGTGAGTAGTGAGTAGTGAGTAGTGAGTAGTGAATTGTGAGGGGTGAGTTGGAAATGCTAAGTGGTGAGGGGCGGTAATGAGGAAGCATCAGGAGTTGCGTGTATGGCAACAAGCTATGGATATGGTAGAACAAATTTATCAAATCTCAGCAGCATTTCCTGATGAGGAGAAATATGGACTTACTAGTCAGATGAGACGGTCAGCAGTATCCGTACCCAGTAATATCGCTGAAGGTGCAGCAAGAGGTAGTTCAAAGGACTATATTCGCTTTTTGTATATTGCACGAGGTTCTCTAAGTGAACTCGAAACACAGCTGCTCATTGGGCAGCGCCTTAGCTATGTAAATGATGTAACTCCTACTATCGAGTTAATTCACCAAGTTTCTGGCTTACTCGGTGGTTTAATACGTTACTTACAAAATCGATAATTACTCACGACTCACGACTCACGACTCACGACTCACGGTTCACCATTCACCACTCACAATTCACAAACCAAAAATGATTGAAATCAAAAATCTCTACAAACGCTACCACAACCACCACGGCAGCGATTGGGTGCTTAAAGACATCAACCTCACGATCCCCAAAGGGGTGAGTGTCGGCTTGATTGGTGCCAACGGTGCGGGTAAATCCACGCTGCTGCGTTTAATTGCCGGTATGGATACGCCAGAACGCGGTGAAGTCATTCGCCACACCCGCGTTTCCTGGCCCGTAGGGCTGTCGGGCGGTATGCAAAGCAACATGACCGGTCGCCAAAACGTCAAATTCGTAGCTCGTGTACAGGGCAGTGGCTCAGAAGAGGTGGCGCGAATAATCAAATTTGTCGAAGACTTCGCTGAAATAGGCGAAGCCTTTGACGAACCGATCCGCACCTACTCTTCAGGCATGCGTTCGCGTATTTCGTTTGGCCTCTCTTTAGCGTTCGATTTCGACGTCTATATCTCCGATGAAGCCACCGCCGTTGGCGATAGATCTTTCAAAGCCAAAGCAAAAGAGCTATTCGAATCGAAAGTGGGCCAATCATCGCTAATCATGGTGTCTCACTCAGAAGGCATTTTGAAGGATTTATGCCAAGCCGGTGTTTACTTAAAGCACGGGACTGCGCACTGGTACGATGACGTAAACGAAGCTATCGCTGCCTACCATATTGATGTAGATGCCAAAACCGACGGCACCGCACTGCCTAGCGATGTGCCCAGTGCCAGAAAACACCTGCAAGAATGCCATCAGGTGCTCAAAGCCGCACAGGAAAACCTAGAGGATTATCGAGAGCGCCAAGCGCCACAGCAAGACATTGCCATTGCTCATCAAGAAGTTCAAAAGGCAGTAAAAGCGTCGAAAATTGCCCGCGAGCACCTCGAAATGCTGGAAGAGCAGCAGCGCAAGGCAAAACGCAAATCTGCCTAGTGTTTAAAGATATCAGGCCACAGCGAAAAGCCCATTAACATCGGCTATTAAGAGAACTATGAACACCAAAACCTTTTTAATTACCGGTGGCGCAGGCTTTATCGGTTCTGCAGTAGTGCGGGAGCTTATTCAAAACACTGCCCATAAGGTGGTGAACGTAGACAAACTCACCTATGCAGGCAATTTAGAATCCCTGGCAAGCGTTGAAGCCAATGAGCGCTACACCTTTGCCCAGGCCGATATTTGCGATGCACAGGCCATGCAACAACTGTTCGAGCAGCACCAGCCTGATGTGGTGATGCACTTAGCGGCGGAGAGCCACGTAGACCGCTCCATCGATGGCCCGGCAGAGTTTATTCAAACCAATGTGGTGGGCACTGCCGTACTGCTGGAAGCCGCACGCGCTTATTGGAATAGCTTGGAAGGCGAGCGTCGCAACGCTTTTCGATTCCACCATATCAGTACGGATGAGGTTTATGGTGATCTGGCTGAATGTGAGGAGTCAGGAGCGAGGAGTGAGGAGGAAAACTCACCCCTCACAAGCGCGCAGCGCGCTCACGCCTCACTGTTTACAGAAACGACACCCTACGCCCCCAGCTCGCCTTACTCGGCCAGTAAAGCCAGTTCTGACCACTTGGTACGCGCATGGCAGCGCACGTATGGCCTGCCCACGCTAGTCACCAACTGCTCGAACAACTACGGCCCGTTCCATTTCCCGGAAAAGCTGATTCCGCTGATGATTCTCAACGCCCTGGCCGGTAAGTCACTCCCGGTTTACGGCGACGGCCAGCAGATCCGTGATTGGCTGTATGTAGAAGACCACGCCCGCGCATTGATCAAAGTCGCCACAGAAGGGCAAGTAGGCGAGACCTACAACATCGGCGGCCACAACGAGAAAACGAACCTGCATGTCGTAGAAACTATCTGCGATATTTTGGATAAGTTGGTGCCATGCAAGGCAAAAGAGGGGGCTCACGATTCACCATTCACGACTTACGATTCACACAAAGAACTAATTACCTTCGTCACCGACCGCCCCGGCCACGACCTCCGCTACGCCATCGACGCCAGCAAAATCGAACGCGAGCTAGGCTGGGTACCAGAAGAAACCTTTGAAACCGGCTTACGCAAAACCGTGCAATGGTACCTCGCCAACGAAACCTGGTGGAAACGCGTCCAAGACGGCAGCTACCAAGGCCAACGCCTAGGGAATGTATAGGATTGTACAAGCGCCCGAATTGTCAGTTTTTCGTAGCGCGGCGTAAGCGTTAGCGCACCCGCGAAAGCAGCGCGAAGCGCTGCCACATGCACGAACTTTCTACGTGTATAAAAAGGATCCCCAATGAATATCTTCATTACCGGCGGCAACGGCCAGGTCGGCTTTGAGCTACAACGCCAATTTTCCCTATTCGGTAATGTGTTAGCCCCTACACGGCATGAACTTGATTTAACAGATGCCAATGCAGTAGACGCCTACTTGGCTGAACACCAGCCTGCGTTGATCCTCAACGCAGGCGCTTACACAGCGGTTGATAAAGCCGAAAGCGAACCAGCGCAAGCCAAACGCCTCAATGCCGAGCTGCCAGCACAATTAGCCGAGTATGCCGCCAAGCATAATATCCCGCTGGTGCACTACTCAACGGATTACGTCTACCCAGGGGATGGTGAAACACCTTGGCAGGAAGACAGCCCCACGGCACCGCTGAGCGTATATGGCCAAACCAAGCTGGAAGGCGACCAATCGGTTACCCAAAGTGGCTGCCAACATCTAATTTTCCGCACCAGCTGGGTATACGCCGCCCGCGGCAACAACTTTATGAAAACCATGTTGCGTCTGGGCCGCGAGCGCGATGCACTTAGCATCGTCAACGACCAAATAGGCGCGCCCACCCCAGCACGCCTAATCGCCCAAGTCACCGCGCTAGCGTTCACGCCTCACAATTCACCCCTCACCCCTCACATAACATCAGGCATCTACCACCTGGCGCCAAGAGGGGAAACCAGCTGGCACGGCTTCGCCAGCGAGATTTTCAAGCAAGCACAGGTACTTGGCGAAGAGTTAGCGACCCAATCCGGCACCGTGAGTGGCATACCCACCGTGGAATTTCCAACTCCTGCCCAGCGCCCGCTCAACTCACGTATGCGCCTGACTAAACTTGAGGCCGCGCTTGGTGTCACATTACCGGTTTGGCAACACCAGCTAGCGCTAACGCTTGCAGAATGCTGTGAGGCGTGAGGGGTGAAATGTGAGGAGTAGACCTCCCACCTCACCCCTCACGCCTCACAACTACTACTTGTTTCATCACGGATGATAGACCATGACCACCTCACACCTCACACCTAACCCTTCACAAAGAAAGGGCATTATTCTAGCCGGTGGCTCCGGCACTCGGCTGCACCCCATTACCCGCGGTGTATCCAAGCAGCTCCTGCCCATCTACGACAAGCCGATGATCTACTATCCGATCTCGGTGCTCATGCTAGCGGGCATTCGTGAAATACTGATTATTTCCACGCCAGAAGATCTCCCCCAATACCAGAACCTACTAGGCAACGGTGAAGATTTCGGTATCAGCCTGCAGTATGCGGAACAACCAAGCCCGGATGGCCTCGCCCAAGCATTTATTATCGGCGAAGAGTTTATTGGCGAAAGCCCCGTCTGCCTGGTGCTAGGCGACAATATCTTTCATGGTCAGCACTTTTCAGACCAACTAAAGCGAGCAAGCCAGCAGGCTAGCGGTGCCACCGTATTTGGTTACCTGGTTAAAGACCCAGAGCGCTTTGGCGTGGTGGAGTTTAACGAAAACGGCAATGCGATCTCCATCGAAGAAAAGCCACAAAAACCCAAATCGGCGTATGCCGTTACCGGTCTGTACTTCTACGATAACGATGTCGTTGAAATTGCCAAAGCCGTAGAACCTTCCGAGCGTGGCGAGCTGGAAATCACCAGCGTCAATAACGCCTATTTAGAGCGGGGCGACCTGCGCGTTGAACGCTTGGGCCGCGGTTTTGCCTGGCTAGATACAGGCACTCACGACAGCCTGCTGGAAGCCAGCCAATACGTGCAAACCATTGAGCACCGTCAAGGCCTCAAAATCGCCTGCCTGGAAGAGATCGCCTGGCAACACGGCTGGATCGATGACGACCGCCTGGCCACACTCGCCAAGCCCCTCGCCAAAACCCAGTACGGCCTATATCTCCAACGCCTTTTAAAAGTGAAGGGTAAAACGTGAGGAGGGAGGAGTCTTGCTCCTCGCTTTTAACGCCTCACACCTAACTCTTCACCTTTCACGAGCTATCTATGCACTACGAAAAACTCACCATTCCCGATCTAGTCCTGCTCACTCCCAAAGTATTTGGCGACGAGCGGGGCTTCTTCATGGAAACCTTTCGTCAAAGCGAATTTGAAATCCACTGTGGTAACTACCAGTTCGTTCAGGACAACCACAGCAAGTCCGTTCAAGGTATTTTGCGGGGCCTGCACTACCAATATAAGCAGCCCCAGGGAAAGCTAGTACGCGTTACCCAAGGGGAAGTATTCGATGTCGCCGTTGATATGCGCAAGAGTTCACCAACGTTCGGCCAGTGGGTAGGGGTAACCTTAAGCGAAGAGAACAAGCAGTTGCTGTGGGTGCCACCTGGGTTTGCCCACGGCTTTTACGTGACCAGCGAAAAAGCCGAGTTCCAGTACAAATGTACTGATTACTACGCGCCTGGTGACGAAGTGAGCATTAGCTGGAATGACCCTCAACTTGGGATTGAGTGGCCAAATCATGGGGTAGAGCCCCAGCTTTCAGAGAAAGATAAGCAAGGGCTTACCTTCGAAGCGGCTCCCACCTTTGCCTAACAAGCAGCTAAATAGATTTGGCAAAAGAAAAAACGCTTTCTCAAATGCAAAATCGCATTAATAAGGAACTGAATGGCGAAACGATTGCCATATAGGAGCCTTTCTTATCTCCTAATGTTAATAAAGGTGCGCAAGTACCTGTTCTTATTGAAACGTAATCCATGGATGAAGCTGGAGAGTTGCAGTGAAAGCACACGAAGCAGCGCAGCTTGTAGAAGCATCAGAGCTATTTGATGCTAGGTGGTACATAGAGCGCTATCCCGATGTAAAAGCAGTCAATATAAACCCTGCTGCCCACTACTGTAAGTACGGGTGGCAGATGCTGCGTGACCCATCAAGCCAGTTTTCTACAGCAGGCTATTTGGCTAAGCATGAAGATATTAAAAGAGAGGGTATGAATCCCCTTTTGCACTATCTTCGTTTTGGTAAAAAAGAAGGCCGCGCAATTGTATCCAGCCACGAGCAAGGGATTGGCAACAAGCTAAAAGAAGTCAAGACAACCAGTGCACTAGCCAAGGTTCATGCTAGCCCAAATAAAAACAGTGAGGGAGTAGTTAAGCAACTGGCAGAGACTCAGGCGTTATTAGAACACTATTACATCAGATGCCAGGAACTTGAATTTCAAAAGTTAGATCATAAGCAAACGCCTAAAATGGAGTCTCTGTGAAAGTATTAACGGTATTTGGCACACGCCCTGAAGCTATCAAAATGGCCCCGCTAGCATTACAACTGGCAGCGGACGAGCGCTTTGAATCCAAGGTGTGTGTGACGGCACAGCACCGTGAAATGCTGGATCAGGTGTTAGATCTATTTGAGCTGAAACCCGAATATGACCTGGATATTATGAAACCAGGGCAAGATCTCAATGACGTCACATGCGGTATTCTCCAGGGGTTAAAGTCCATACTGGAAGAATTCAAGCCCGATATTGTCTTGGTGCACGGCGATACAGCGACGACATTTGCCACTACGTTAGCCTGCTATTATCAGCAAATTCCTGTTGGGCATGTAGAAGCAGGCCTGCGAACCGGTAATCTATATTCGCCGTGGCCAGAAGAGGGTAACCGTAAATTGACAGGCGCTTTGGCTGCCGTTCATTTTGCCCCCACCAATACCTCTAAGCAGAACCTACTAGCAGAAGGTGTTGACCCAGCCACTGTACATGTTACCGGTAATACCGTAATTGATGCTCTGCTGGACGTTGTTGAAAAGCTCAAAAACAATCCTGAGTTGGCGACGGAACTAGCGGCCCGCTTCCCTATGCTGGATAGCAGCAAACGCCTAATATTAGTAACTGGCCATCGCCGGGAAAGTTTTGGTGGTGGTTTTGAGCGCATTTGCCAAGCGCTTGCGGAAACTGCCAAAGCACATCCATCCACACAAATTCTATATCCCGTACACCTGAACCCAAATGTACGTGAGCCTGTTAATCGGTTATTAGCCGATGTAACGAATGTGCACCTGATTGAACCTCAAGACTACCTACCTTTCGTTTACTTGATGAACCAGGCAGCTATTATCTTGACGGATTCTGGTGGTATTCAAGAGGAAGCGCCCTCCCTGGGTAAGCCAGTGTTAGTAATGCGCGACACTACCGAGCGCCCAGAAGCGCTTGAAGCAGGCACCGTTAAGTTAGTAGGCACAGATGTAGCCAAGATCACCGAAGCACTGAATACGTTGCTGACCGATGAACAAGCCTACAACGCCATGAGTTATGCCCATAACCCCTATGGCGATGGCAAAGCCTGCCAACGTATCCGCGATGCCTTAGCGGTCTAGTACTTAATTTTTTGCCACGGAAGGGCACGGAAAGCACCGAAAAAAAAGCCATAAATATCAATTTAAAATTGTTTATCAGTGTTTTCAGTGGGTGTCAGTGGCCAAATCGCATGAGCTTCCGTGGCCTACTTATCAAGGAATCAAGCAATGAAATTTGAAACTATCTCTATGATTGGTTTGGGCTACATTGGCCTACCAACGGCCGCCGTATTTGCCTCACGTAAACAGAAAGTCATCGGTGTTGATGTTAACCAGCACGCGGTTGATACGATTAACAACGGTGAAATCCACATTGTGGAGCCTGAATTAGACATCATCGTGCGTGCCGCTGTTAAAGAGGGCTACTTGCGTGCTACTACAACGCCTGAGCCTGCAGATGCCTTCTTGGTGGCAGTGCCCACGCCGTTCCATACAGATGAACACGGGCAAAATCACAAAGCAGACCTTAGCTATATAGAAGCAGCCAGCAAAGCGATTGCTAAGGTTCTAAAGCCCGGTAATCTCGTAGTATTAGAATCGACTAGCCCTGTGGGGGCCACAGAACAAATGGCCGAATGGCTGGCAGAAGCTAGACCAGACCTTACATTTCCGCAAACCCATGGTGAAGCGTCTGATATTCGTATTGCACATTGCCCAGAGCGTGTTCTACCGGGCCACGTGATCCGTGAACTGGTGGAAAATGATCGCGTCATTGGCGGCATGACAGCTAAGTGCGCAGAAGCTGCCTGCGCGCTGTATCAAATCGTGGTGGAAGGGGAGTGCGTAGCCACTACCGCCCGCACAGCGGAAATGGCCAAACTTACCGAAAACAGCTTCCGCGATGTCAATATAGCGTTTGCCAACGAGCTATCTACCATTTGCCATGAGCTGGATATCAATGTGTGGGAACTGATTGCCCTCGCTAACCGCCACCCTCGTGTCAATATTCTTACGCCAGGGGCCGGTGTAGGCGGTCACTGTATTGCGGTTGACCCATGGTTTATTGTTGATTCATGCCCAGAGCAAGCCAAAATTATTCGTGCCGCCCGTGAAGTAAACGATGCCAAACCGCTTTGGGTACTAGAACGCGTAAAAGAGGCATTAGAGTATTATCACCAGCAACACCCAGATGCTAAACGCAGCGAATTAACCGTGGCGTGCCTAGGTGTGGCTTTCAAACCAGATATCGATGACCTACGTGAAAGCCCCGCATTAGGCATTGCAAAAAAAGTGGCTGAACTTGGCTGCCGCGTTCAAATTGTGGAACCGAATATTGAAGCACTCCCCAGATCATTAGATCTACCTAATGTTGAGCTTGTTTCGCTTGAAGAAGCGCTTGCGCAAGCAGATGCATTATGTGTTTTAGTTAAACATAAAAGTTTTATTAAAAATACTGATAGTGTGCGGCTTAAAGAGTATGTGATTGATGCAGTTGGTTTGCTGGGTTGATGTTTAGTAGTCTTTTTTAGTTGTTGGGTGTTTTTTTTAATTATCAGGGTTAGATTTCCATGGATGAATTGCTTAATTATGCTAAGCAACTAGCGGAGCAAAAAATTGCAACGCTGAACGCCCCGATTGCTAAACGCATTGCCTATGTGGTGAGTCATGGTCAAAGTTACGCCAACAATGGTTATGCAATTCGTACTCAAGGCATCGCAAAAGCGCTAAATGATCATGGCTTTGAAACATTATGTTTTGTGCGACCCGGCAGGCCATGGGAGTTTGGCGCAGAGCAAACGGTAGCCCCCGTTAGCGATGTTGATGGTGTTCGCTACATTCATAGCCGGTGGGAAAAAGGCATTTCTCCCCAAGGGGAAGAAAAGCACTTAAAGGCTTCAGTAGACAAATTTGTCGAGCTGTTCAACGTCTTCAGACCCAGCGTCGTGCTAGCTGGATCTAATTTTATTATTGGCTTACCCGCTTACGTGGCAGCCAAGAAACTTGGCATTCCTTTCTATAACGAAATTCGAGGATTTTGGGAGCTTTCCAGAGCGGCTAGAGAACCAGGCTATGAACTGACTGAAAGCTTCAAACAAGAGGCTGCAAGGGATGCCTTTGTTGCGAAACAGGCACAGCGTGTTTTCACCCTGAACCAGCCTATGCAGCAAGAGCTTGTGAAGCGCGGGGTAGATGAAGCAAGAGTCAAGATAATTGCCAATGGCGTAAATAAACTACCGGTTATACGACCAGCTAACGAAGACCTTAAACGTAAGCTGGGTATTCGTCCTGAAGATAAAGTGGTTGGTTATGTAGGCAGTTTTAATGCCTACGAAGGCTTGGATGTTTTAGTCACTGCATGCCAAACCCTTATAGATGAGAGTGTTAATGTAAAACTCTTATTGGTGGGCGACGACGGCGTATCAGAAAAGCTAGGTGGGCAAACCGGTGAGCACAGCTACCCATGGCTGATCACCACTGGCCGTGTACCCCATGAGCAAGTGGCTGATTATTACGCGCTCATTGATCAAGTCGTTATACCGCGCAAAAGTTTACCTGTATGCCACTTGGTTCCGCCGATGAAGGCAATGGAAGCCACCGCTTTCAATAAGCCACTATTAGTTTCGGATGTAAAGGCATTAGTCGATTTAAAACAGTTTAATCAACAGATTAGCTTCTTCAAAGCGGACGATGCAGGAAGCCTCGCCAACGTAATAAAGCAAAATCTAACGGCTCAGCCGCCAAAGGTTGGCACTCAAAGCGACAAAATCATCTTTTTTGAGCAGATCAAACCCTTAGTGCAGGCGTTAGAATCATCGGCCAAAGGATGGGACGATAAAGCGGCTAAAGAAGCATTTGCCACTGCCAATAGCCGCTTTTATAAACAAGGCGATATTTCCAGCACGCTTTCAATATTGCATGAAATGAAGCTACAAGGCGTTAAGTTTGATAAGCCGAAAAGAGACTTCCAGAGCTTTATTGAAGGATTGGCACGCTTAAAGGGCGGCTGGCCGTTGCCACCGCGCCAGCCAAACGCTGGGTTAATGACGCGTCGCCGGCATGCGCTTTACTGTTTACATCAATCAGTACCCCATGCCACCAATGGCTACTCAACGCGCTCCCATGGTATTGCAGTAGGTTTACAGCAGGCTGGCTGGACGGTGCGAGCCACTACCCGCCCCGGTTTTCCATGGGATGCAGGCACAAAAGGGATAAACAAAGGCTACCACGAAGCCAATGTAGATGGCGTTACTTACGCTGCCGTAGCAGGGTGGAACCTCAATAAGACTCCTCTGGATTACTACCTGGCAGAAGCAGCTGACCATTATGTAAGAGAAGCACAGACCAGCGGTGCAGAAGTCATTATTGCTGCCTCTAACCACATCACTGCACTGCCCGCGCTAATGGCTGCACGCCGTTTAGGTTTACCGTTTGTATATGAAGTGCGTGGCTTATGGGAAGTTACCCAGGCTTCTACGCAGCCCGAGTGGGCAGATTCAGAACGCTTTCATCTAATGCGCGAGCTGGAGCAGCAAGCCGCCCGCGAGGCGGACTTGGTCATCACGCTAACCGATGAGTTGGCCACAGAGCTTGAGAGCTGGGGAGTAAAGCGCGAAAGCATAGTCGTTATTCCCAACGCCGTTAATGCTGAAACCTTTGTGCCCACTGCTCCAGACCCTGCCATCATCCACGAGCTAAAATTAAAGCCCGGTGTGCCGGTAATTGGTTACGCAGGTAGCGCCGTGGCCTATGAAGGTCTTGAGCTTTTAATGGAAGCGATGGCAAAGCTGAAGCAAAATCATCAGGACTTCATTTTCGTACTGGTGGGCGATGGTAAAGTTATTGATACCGTAAAGGCGAAGGCCAAAGCGCTTGGTATAGAAGAGCATTGCCGGTTTACCGGGCGCGTTCCCTTTGACGCCGTGCCGCGTTACCTCTCTTGCATGGACATCATGCCCGTACCGCGCCTGTCATCAGCAGTGACCGAAATGGTTTCGCCGCTCAAACCGCTCGAAGCCATGGCGATGGGTAAAGCGGTCGTGCTTTCTGACGTTTCCCCGCATAAGGTAATGGCCGGTGAAAATCAGCGTGCATTGCTGTTTAAAAAAGACAGCGTTGAAAGCCTGACGCAAGCACTGACAAAACTGATAACCCAGCCCGATGAGCGAGCTCGATTAGGCCAGGCAGCCCGCGAGTGGATTGAAAAAGAACGCACCTGGAATTTTGTTACTAATAATTACCATCATGCACTGCAACGTGTGCTCAACAGCCAGCAGGGCACTGCAAAACCCACAGTAGCTAAAAGCCTAGATCAAATCACCTTGGGGCTGATTGCAGATCAGTTCACCACTGACACTCTGGCTAGTGGTGTGAACGTAGTTAAACTTACACCTGAAAACTGGCAGCAGGAATTAGCTGATCAACCCATTGATGCACTCTTCGTTGAGTCCGCCTGGAAGGGCAATGACTGGGTCTGGCACCGTCGGGTTGGCTTCTACGGCGAGGAGGAGTTTGCGCCTTTGCGAGCATTGCTGGCGCACTGCCGCAGTCAGGGCATTCCCTCGCTGTTCTGGAATAAAGAAGACCCCGTTCACTTTGACCGCTTCCGTAAAGCCGCATCACTTTGTGACCATGTGTTCACCACGGATAGCCGCCGGATAATCCCCTACCTAACAACGCCAGGGGCACTGACACAAAGCGTTAGCAGCTGCGCTTTTTACGCATCGCCTAAAATTCATAATCTGCTGCCTTCTAAGCGGGCATGGCAACCCACGGCAGCTTATGGTGGTACTTACTACGGCAAGCGCTACCCAGAGCGTACCGAGTACATGGATAAGATCATGAGTGCGGCAGCACCCCTTGGCCTTACCATCTATGACCGCCAGCACGACGACCCTGAATCACCCTATAAATACCCTGGTGGCTTGGGCAGCTATGTGGCCGGTAGTCTCAGCTATGAAGAGATGATCGAAGCCTACAAAGCCCACCCGGTGCAAATTAACGTGAATTCGGTGCTGGATTCACCCACCATGTTCTCCCGCCGGGTAATGGAGGCCGCCGCCTGCGGCGCGCCCATCATTTCAGGCCCCGCACTCGGTATGAATCGCTACCTGGAAGCGGCAGGGCATGTGGTGCGCACGGAAGCCGACGCAGCCCAAGCGCTTGAAAACCTAATGCATCATGACGCCTACCGTTGGCGTGTGGCATTGAAAGGGGCAAGGGCGGTAATGCGTGCCCACACCACCCAAACACGGTTAACCCAGATGCTGCGTACAGCCGGTATGGTGGTAAAAGCACCGGAACTGCCTAGCATCAAGCTCTACTGTGAAACGGTTTCTGTGGTTGCCGCTGACAACCTAGTGGACCAAACCATTCTGCCTAGCCACATAGTCGCTTCCCATTGGTTGCCTGGGGCCAAAGAGCTACTACAGGAGATAGGTATAACTTGCCAGGAAGCGAGCGGAGCGTTAGCACAAGCAGGCGAGTATTGGCTGCATGCAGAATTGCCAGCGCTGGAAAGCCTTGAAGCAGAGGATATAGAAGACCTAGCGTGGACAACCACCTATGCCGAGCACAAGCGCATAGGCTTTATCCGAAGTGAGCAACTGGAAAGTGGCGGCTGGCCAGGGGTTGCCTGTGAAAGCGACCAGATAGAACGAGGCTTACAGCTAATACATACCGCCCGCCAACTGCCTCTCAATGGGCTGGCGCAGTGGGCTAACGGCGAAAGTACACTGGCGCTACGTAAGCCGCACAACCGTTATGCTCAGGCACCTAATGTAGAGCCCGTTAAAACGGTAGTGATTGCTGGGCACGACCTAAAGTTTATCAAGCCGTTTTACCCTTACTTTACAAAAGCAGGCATGCGTTTACTGCTGGACTTCTGGAGTGGTCATAATCAGCATAACGAAATAGCCAGCAAGCGCTTAGTGCGTCAAGCGGACACCATTTTCTGCGAATGGATGATGGGTAATGCCATTTGGTATGGAAAGCATATGCGTGAAGGGCAAAAACTCGTTGGCCGATTACATGCTCAAGAATTGAGAAGCCCGCTTTTCGATAAAGTACCTTTTGAGACATTCGATACAGTTATTTTCGTTGGCCCACACATGCTCAGGCAGGCAATCGCCCGAAATCCTGTGCTAGAAAAGAATGGTGTCGTGATCTACAACGGTGTGGATGTTGAGGCTCTGCAAGCAGTACCACGCAAACCAACTAATAGCAAAGTATTGGGCATTGTGGGTATTGTGCCTCAAAGTAAACGGTTTGACCGCGCGCTCGATATTCTGAAAGAGCTACGCAAGGAAGACAAAGAGTACACACTGCGTATAAAAGGTAAGCGACCAGAAGATTATCCCTGGATGAAAAACAGGCCCGAGGAAATGGCATGGTATGAAGCCCAATACCAACGTTTGGAGAGCGACCCAGACTTGAAAGGGGCCGTGCATTTTGACCCTCAGGGCAACGATATGCCTGAGTGGTACGCGGGGATCGATTATGTGTTATCTGTTAGCGACCATGAAAGCTTTCACTTGGCCGTTGCTGAGGGAATGGCTGCAGGTTGTATACCCATTGTCATGCCTTGGGAAGGGGCTCATGAAATATATCCAGATGAAGTAATCCATAACAAATATGAAATAGTATCAAGTTTCTTAAAGAAATATAACCAAAAAGATATAAGGCTGTACTCGTTTAAAAATTTTGATGTCAAGTATTCGGCTCTTGTTATTTTAAAATTTTTAAGTGTTGACTTAGTAAGTTCGCCTGCCAAAGTCTTAGTGTTAGGAAGCTGTGTGTCAAGAGACCCCTTTGAGATGGCGAATGATAGTGAGTTATCTCTTTGTGATTATTTTGCTAGAACAAGTTTTGTGTCTCTAACGGCAAAGCCATATGTAGATGAAGATGTATTAAAAGAAATATCTTCGAACTGGCAAAAGCGTATGGTTTATGCAGATATGTCTAAGCAGTTCCTTGAAAATATACGTAACGATACTTTTCATGTAGATGTAATTGTCATTGATTTAATAGATGAAAGATTTAATTTAAATAAAACCCATGGCTCTTTTCATACTATATCAAGTGAATATAGAAAAGCTGCGATAGGGAAGAAGTTGAATATAGTTAAGCATGCTTCTGATGAGAAGTTGTCTCTATGGTTTGAAAGTACCCATGAGATAATGAGGCTTTTACAGGAAAAAAATCTTATAAGTAAAGTGATTGTGAACGAAGTATATTACTCCAGTAGTATTGACTTTCATGAAAATAAAGTGGAAAGGATAGGGCAATACACCAAAGAAGATATTAAGAAAGCCAATGAGCGGCTAAGCTCAATGTATGATTTTTTATCAAGGTACTTACCTAGTGAAAATTTTATAAAATATCCTGAGGATTTATTTGTTGCAGATAGTAACCATAAGTGGAATCTTTCACCTTTTCATTATTGCAGTGATCTTAATAAATGGTTTAATAACTCGGTTTATTTGAAGGCTTGTTTGAATAAATTAAAAGGGGAAGTGAATTGAGGAAATGTGTTTTATTGACAATCAGGTATAGTATTTTATTTAGTGCACAGACTCAGGGCTTTCATATGTCTGCAAGTCAAAAAGATTATCTCTCTTATAAAAATAATCTTTTTAGCGCTAGTCGTATGGGCATGAGAGAGTATTTCTTTGAAAATTATCTTCTCTCATCTCTTGAGAAGGTTAATAGTAGTAACGCAAGTGATGTAGATTTCCATGTGTTAGTTATGTGTTCAACAGAACTGCCAAAACCAAACAAAGAGTTCTTGGTTAAGATGCAAGAAAAATATTCTGAATGGCTAAACGTTTCTTATATGAAACCAGAGGAAGTTAATTACGGAAAGGCGATGAGCTCTTTTCTTAAATGTGCATATAAAGAATCCCCAGTGCTTTGTGCAACTGCAAGGCTTGATGATGATGATGTATTATTTGATGATTATGTTAACGTTATATCTGATTACTTAACAGTAGATAACGACAAAAAAGTGATTAGTTTTAGTTCAGGGTTTAATTTGTACGTTGAATCTGACGGTTTTAATGTGATCGGCGCTTCAGAGTATGAGTTTAGCAAGATTGCTATAGGTTTAGCTTACATTAAATATTATAACGACATTGATGAGGTTGTTGAAGATAATATATATAAATGTGGTAATCATGTAAAAATAGACAAAAATTATGAAGTTATTGATTATAATGATAAGCGATCTTTTGTAAGAATTAACACTGAGCTGTCAGATAGGATGTATAGATTAGATGAGAATGAAAGAAATAATAGGCTAAAAATTGAGTATCGCAAGCAAAAGGAGAAGCGTGTTGGTTTAGGAAGGGTACGAAAAAATTTTGATAATTTGCCTATTTGAATAGTGAGGTGTTTCTTGAAGTTTTTTTATAATTTACATGAAGCAAAAAACTTTCATAATGAACACAGTTTTATTGTAATCTACAGAAATGTACATTTTCCGATATATTTAGACTTCAAAGGCTCTGATAAATGGATCGTATTTACACCAGGAGCTTGTTCTAGGCAAAAGCCAATGCCAATATTTCAGCGCTCTTCGTATAGTAAGTTTATAGAGCCAAATGTTATCTCGTTATTCGATCCAGGTATTCTTTTCCATAGAAAGCTAACTAACACTTGGTTTTGTGGTACCAAATCTCGCTATTACGGGGAATATATTGCTCAAATACTCAAGTTATTTTTTGAAAAAGAGAGAGTTAACAATAAAAAAATACTACTATTTGGTACCTCTGCTGGTGGTATACCTGCTCTCAAGATAGCTGAAAAACTCAATGGCTGTAATGTTCTGGTTGGCAATATACAAATTGATGCTAGCATTCACCCAGCATTTGATAAGATGTTGCCCGTGCTATTTCCTGGATTGGACTCAATAGATTGTAAACACCAATTTCATGAAAGGTTTGACGCTCGCAGTGTTGATAGCTCATTCCGTTTGTTTTACATACAAAACATAAAAGATACTTTTCATTATAAAAATCATTTTAAGCCTTATCGCGAGTGGTGTTTATCAAAAGAAATCAGTTTCGATGCTTCTTTTTATGAATACGACAATTTAGAAGCTGGTCATGGATCAGTTGGTAGAGAAAAAGAATTATCTATAATAGAATCAATATTTGAAAATGAAAATTTGAATCTTAATTGGCTCGACAGATTAGGTTGTTGATATGTCACTTGGTGTAAAAGATTATATCTTAAATGCAGAGCGGTTTTGGCCGCCTACGCACAAAAGAAATGTAGTCAAGATTATGCGTGCTCTTGATGCCTATGCTGGAGAATCTTCTTCGGATAAAGATGAGTGTATAGATGAACTATTAGCAGTGGCTAAAATTAGAGGAAGATTTAATGCAAAGCATTTGTATTTAATAAATACAGGAAGCTCCGGTTCACATTGGATTGAGGCTATGCTGGGCCTATTGCCTGGGTTTTATAATGGTGGCGAGATTTATCTACCACCAAAAGTGAGGTCTTCATTAAAGAATTTAAATAAAAAGTCGGCTAATGAATTTTTAGATGTTATATACTTGTTGCATTCAGGCGGCATTCACAAAGATGCCTTAACCGCAACGTTGAGCAACTCTGCACACTTGGCCAAACATCAGCAGATGTCTGAATACAGTATTAACAAAAGTACAGTTTTATTGTTAAGAAACACTGTAGATGTCGTCATTTCTAGAACATTTAGGAAAGATGAATACAAGAATGATGTTGCCCCTTCGCTAGATGATCAACAGTATCTCGAACGCAATTGCGTTTATGTTGAAAGTTTCTTCTCGAACTTAGACGAAACCAGCTTCGATGCAATAGTGAAGTATGAGGATTTTGTTGCTTCTCCACTGAGTAATTTAAAAAAGCTTGTCGAATTGATAGAGATGGAAGTTACTGAAGATCAGTTGCAGCACTCTATTGACAGAACTTCGATGAAGTCAGAGTTAAAGGCTGTTGAGAAGGGTGGTAATGCATTGACAAATGTCTATCTGGGTGATAGAAAAAATTATGACTGGGCTAGAGGTTATTTGAGTAAAAGATTAGAAAAATTATTGATTAAATATAATTACTGTAAATAAAAAAAACGGTGCTCTAAATATACAATGGTTCTTGTTACCCTTTTAAAGTGAAATGAAGGTTAGTTTTCCTTTTTTATATGAATTAAGGGTTTTTATGGTTTTTCTTAATAATGAAAAAATAATTTTTTTGAAAACTAGAAAAGTTGCAGGAACTTCCTTTGAGATGGCCTTAAGCCGCTATGCTAAGGCAGGGGATATCATTACACCTATATCACCTGACGACGAAAGAGCAAGAAAAGAATTGGGCTTCGCCTCTTGCCAAAACTACATGAATCAAAACGGTACGCAAGTATTTAATAATCATATTTCAGCGTCGGAAGCCGAAAAGAAACTTGGATACACTATATGGAATAAAGTGGAAAGTGCACCATAGTTCGTAACCCCTTTGATGTGTATATATCTTTATTTTATTATCAGTATGGTTCTGAAACAGATATATCTAAGCTTACGGAATGGTATATTGATGGAAAGGGAAGTTCATACCTCGGTGTGAATCATAAGCAATATTTTATCAAGGATAAAATGATTATTGATCGCTTTATCCGGTATGAGAATTTTGAAGAAGATATTTTGGAACTGAAAAGGTCTGTATCTAATCTTAAAGGTTTGTACGATACATTTCGAAATATAAAAGCCAAGTCTGGAATCAGAAGCAATGCGTCATATGACCTTGAAACCATATATTGTAATCATCCAGAGCTTAAGAATAAAATTAGAAGTTTACATAATTTTGAAATAACTAATTTTGGCTATCCTGCTCTATGATTATTGTAAAGGCTTTAAGTGAAAAAATATAGATTTGTCATTCATGTTGGGTATCCAAAAGCTGCATCTACTTCATTGCAAGATGCTCTTTTAGATTCATCTGTTTTGCTTGAGCAGAATGGGTTTTTGTACCCTTCCTCCTTAATTTCGAAGGGCTCTTCTAAGCATGAAGAGATTTTTCGGCTGGTGCGGTTGAACAAGGTTGATAAAGCATTAGCACTGCTCAAGATAGAGTTGGATAGCGCAAAAGATGTGCATACCGTTTTTCTATCAACGGAATCTATTGTTAATCAATTATATAATATTGATTCTAGCTTATGGGTAAGGCTTTTTGACGGCATAAAGCGATTTGGTTCATTGGAAATTGTTGTTATACATAGAGAAATTAATGGTTTTTTGACTTCGTACTATAAACAAGCTGTTGTCAATCAGCCATCTTCTCTTGTTGAATTTTATGGGACGTCTCTAACCCAGGCTGATTTTTCAAAGCTTGCGGTAGTGAGAAAATTAACAAATTTAGATGGTGTGATTGAAACGTTAAAATATGTTTCGAATGCGCCAGTTAAAGTATTTGACTACCAACAGAGCGTAGTGAATGATGTGATAAGTTGGCTAACTAATGGTCATTTTTCTGTAGACACTCCTAAGTTGAGTAATGTTAGCTTACAGCCGGAAGAGGTTGAGTTGATTCGACAGATTAATGCAGCTACACCATCTGTAAGTGAGAGAAACACCTGGTTGCATGTGCTAAGCCACTGTTGTCCCCTTGGCAGCCGTACAGCGCTTACGCTTGCAGATCGTGCCAATGAGGCTGATTTGCAGCAGTTAGATGCAGGCTGGCTATTAACGGTTCTCCCCGCGCAGAACCCTGAGCTAGGTGTAAATAATAATAAGTTATTATCGTTATCTAAAAAAGCTTACGAGTGGTTGTCCCAATATCAGCGGGACTGTAGGCTTAATCAATCCTTACAATATGAAGATTCTTCGCTTATGCCCTTAAAAACAATGGATTCGGTTGAGCTTGAACGCTGTGTAGTTAAAAAAATAGAGCAGGTGGTTACAGCGTCTTCTAATGTATCTCTTGGAGAAAAACTATTTACCGCAAAAAAGATTGAGCTTGCCCCCTTCGCACCAGTAAGTTTCACGGGCTGGGGAAGCTGGGAGCAAGATCCTCTTAATAATCGCAGTTGGCAGTGGCGGCTTAACTGGCTTTCATTTCTCTCCTACCTACTTGCCTATCATCAACAATCAAATAATGATGAGATTCTTACCTTTGGTAAAGAAGCTATCACGTCCTGGTTGAGTACGTATTTAGAAACCGATACCGAATATCCGTTTGAATTTATCTGGCATGATCATGCGACGGCCCTGCGTGCCGAACAGTTAGTACTGTTTTCTTACTATTGCAGAGATAATGCGCCAGAGTGGACTACTCAAAATGCGGCGTTTCTTACCTATTTAGAACAAGCATTAGTGGTGCATGCCGAATGGCTGGCAAAAGACAGCTTCTATTCAGAACACACTAACCATGGCTTGGAACAAGCGCGGGTACTACTACTGCTAGGTACAGTGTTTGAAGGCAAGCAAGCTGAGGAATGGCAACAAATTGCAATTCAGCGTATTAGCTGTGAGTTGCAATTTGCGTTCACAAACGAAGGCGTACATGTAGAAAATAGCCCTGCTTACCACATTTTTGTTTTTAAAGTATTTTTAGGTATTATCAAAGACTACTCTAACGATGTACTGGGTGACCTGGCCAGCCAATTCAGTCAGTTTTCAGCAAAAGCCCTAAATTTTATTACCCATATTTTACGGCCAGATGGCCTTTTGCCCCCTATTGGTGATACTGAGCAATTACCCACCAGCGATGCTTACAAAGAGATGTTTGGTAGCACTAATGAGTACCAGCATTTTTTATATGCGTTAAGTCAAGGTAAGCAAGGTATTAAGCCTAAGCAGTTGAACGTGGTGTATCCTAAATCGGGTTATGCTGTTTTTAGAGACTGTTGGCCAGAAAGAGATCAGTACAAGCAAGCCTTCCATGCAATTGCTAAGGTGGGCTGCTCTAGTCGCTACCATCACCAGCAAGATGAAGGGCACGTTAGTGTTTATGCCGGGGGGGAAGATTGGCTGATTGATTCAGGTCTTTATAACTATATTAATAAAGATCCGATAAGGAAGTATATGCGCGGGCGCCAGGGGCATAATGTTCCGTTGATATCCAATGCTTCCTACGGCAAAGATTTTGAACACAGGTTAGCTGCTTGGAAAGTTGCCGATTATAGCGAGAGGGAGGTGCTGCCCCATATTGCCATGCAGCTCGAAGTGCTCCAGCCTGTGGTTCAAAACCGTCATGTCTGCTTTAGTTCTGTTGATAAAGTGTTAGTCATTGAAGACCTTTTCGTTAGCGAGGATAACCAACCACGTAACTTTACCTTGCAGTGGCATATACCAAAGAATAAAACCGTAACGGTAAATGGCAATCAGGTCACCGTAACAAGTACTAGTGGGCAAGAGATGATCATTGATGTTGATGGCCCCGAGCCAAATAATATCTCTGTTGCCAAGGGGGTTAAAGAAGACAAGGTGTTTAGCTGTATTTCTTATAAAGCTAACCACTACGAGCCTAGTCAGGTTATTAAGGTGACTTATGAAGACTATGCTGAGCTTGCTGTTAAAACACGTTTCTCGTTTGAGCATGTACTGCCCAGCTTTGGCTTGGATGGCAAAGATAACAGTGTTGCTAGCAGTGCTCAGGGATTAACTTCAAACAATATAATTAATTATCTATACGACCAACTACGTCGTGAAAAGCCGCTTGTAGTGGTGACCTGTGGCGCTGAGGACGCAACTATCGGGATCGCTAAAGCCTTGCGGGAAAATGGGATAGGGTGCTTGGTGATTTTAGAAAATAGTGAAGAGCGCGCAGAAAATGTTAAGAAAAGCTTAAAAGAAAACTATCTTCAGTCATGGGTTGAGTGGCGAACGGGGGATTTGACGCCTTGGGAGGGTGATAATGTTATTGCTTCACCGCCACAGCAAAACACCTGTTGGTTTCCCGTTGAGCTGTTAGAAGATTTAGAAGCGGTCGATTTTGTTTGGATTGCCAGCTCATTTGAGAAAGGCTCTGACCTTTCTTGCTATCTAGCGCTACCTGCTTTGCTTGAACGCTTAAGCACTCAAGCTCAGTTATGGGTGAATGGTATGAGTGCTCCAACTGAAGAAGAGTTTTGCAAGCAATGGGCAAGTCGCCATGGTTTTGAGTTTGAGTATGTGTCTCGGAAAAATGGGCTTGGTGTTTTGAGCCGAAGCTAAGAGGGCGGGTCGACTGACCGCATTTTTAGTCGGTGTCTCGTGGTTTTTGTTACCAAGAGCAACATTTCAGCCCCTTTTTTTCATTATTTGTTATTTATCATTGATAACTCACTGTTATTTGATCACCACACACAGGATTATTTATGTGCGGAATAGTAGGCGCGGTTGGCGCAAAGGATAGCACCGCCTTTCTTCTGGAAGGCTTATCTACATTGGAGTATCGCGGTTACGATTCAGCAGGATTGGCGTTGCTATCGGGTGAGCACAGCAGTGGTTTGCAGCGTGCCCGCTCTAAAGGCCGTGTGGCTGAATTGGCCGCTTTAGTGAAGGAAAAGTCGCTCAACGGTAATGTGGGTATTGCTCACACCCGTTGGGCCACTCACGGCGTTCCGGCTGAACGTAATGCCCACCCGCATATTTCCGGCGGGCTGGCGGTGGTGCACAACGGCATTATCGAAAACTACGAAGCGTTGCGCATTCAGCTTCAGGGCTTGGGGTATGAGTTCACATCAGATACTGACACCGAAACCATCGCCCATCTGATTCAAGCCTGCTTTAAAGGCCAAATTGGTGAGCCTGCCGAAAACCTCTTTTCTGCCGTGCAGTGCGCCGTTGAACACCTGAAAGGTGCCTTTGCCCTGGCAGTGATTAGTGAAGATGAGCCGGATTGCTTAGTGGTTGCCCGTGAAGGTTCGCCGCTAATGTTGGGCATTGGAGATGATGGGCAATACGCCGCCTCGGATGCCTCCGCACTTATCTCCACTACCAAGCGTTTGATGTATCTGGAAAACGGCGATGTGGCTCGTTTAAGTCGCGAAGCAGTGGTTGTCGTTGATGGTATTGGCCAGCCGGTTGAGCGTAAGGTCATTACTTCAAACCTGAGCGCTAATGCGGTAGAGCTGGGTGACTACAGCCACTTCATGCAGAAGGAAATCTTCGAGCAGCCCCAGGCCCTTAGCAATACGCTGGAAATGATTAGTGGGGCGGGGCAGCTACAACCGGGCATCTTCGGTGCGGAAGCCGCTGATATTTTCGACCAGGTGGAAGCCGTGCTGATCCTGGCCTGCGGTACCTCCAGCTATGCGGGCATGACCGCCAAGTACTGGATTGAGCAAGTGGCGGGCATTCCTTGCAACGTCGAAATCGCCAGCGAGTACCGTTACCGCCAAAGCGTCGCTAATCCTAAACAGCTGGTGGTGGTTATCTCACAGTCTGGTGAAACGGCGGATACGCTGGCGGCGCTTCACCACGCTAAATCGTTAGGCCATACTCATACCTTGGCGATCTGCAACGTACCGGAATCCGCCATTGTGCGTGAAACAGCGCTGCGATTTATTACCCGCGCCGGGCCGGAAATTGGCGTTGCCTCTACCAAGGCGTTCACCACTCAGCTAAGCGCGCTGTTCCTGCTTACTCTGCTGCTTGCCAAAGCCAACCAGCGCTTAAGTGAAGCAGATGAAAAAGCCTACCTTGATGAGTTGCGTCACCTTCCCATTGCGGTAGATAAAGTGCTGTCACTGGAACCGAGTATTGAAACGTGGTCAAAGCAGTTCGCCGACAAGCAGCACGCACTGTTTCTGGGCCGTGGTCGCCACTACCCCATTGCATTGGAAGGTGCGCTTAAGCTTAAAGAGATCTCCTATATCCATGCCGAAGCTTACCCAGCGGGTGAGCTGAAGCATGGCCCCTTGGCGTTGGTCGATGCAGAAATGCCCGTCGTCGTGGTGGCCCCCAACGACGAGATGTTGGAGAAGTTAAAAGCCAACATGCAGGAAGTCAGCGCCCGTGGCGGCCAGCTGTATGTGTTTGCCGATGGCGACAGTGCCGTGAAGTCCTCTGAAGGCGTCAATGTACTGATGATGCCAGAGCATTACGGCCTGCTTTCGCCGGTGTTGCACGTGGTAGCGCTTCAGTTGCTTTCCTACCACGTAGCGCTTGTGAAAGGCACGGATGTGGATAAGCCGCGTAATCTGGCTAAGAGCGTGACAGTAGAGTAGTGCCAATGGGCGTCGTTCCGACGCCTCCCGCGGGTGCAATCACTCGATTCCAGTGGCGTGATTACGTGCACATGGCCTTGGAATCCTCACCTTAATGTGCATGTGAGATTTAGTAGCGCGTGGTAAGCGAAGCGCACCCGCGGGTGCAGCGCGCAGCGGTGCCGGGGTTTGCTCGTGCAGGCAGGCAGGCAGGGTTGGTTGGGTGCCAGTGGGCGTCGTCCCGACGCCTCCCGCGGGTGCCTAAGAACGTTCGCTGAACTCGCGTTCTTCGTTACCCCGCGCTACGGTGGATGCACCTGATTCTGCCCAGTAACAGTGGATACCTCAAGAATACTCATTCGGGAATGGACTCTCGCCACCTTTACGCTGAAGTGATTGTGTAAGCGGGCGTTGTATAAAGGAGATGTAATAGATGTCACTTTTTTTTATGCACATACCTAAAACTGCCGGGACAAGCTTTCGCAAGGGGGCTGAAACGTATTTTTCGCCAGAGCGAATTGTTTATGATTATGGTCCGAATGCTAAGGCGACGTCTCCTTTTGTGAAGGAGTCTCTGCATGTCGATCAACCTGATTTCTGGCAGTTCAGGCAGGCACTTGATAATCCAGCCATGATCGTAGGGCATGTGCCTATCGTGCGCTTTGTTTCCCTGTGGGGCGTGGGAAACACCATCACCTTCCTTCGTGAACCACTGCAACGCATTGCATCTGAATATGAGCACTTTGTCAGGAATATGGATTACAAAGGAAGCTTTAAGGAGTTCTATTCAGACCCAGCGATGCGGAATCGTCAGCGCAGGGCCTTTTCCAGGGTAAATCTTGAGGCTATCGGGTTTATAGGCTTAACAGAACGTTATTCTGAAAGTCTGGAAATGTTGAATGATCGTTTTGCAACCCGCATTCTTGAGCGCGAAGATAATCAGGGTAAGACTCGTCTGGAGGACGAGTATGAATTTGATGAAGAGGATCTCGTTGAACTCAGGAAATTGAATAGACGAGACATTGAGCTTTACCAGTATGCCTCCGCATTGTTTGATTCACGTTATGAGATGTTCAAGTCGAACCAGCCCTGGGCGCATGCTTGTCTGGTAGAGGCCACCACGGAGAGTGTCAGCGGTTGGGCCTGGTGGGCGGGTGAACGCGATGCTCCATTAGAGATCGAACTGTGGGTCAATGGTGAGCTTACCAGCACCGTGCGCGCGGTGGAGTTTCGCCAGGAGTTGTGTCGTTTGCTGCCGCCGCGTGGCGGGTATGTGGGCTTCTATCTGCCTCTGAAATTGTCTCCTCTTGATAAGGTGCAGTGCCGTGTTGCTGCTACGGGCCAGTGGTTTCCGCCAAGCCCACGTCTAATTGAGGAAACGGAGACGTAATTCAAGGGCAACGTCAGTCGGATTCTGGCAAGACATCCCCGCTTATTAGCGCCGGCCCTGTATGAAGATCAGCCGGATTTCTGGCACTACTCGCCGGTGTTAGAGCACTAACTTTGTAGCGCTTGTTAAGCGCCAGCGCGCACCCGCGAGAGCAGCGCGCAGCGGTGCCAGGGTTGGGTTCTGTGCCATTGGGCGTCGTCCCGACGCCTCCCGCGGGAGCCTCATTCGCTCGTACCTCGCGAGTTTCGTTACCACGCGGTACGAAACCTATACTCCAACCCTTCACCCTTCACCCTTCACCCTTCACCTAAAAAGGAAACACCAGCGGCGTAATCAGCAGTACCGCCGCTGAATAGGTCAGGCTGACCGGCAAGCCGATCTTTAGGAAGTCCGTGATGCGGTAGCGCCCGGGTGAATAGACCATCAGGTGGGTTTGGTAGCCAAACGGGATCAAAAAGCAGGCGCTGGCGCCGTACGCTACAGCCATCACAAACGGCAGTGGGTCGGCGCCAAAGGCGTGGGCGGTGCTCCAGGCCACCGGAAAGGCTAGCGCGGCAGCGGCGTTGTTGGTCACGGTTTCTGTGAGTAGCAGCGTTAGTAGATAACAACCCAAAAATGCGGCATAGACACCGTAACCACTGAATAGACTTTGCATACCGGTTGCTAATAACTCGGCCGCGCCTGAGTTTTCCAGCGCTTGGGCGATAGCTAACGCCGAACCAATAATCAGCCATAGCTCAAACGGGAAACGGCGGCGCAGTTCTGCCAGGCTAATCACTTTCATAAGCAGCAGCCCACCCAGCAGCATCAATAGCCCCTGGAACAGTGGCAGTAAATTGGCGGTGGCTAGGGTGATCACTGCCGCAAACCCGCCCACGGTGAACAGGCTTTCCCTTTTGCTCAATTGCGGCCGGGTGAAACTGCCGCTCAGTAAATGGAAGTTACGGTCTAGATTGCGGTGCTGGCGGAAATCGGCGCTCACCGCTAGCAGTAAGCAGTCACCTACACGTAAGGGAATTTTTCCCAGCTGGCCCTCTAAGCGCTTTTCTCCACGCCTTATACCAACCACACCAGCACTGAACATGCTGCGGAAATCTACATCCTGCAGGGTTTTGCCTGACAGCTCGGATTCGTGGGAAATAACTACCTCGACTAGGTTGGTCGCCAGCAGGTTATCGGCTTGATGACCAAATAAATGCAGCCCTGGGAAGCGCTGTAGGGCTTGCACTTTGCCTACCTCTCCCGTGAAAACCAGCGTGTCATAGGCTTGAAGTTGCTCATCCGGTGCCACGGGGCTTATCAGTCGTCCGTGTCGCTCTATTTCCAGTAAATAAAGCCCCTCTAAGCTGCGCAGGCCGTTCTCTTCGATGGTTTTCCCAATCATGGTTGAGTCTGGTTCTAGATCCGCCGCTAGAAAGTAGGAGAGCTTTTCGTTGGTGTCTTCCAATTGGTGGTGCGGTAAGGCGTTAGCGCGCCACATTAAAACGCATAGGGTAATCAGCGCCACAGGAATACCCACCAAACTAAATTGGAACATGCCCAGCTCGCTGCCACTGGCACTCAAATTGAATGAGTTCACCACCAGGTTGGTGGATGTGCCCACTAGTGTAGTAATGCCGCCCAAGATTGAAGCGTAAGAGAGCGGGATTAATAGCCGGGATGGCGCAATACGCTGCTGGCGCGAAATAGCCCCGAGAAAGGCAGCTACCACGGCCGTGTTATTCAAAAAAGCGGAAAGCACCGCCGTGCT
>TARA_R110001606_G_scaffold10786_2_pt1 | contig 27731 bp, 18 predicted proteins | sample TARA_R110001606 | Tara Oceans TARA_R110001606 (sample SAMEA4398315) | marine metagenome | biome: Polar Biome; feature: [SRF] surface water layer (ENVO:00010504); material: water (ENVO:00002006), including particulate matter (ENVO:01000060) such as... | depth 5 m
ATTCAATGGTGTTGAGTCGAAACAGCAAATCGCGGCGAAATTCGCCCTCTTCAATCGCTTTGGCAAGCTCTGCATTGGTTGCAGCAATAATACGAACGTCGGCAATTTTGGTTTGACTGGAGCCGAGCACTTCAAATTCTTGGCTTTCGAGTACGCGCAGCATTTTACTTTGCAACTCCAGCGGCAAAGTGGCTATTTCATCTAAAAATAAGGTACCGCTATTGGCTATTTCAAAGCGGCCTAAGCGGTCTTCTTTGGCATCAGTAAAAGCGCCTTTTTTATGACCAAATAATTCACTTTCAAATAATGAAGGGGCAATAGCACCAATGTTTACGCTAACGAAGCGTTGCTCACTGCGGTTTGAATGTTGATGTATGTAATGTGCTAAGAGGCTCTTGCCAGTGCCATTTTCGCCAGTAATTAAAATGCTGGCATTGGTTTGGGCTGCGCGTTTAGCTCGGGCTAATAACTGTTGCATAGTGGCTGACAGGGCAATGTAATTAGCATCGCTGGTGCTATGCAATGCTTTTAAACAAGCATTGTCGTGGTTGGTTTTTTGTTGTTTCAGCTGCTGTTGTACCACCGCAGTTAAGCGCAGGTTGTTCCATGGTTTTTCAACAAAATCGACCGCACCCAACTGCATGGCTTTTACAGCAACATCAACGCTTGCCCATGCGGTCATGACTACCACCGGGATATTAGCGCTCAGGGTCTGCAGTTGCTGTAAAAATCGCAGTCCTTCAGCGCCGGATGTGGTGTCGAGTTTAAAGTTCATATCAAGCAAAATAAGGCTTATAGCTGTGCTGCTGATTATTTCCAGCGCCTGCTCTGGGCCTTGTGCTTCAATGCATTGATAGCCAATTTGATTTAATGCCACGATGGCCGCCATGCGTACATCGGCTTGGTCGTCGATAACTAAAATTGTGTCCATTTTGTTCTTCTTGTTTCAAGCAAAAGCAAATTGCTTTACTTTTGCTTGGTTATCACATCATATTGCTTAGTCGTTACGAAGCGCAGCCATGGGTTTTGCTTTAATTAACAGTAATAATGGCCTAAAACACGCGAACATGGCAATAATTAAGGTAATTGTCCATGCCATTAATTGCAGCCGGACATCCATGATTAGCCATGACATTAGCTGTTCTTGAAGTATAAAATAACCAGCTAACACGGTTATTATTGCAAGGGCAAAGCCAACCAGCACAGGGATCACCGCCTCTTTGCTCATTAATTTAAATAAGCGTATCTTTTTAGCGCCGAGCGCCATGCGAATACCAAACTCATAACGGCGCAGACCTAGGTTATAGCTCAGCACGCCAAAGATACCTATTGCTGCTAATAATAGAGTAAATAATGCCAAGGTACTACACAGTGCTACTGTTAGGTGGCTCATATACAATAAATCATCGTACTCTTGTTGTAAGTCTCTAAATTGCCATAAAGTTAAGTGACTATTGGCTTTTCTTAATAAACTTAAAACTTGCTTGCTGGTCAGCTCAACACCTTGCTCTGTTTCAATAACAAACATATAGCTCCAAGGCTGTGCGGGCCACCACATGTGCCGACCAAATGATTCGTCGTAGTATTTAGGATGGTTAAAGTCCTCCGTTATGCCGACAATTTCAAACATTTTATCTTCAAGGCCTTTGTAGCTTTTACCGATAACATTTGTGTACTCCTGGTCGGGTAATAGCCATTTAGCGACACTGATAGATACCAATAACTCGTTAGTTTCACCGCGCATTGCTTGCTCACTAAAAGTACGCCCAGCGAGTATTTTTGTGCCCACTAAATCAAAGTAATCAGGCCCGACCCACTGGCTTGGAAAGAAGATTGAGCTTTTACCTGCAACATCGGTTAGGGTATTGGCATTTTGTCTTGCGGATACTGGGCTTTGCCCAAGAGCAACATCTTTAATGCCTTCGCTATTTTGTAATACTTTTTGATATTGCTTAATTTGCTCGTAGCGCTCAGCCAGTGTTGCATTGTTATTGGTTTGAAATAACTGTGCAAAGTACAGGTTTTCAGTGTCGCTACCCAGTGGGCGATTAATGGTGTCGAGTGCTTTGCTAACAATCATAATTGAAAAGCTAACTAATAAGGCTGCCACAAACATTTGTGTGCCAATTAGTATACGCACAGTACGACCAGATACTTGCGACACGCCGCCTTTGCCACTGTTTTGCATTTGGCTATTTAAGGTTTTGTAGTTAACTAAACGTGCAGTGATCACTGAGAATATGTACGCTAAAGCAATACACATAACTACCGCTATCAGCACCAAATTAAGGTCAACAGCCAAGCTGTTCACCAGTGGCAAGCGTCCTTCTGCAAGTACTTTGAATAACCGAATACCCCAAATAGATAAAAACAGTGCAATGCTGACCGATATACTCATTAAAATGAGTGATTGCAGTAAAATGCTGCTAAATAAAGTTTTACGTTTTGCGCCCAGTACAGCTTGCAGCGCTAAGGTTTTATGCTGTGCTAACGCGCGTGAAAAAAACAAGGTGCTGACGTTTAGTACAGCGATGACCAATAGCCCCACCGCGCCTGCAAGCATCATTAAACTAAGTTGATCGTTATTGCCAAGCTCAACTTCACGATACGGTGTTACAACGGGCTTTACATCAGTAATGCCGCCATTATTGAGCCACTCAGATTTAATGTTATCAATTTGGGCTTTTAAGTCGGTTTTTACTTGCTCGTTAGTGACGCCAGGCTTTAATACTGCAATCAGTTTTAAGTTTCTAAACGTGTTGGTCCACGGGCTTTGCCAGTCATCATTATGGAAAAATCGACGGTCAGAACTGGTTGGATACCACACATCAACAGAGCCCGCTTTAATCATGTAAGGTGGGCTGAAATTAGCCGCTACAACCCCCGTTATTATATGCCCATCACCTTCAATCTCACTGGCTGTTTTTAAGGGCTTACCAATTACATCAGGGTCACTATTAAAATGTTCTTTCCAGAACTTCTCTGAAATGACCGCGCTATTATCAGCTTCTTCTAAAGTTCCGCCCTTTTTAAAGCCATGTCCGAGTAAAAAAGGAGTATGTAGGAGCTCAAAATATTCACCACCGACATACAGCACATCCTTTTTTGGTTGGCCGTCTAAGTATAAAAAAACATTTTCAGCGGCATTCATCATAAAAGCTTGCTCAAAGCTTTGATTGTTTTTAAGCCAGTGCACCATCGATTGATAACTTTGAAAGCCAACCGCATCGTAGTCGTCATAGGTTAGGCTTTGCTCAACCACCACCATGCGGGTTTCGTCAAATACATCAAGGGGTTTTAAAAAGTAACTATTTACTAGGCTTAGCACTACAAATAAGGTCGCGAGAGTGAGCGCCAAGGTGGCTACAACGGCGGTAACAAACCCCGGTGCGTTCATCAGTGATGCCCACGCCAAGCGCAGTTGACTACGTGTTTTAGTTAAACGGCTCATGTTAAATCACCTCGGCAGTATCAGCGGATACAGCGCTGGTATTTTCAGTGTGCGTATCTTGGCGTGCTTGCGAATACGAGATAATTTCGCCATCGAGGAGTTTTAGCTGAGTTTTTGCGCGTCCTGCGTAACGTAAATCATGGGTTACCATACAAATGGTAGTGCCTTTTTGATTCAGTGCGTCGAGCAAGTCCATCACTGCATCACCATTTTTAGAGTCAAGGTTACCGGTTGGCTCATCAACCAATAAAATACTGGGTTTACCGGCAAGGGCGCGGGCAATAGCAATACGTTGTTGTTGCCCACCAGAGAGCTGATTAGGTTTATGTTGGGCGCGGTGCCCCATTTCAACCTCATCAAGAGCATGCTTTACTGCGCTCTGAATATCAGCTTGGCTCATAGCAGGCTCACGATAGGTCAGCGGCAATGCTACGTTATCAAACACCGAAAGTTCATCTATTAAATTAAATGACTGAAAAATAAAGCCAATATGTAAATTACGCAGCTCTGCCTGTTGGTCCATGTCGAGGGTGTTGGTATCGACGTTTTTAATAAAATATTGCCCCTCGGTAGGGCTGTCTAGCAAGCCAAGTAAAGATAACAGCGTTGATTTACCACAACCTGATGGGCCACTAATGCAAATATAATCGCTTTGATTTATTTCAAGGTCGATATTTTTGAGGGCGTAGGTTTCAACATTTTGGCTGCGATAAACCTTGGCGATATTTTTTAATGAGATAAGTGTATTGGTGTTCATAAACTTTCCTGTTCTATTTTTATAGTTGCCAAATGCTGCCATTTAGAGAGATCTGAAATGATCAGCTGTTCACCCACTTTAGCGCCGCTCAGCAGTTGAATTTTGTTATCACTGAGTGTACCAAATTCAATTTGCGTGGGGTGTGCTAAATGGGTAGTCGGGTTAAGTTTAAAAAGCGTAGCGTCAGTATCGGCTTGCACTTTGGTGGGTAAGTTAACGGTGAGTGCATTGGGTATGACGTGGCTTATTACATACCCTTCAATACTTAAATCTGGGCGTGCGTTAGCTGGCAACGAACCTGTTAAATCAAGTTCAATCATCACGCGGCCATCACTGACGATAGGGTCAATACGGGTGACAGTTGCGATTACTTCGCCACTATTACCCGTGCTAAACGTGTTTACTCTTGCTGGCATATTTAAAGCTATTTTTTCTGCATCGCTTTGTTGCACACTAAGCTCAGCCTTGAGAGCGGTATCTGAGCCTACTATGGCGAGGCGTGTACCTGGTGTAAGGTTTTGACCAAGCTCTACATTAAGCTCTTGCAGCATGCCGTCAATGCCGGCGGTGACCTGTAAGTCATCAAAGGCTTGCTGTTGTACTTGATAGTTCAATTCAAATTGGCTTAATAGCTCTTGTTGAATTTTACTGCGCTGATGGTGCATATCGGCTAATTGGACTAAGCGTTGCTTTTCAATATCAACACGTTGCTCTAGTTGCTTCACGGTTAATAAACTGCGCTTGTAATCAAGGCTTGAAACAATGCCTTGCTCGATTAATTTACTTTCGGCCTGTGCACGCAGTTGGGCACTTTCAAGCTCGCTTTTTAAAATAGTCAGGCTTGCTTGGCGCTCTAATAGCTGACTCTTTTGATTGATTATTTGTTCGTTAGCGCTGGCTTTTTGTCTTGCCAATTCGAGCCGTGCGACTGATAAACGTTGCGCTTGTAGTGGATTTACCAGGGTTAAAATAACGGTGTCTTTATTGACGCGGGTGCCGGGGTATACATGAATAGCTTCGACCATGGCGCTATCGGTATTGGTTAAATAACGCTGATACTTTGATTTTAAACGGCCAAAGCCACGTATTTTTATTACAAAATCAGCTTGAGTTACGGTGGCTATTTGCAGTTGATTAGCCGCCAATGTGGTAGGTGCTAGCCATGAGTAAATCAGCCAAATAATAAGCGCTATGCTAATAAGTAAGGTGCCAAATATGAGTTTTTTACGCTGACTCGGTTTGGTGCTGCGTTTTAAGGTGCTATCTATATCCATGGCATTGGTAATTTGTTGTTAAGGCAATTGAATAGCCTAAAGCGAATAACATGCCAAACTATAAGTGATTGAAATTGCTTGGTTTGCTTTTTTATTGTTAGAAGCAGTTTCCCAGCTTTGGGAAAATAAAATTAAAAGTGGGAGTGTGGCTTATAGGGCTTAATAAATATACTTGGAATGGTCGTGGCTATTAGGTTTTTTAATTCTTTTTGTTCATTTAGTTTATTTGTTTTTTCAGGTACATAGCGCTATTTTTCTTTTAAACACACCCTCCCATTGCCCGCAAACTGATAAGTGATAAAAATGAGCCAATTTATAAATAACCTTAGCTTTCGAGTTAAATTTGCTATTCCTGTCGTCGTCGCCTTAGTTATTTTTTCGGTGTTGTCGGGTTACGTGTTGTATACGTTTAAAGAGCAAGCTCGACTTAACAGTTTTATAAGCTTAGAGGTGCGAACGGTGCTGGACGATCTTGAAGACGGCTATCGTGATCTCTTTCAGGTGAAAACGGCAGGTTTGAGCATGGTGCTAGGACAAGGCGACAAACAAAACTATATAGTACAGCTTGCAGAGTACCGAGATAATATAGTCCGTATCGACGCGCGCCTTTCTAGCCCATTAAAGCTGGTGAAGTCTGGCTACATTGATGCGATCAATGCACAGCGGGTTACGAATATCAAAGCCGATGTCGCTATTTGGTCTCGTTACTACCAAGCACTTTTTAGTGATCACCAGCTTGCGGCTAGTTACTTAGCTGAGCATAAACAAGATATGGAAGCAGTGTTAGCGCGTATTCGCAAAAATGTTACTAGCATGCGTGATGAAATAGATGCCAAACTTACAAATTCTTTAATTGAAGTAACCGCTAATCAAGAGTCTGCTAGCTTTGCTTTGCAGTTTGGTATTGTATTGAGCTTTGTTTTATCAATAGCTGCAACTTGGCTGCTGTCTACCGTTATTTTGGCGCCGTTAAAGAAAATGCAGTTAGCATTAGAAAACATAGCTAGTGGCCAAGGCGATCTCACGCAACGGTTAAACAGTGAGTCAAACGATGAAATGGGTGCGCTTGCGCGTTCGTTTAATACCTTTATCAGTAAAATTCATAACACAGTATTGGCGGTTGTCGGCTCGGCTGAACAGGTGCGCAATGAAACTGAAAGTTTGCGCATTATTACTGCAAGTGTATTAAGTGAAGCCAGTAATCAGCAAATAGAAAGTGAGCAAGTGGCAGCTGCGGTAAATGAAATGAGCACGACCAGTGATAACGTAAGCCAAAACGCTAATGATGCGGCCAGTGCCACAAGTACTGCTAATAATGATGCCAATGTAGCAAAAGCCACAATTGAAGAAACCATTTCGTTAATTAATCAACTGGTGACCGACATTTCGGCATCGAGCGACGTAATAAACACCTTAGAGCAAGATGTAATGAATATCGCCACTGTGCTTGATGTTATCCGTGGTATTGCTGATCAAACAAACTTGTTAGCGTTAAATGCGGCCATTGAAGCCGCGCGTGCGGGTGAGCAGGGGCGAGGCTTTGCGGTCGTTGCTGACGAGGTGCGTTCATTAGCGAGTCGCACGCAAGATAGTACCGGAGAGATCAACGCCATGATTGAAAAGCTCCAACAAGGTACCAATCAAGCGGTTGGTGCAATGCAAGCCAGTACCAAAAGCGGTCAACAAACGATTGAGCACTCTCGCGGTGCCGCGCAATCGGTGCAGCGTATTAATGACGCAGTTACCATTATTAACGATATGAACATGCAAATTGCCACTGCTGCCACGCAGCAAAGCCAAGTGAGTGAAGATGTGAATATCAATGTGCAACGTATCGCTACATCAAGTGGCAATATGCTAGACAAAGTGGATCAGGCTGAGCGTGCATGCCAAGCATTGGCACAGCAGTGTCAACAGTTAGACAACCTAGTAAGCAACTTTAAAGTATAAGTATTATCAAGGGGGTGAATTATTTATCACCCCTTAAGATGCCTCTTTTAGCTAAACCTCAATAAATAATCAATTACTATCAAAGAGTTATTAAGCTGTAGTTTTGTGCATATTGTGCGTGATTTTTATGCGCTAAATGCATTTTAAGCAGATCAATGCAGCTTAAATTCTAAACATTTCGTTAATCTGACGTTAACACTATGCTCGAAGACAGATAGCAGTGTGTAGTCGCTCATCTAACGACAACAAAATCATCAACAGGTGTGGAGAGAACAACCAATGAAAGCAAGTAACACACAATTGGCTTTAGCCATTGCAGCAGCGCTAGCAAGTACCTCAGCATTCGCTGCCAATGACACTGAAAAATTACAGCAGCAACTAGACGAACTACAAAAAGAGGTTGCTGCTCTGAAGAAGTCTAGCGGCTTTAATTTGGAATTTGGTGGTCGAGTGCAACTTGATTACAACTATTTTGATGGTGCATATAACGCGAATAATTACGGTGATGCGGGCGGTGATTTTTTTGCGCGTCGTATCCGTACTTATGTTGAAAGTGAGCATGATAACTGGGATCACAAGTTACTGCTTGAGTTTGCCGAAGGTACAGCAGAAATCGTGATGGCGCGAGTTCGTTATAATTTCGATAATGGTCTAAAAATTAAAGCGGGTAAAATTCGTGAAGACATCACCTTAAATGGCTTAACGAGCTCTAAGCATACCAATACTATAGAGCGCAGTACGCTAGCCAATACTTTTTCGCCGTTCTTCCGTTGGGGAGCGTCAGCGTCTCAATACTTTAAAGACAGTGGTTTTCGTTATGCCGTTGGTGTTTATAAAAATGATGCCTTTGGTGCGACGGGTCATGACGAAGATGATCAACTAACACTCGCTGCAACGGGACGTGTTACTTGGTCAAGCGCAGCCCCTGGCGATGTGATTCATTTAGGTGCGTGGCATTCATACCGTGATATGGGTGGTAACGAGTTAGGTGCGCGCTTTGCCCGTGGCGAAATACGTGAAGCCAATGTACGTCTTGTTGATTATGCGGTGGGTGGTAATGCCGTGGCATTGGATAGTTTGTCGCAAAGTGGTCTTGAGTTTGCGTATCAAGTTGATGCATTAACGCTAGAAGCTGAATACGCAAGCCGCACACTCGATGCTGTTAATGGCGCCGACCCGCTTGATGGCGAGCGTTATGACGGTTTTCATGTATCAGCGAGCTACTTCTTAGGTGGTGAGCAACGCAGGTACAAAGCCGGTTCAGCATTATTTGTACAACCTAAAGGCATTAAAGATGCGTGGGAGCTTGTCGCCCGAGTATCACAAATGGATGCAACAAGTAGCACGCAAGGTACTGAAGTAACTACTTATACCCTAGGCACATCCTATTATATCAGCAGCGATATCAAATTTATGGGCAACTTGATCTACAGCTATGTAGAGGGTCCAGGCGCAACTGCGTTAGTGGGTGATGAAGACTCAGGTATGGGCTTTAGTGCGCGCATGCAGTATTTATTTTAGGAGTAAATTGAGATGAACTTACTTAAAAAATCATTTAAATCATTTAAAACTACGGTACTTGCGGCATCGTTAGTACTAAGCAGTCCGTTTGCTATGGCTGACATTCACTTTTTAGTACCGGGCGGCCCTGGTGGCGGCTGGGATACCACAGCACGCGGTGTGGGTGAAGGTTTAGTGAAAGCGGGTATTGAAGATAATGCGTCTTTTCAAAATATGTCGGGCGGCGGCGGTGGCCGTGCAATCGCTTATCTGATTGAGTCTGGTACTAAAAAAGGCGATATCTTAATGGTTAACTCAACACCTATCGTGTTGCGGGCACTAACCGGTAAAATTCCTTACAGCTACCGTGATTTAACTCCCGTTGCCAGTATGATTGCCGACTACGGTGCGTTTGTAGTACGTAACGATTCGCCATTTAAAACCTGGCAGGATGTGATCGCAGCAATGAAAGAAGATTCAGGCTCTGTAAAAGTAGCTGGTGGCTCTGCACGTGGCAGCATGGATCACTTAGTTGCAGCGCAAGCAGTTAAAGCGGCAGGCCTTGACGGACGTCGTTTGCGTTATATCCCTTATGACGCGGGTGGTAAAGCCAAAGCAGGGTTGTTATCTGGCGAGGTTAACTTACTTTCTACCGGACTTAGCGAAGCGTTAGAAGTCGCTAATGGCGGTCAAGCGCGCATTCTAGCTGTGACCTCTGGTGAGGCACTACCAGATTATCCACAAATTCCAACCTTAAAATCACTTGGTTATGATATGGAGTTTGTTAATTGGCGTGGTTTCTTCGCGGCACCTAATTTACCGGCTGATAAACTTGCAGAATACACCGAGAAGTTACGTAAATTACAAACCACTCCAGAGTGGGAAGTAGTCCGTGCACGTAACGGTTGGTTAAACCTATTCCAAGAAAAAGATCAATTTATAAAGTCACTTGAACAGCAAGAAGCACAGCTTAAAGTTGTTATGGAAGAACTCGGCTTTATTCGTACGTCACGTTAATCGAGGCTTTTATGTTGAATCGCGAACTACTAGGGCCAAGTTTATTCTTGGCGCTATTTACCCTCTACGCCATTGTTGCATGGCAAATTCCGTTACTCCCATTTGAAGAGTATGAAACGGTTACTTCTGCCACCTTACCTAAAGTATATGCGGCATTTGGTATTATCGTTTGTCTGCTTTCTATCGGGGCTACTTTACTTAAACCAACTGCAGCCGTTGATGAAGATAATGCGCTCGAAAAGTCACATGTATTGCGAACAATCGGGTTGCTTATATTGATGGTGATATATAGCGCAGCGCTTGAGCCTATTGGCTTTTTAATCTCAACCAGTGCGTTTTTATTAGTTGGCTTTTTTGTTATGGGTGAGCGCCGCAAGGCTATTCTCTTATTGGCCTCTATCCCTGTTGCTGTAGTGTTTTGGTTTTTAATGACCCAAGTGCTCGGTATTTATTTGGTTCCTGGCAACCTGTGGAGTTAAGTTATGTTTGATGGAATTATGCTGGGCTTGTCGACCGTACTCGACTGGAACAATTTATTGTATGTCATAGTGGGTTGTTTTGTTGGTACCTTTATCGGCATGCTTCCGGGGCTTGGGCCAATTACTGCTATTGCGTTAATGATCCCAATTACTTATAGCATCGGTGCCGATTCAGGGATGATTCTGATGGCGGGGGTGTATTACGGTGCAATTTTTGGCGGTTCAACATCATCTATTTTAATTAATGCCCCAGGGGTGGCGGGTACAGTTGCGTCCTCCTTTGATGGCTATCCGCTGGCTAAACAAGGTCATGCTGGAAAAGCATTGGCGATAGCCGCTTACTCCTCCTTTATCGGCGGAACCATAGGCGCAATTTTATTGATGGTTGCAGCCCCCTTGTTGGCAAAAGTATCGCTGAGTTTTCAATCTCCAGATTACGTTGTACTGATGTTTTTAGGTTTAACAGCGATCGCGGCGTTTTCTAATAAAGGGCAATTTTTAAAAGCCATGATGATGACAGTATTTGGCTTAATGCTCGCGACTGTGGGGATTGATCCATCATCTGGTACTGAGCGTTTTACGTTAGGCCAAGCTGACTTACTTGATGGCATTAGCTTTTTATTAGTGGCAATGGCTACTTTTGCACTGGCTGAGGCGCTTATTAATGTAGTGCGTCCAGAGAAAAAAGAAACTAAAAGTATTAATGATTCAGACACACCGCAAATCGGTTCAACTAAATTGACCAAAGAAGAGATCAAAGACATTGCGCCAGTTATTGGCCGCTCGTCTATACTTGGTTTTATTGTTGGCGTATTGCCGGGGGCAGGTGCCACTATCGCTAGCTTTATGGCGTATGCGACGGAACGTAACTTAGCGCCTAAAGGCTTAAAAGAAAAGTTTGGTAAGGGTTCATTACGAGGCTTGGCAGCGCCAGAGTCTGCAAATAATGCAGCATGTACCGGTTCATTTGTACCATTATTGACATTAGGTATTCCAGGCTCGGGTACTACCGCTATTATGTTAGGTGCCTTAATTGCTTACGGTATTCAGCCAGGTCCAATGCTGATGCAAGAAAACCCAAGTGTATTTTGGGCGGTTATCGTTAGCATGTACTTTGGTAACATCGTATTGCTGATTTTGAATCTTCCTTTGATACCATATTTTGCAAAAGTATTAGCGATGCCAAAATCAGTATTAACGATAATGATTTTGTTCTTCAGCTTAATTGGTGTGTATTTAGTTTCCTTTAATACCTTTGATTTATTTATGATGGTTGGCTTTGCTGTGGTGGCGTTGGTATTACGATTACTGGCTTTCCCAATGGCACCATTACTACTAGGCTTTATTTTAGGCGACATGATTGAGCGTAACTTCCGTCGTTCAATGATGATCTCGGATGGTTCATTAAGCTTCTTATGGGAACGCCCACTAACATTGAGCATTTTTATTATCTCAATATTAGTGTTGTTATTTCCATTAAAAGACTTTATAACCCAACGCCGGGCAGATAAAGCGGCGCTTAAAGTGAAGCAAGAGCATGCATAATTGAGGTAAAAAATGAGCTACACCAAGACGCAAAATCCGCTGCAAAACATAGTTAAAAAGCCTAAGCGTTTAGAAACGCGGTTAATAATTTGGGTTACAGGGCTGTGTGTATTACAAGCGGTGTTATTTGGCGGTTTGGTGTATCGAATTACCGCACAAAGTTTGCATGATCACATTGGTGACAAAGCACTCGCTGTGGCGACGAGTATTGCATCAAGCGATGATGTCGTTAAAGCTTTAAAGAACCCTAGTAACTTGGTGGCAATCAACCAAGAAATAGAAAATCTGCGCCAGCTAACTGGCGCAGATTTTATTGTTATTGGTGATAAAAATGCGCATCGAATCGTCCATCCAGATAGCAATAAACTCGGTAAAAAAATGGTTGGCGGTGATAGCCAAGACGCGTTACACGGCGAGCGTTATATTTCAGTGGCGCAGGGCAGCTTAGGTGAATCCATTCGCGGTAAAGTGCCGGTATACGATGAGCAACAAAATATTATTGGTTTGGTCTCGGTCGGTTTTTTAGTGCAATCGGTTGAGCCGTTGATCCGTGAGCGGATTGTTGAAATTATGATTTGGGGTTTGTTGTTAGTTGCTTTGAGTATTATTGCCGCTATCTTTATTGGTCAGCGAGTAAGAAATGCCATCTTTGGTTTGCAACCAGATGAAATAGCGAGGTTGTTTTCAGAGCAGGACGCTATTTTAAATACCATGCGTAGCGGTGTTATTGCACTTGATCCCGACGGACGAGTACGCAAACTGACCCAGCGTGCTTGCGAAATTTTAGATAAACCAGTTGCCTGTATTAATCAGTCATTAACTCTGAAAGATTTACTGCCAGAGCATGCTGAGTTTTTATTACGAAATCAGCGTCGTAAAATGGTTGGCTTTGAGTTGTTTGCTGCGGATAAACGTTTGGTGTTGTCGCGTTTTTCATTGCAAGTGCAAGGGCAGGCGGATGGTATTTTACTCACTCTGCGCCCAGCTGATGAGCTTGAATACTTGAGCCAGCAACTTACTAAAGTACAAGCATTTGCCGAGTTGTTAAGGGTGCAAACCCATGACTATTCGAATAAGCTAAATCTAATTGGGGCGCTTATTCAAATGGGTAAAAATGAGCAAGCAATCGAATTGATCGGCCAAGAAAGCCAAGGTTCACAAGCACAGATCCACCATTTATTAGAACGTATTCAAGATCCTGTGTTAGCCGGTTTGCTGGTGGGTAAATACCATAAAGCCCGCGAGTTAAACGTAGTATTGGAATTAAACCCAGAAAGTTTACTTGGTGCCATCGCACGTACTGAAATGTTAGAACGAGTAGTATCAATCTTGGGCAACTTAATTGATAACGCCATTGATGCGGCGATCAGAGCCAGTAAAGATCGAGAACCTCATGTACGAGTCACGGTTGATGAAACGAGTAAGACATTATTGTTTGATGTCGAAGACAGTGGTTTTGGCTTGGGTAACGACCATGAAGTGATATTTACCCCACAATACAGTTCAAAAGCAGGGGCAGAGCATGGCATTGGTTTATATTTAGTGAAAACTAATTTAGATTCGTGTGGTGGTAGTTTAGAAATTGGTGAGTCAGATTTAAAAGGCGCGCGATTAAGCGTCTATATTCCTAAATAACCCTAAGGTAATTTAGGCTAATAAGCAGTGGCCAAGCAAACAATAATAAAAGTAAATGGGCTAACATTGCAACGCTAAAATGAGTAATAAAAAATGACATATTCAGTAGTTATCATCGAAGATGAGCTCGAAGTTGCACAACTTCTTGCTCAATACCTGCTTTTACCGAATGGGGTTGCGGGGAACCAAACTGCGCGACAAAGCTTGCGTCAAGGTCAGTATCAGGTAGTTGGTATTGCAGCAAACTTAAGTACAGCTACCGCGCTATTACAGGCGATAGAGCCCGATTTGATCTTACTTGATATCCATCTACCAGATGGCAATGGCCTTGAGTTGTTAACAGACTTGCGTCGGCGCTCAATTAAAAGCGAAGTGATGCTACTGACTGCCGCCAAAGAAGTCGAAACTCTTGAAAAGGCAATGCAGTTAGGGGCGTGTGATTTTTTGGTTAAACCTTTGATGCTTAATCGACTTGATCAGGCGTTAGCGCGATTTGAGTCACGCCAGCAGTGTTTGTCTGATGCTAACGAGGTGACCCAATCTATGGTCGACACTTTATTTGGCTCAAGCGAACAAAGTAAAGCACCGGTTAGACTGCCGAAAGGGGTTGATCAGCTTACTTTAAAAAAGATTATTGATGCATTTAAAGAGCACAAAAAAACGCCTTTTACAGCACAGCAAATGGGCGATCTTGTAGGAGTAAGTCGCTCAACTGCACGCCGTTACTTAGAGTATTTACTAGAGGCAGAGCAAGTCAGTGCCGACCAAAGCTATGGCAGCATAGGTCGGCCAGAGCGCTGTTATAAAATGGCTTAGTTATCTGGCAAAGCGCTTAAGTCTACCTCAGGCGCTTGACCAACTGGGCGTTCAAATTCACTGTGCAATTTAGTTGGGCCTGTAAAAAAGCCAGTGTTGCGTAAGTAAAAACCTGCGTTTTCAGTGCCTCCTTGATAATCCATTCTCGATTGCTTGGCAGCCGTTGCATCATAAGTAAATTGTGCTTTATCAAGCGAGTGCCATTGGCCTTGAGTATCTCTGAGCCACTGATTACTGTATAGCGCTTTGCGCTCGAATTGCCCTGCATCAGGGATGAAGTTTTCTAAGAAGCTGTGTGGCCTTGCCACATATGTATCTGTACTAGGGCGTCTAAATGAAGCAATGAACAGCCACTTTGCGGCGATAGGGTCATAAAAATATGCGCTGTAGTCGGTATGATTAGCAAGGTTTTCAGTCGGATTTACTTTCAATAAAAAGCGGTAGGTTTGTTCTGCTTGCCAAGGGAATACTAAATAGCTTTGCCCGCCAGAACCTTCATTACCAAACTTACCGGTATACACATCATGCCCTTTAGCTAATTGCTGAATACGCATTTCCACAGGAATAGCAGCTGGATCATCGGTCTGAAAAGGACTCCATACTGAAAATAATACACGGCGTTCAGTGTCAGAGTTTACTTGCATACCAAAGTAACCCTCAGCAAAACCATTGGCCATAAAATACGAGCCTTGATGATCATACCCTTGTGGTACGCTCAGCTCTGAATAGAACCATTGATAGTTTTTAGTCTTGTCAGGTATGGGATAGTTTAAATGCACGGAAGGCCCGCGACGACCCCAATAAATATCATCTTTTACATATAAAGGCGCCGCCGACTCTTTATCTAGCGTGACAATAAGACCTTGAATATCAGCAAAGGTGTCAGCTGTTTTAGCGATACCGGTAAGTTGCAATTGTTGGTATCCGATTTGATCTGGCAGAAACTCGCCAAGATCGATATCTTGAAATTGCTGATTAGTGAGCGTAATTAACTGACTCTGTTGATTAAAGTCGACTTTAAGCTGGCTGCGATCGCCTGCAACTTTTACGCGCAACTTTAAATTAAAAGCCGCTTTTGTTGGCAGGTAAAAGTAGTGATTAACTGGTATTGCAGAGTCTTGCCAGTGCGTGATCCCCACATCACTAATCAGTTTTTTATTTGCTGCGATACTATGGCTAGTAGCACTATTGCCATAACTGGGAATAAAGTAATCCGTGGTTTGGTTTGCCACTGCAAATGGCGAAAATGAAGTCCATAATAATGAACCAATAAATAGTAAAACTCTCATAGTGAGCTCCATAAAAAGCGCCGACAAACGGCGCTAATATAAGAGGGTATACCCAAGCCTCCTCAAGATGTGAATTCTGCATCTTGAGGTGGTTTGGGTATAAGCTTAAAATGATGCTGAAAAGCCAAGGCTAATCGAGCGACCATAGCGCGCTAAGCGACGAATTTGTTCTTCTGTTTTTACGTATGACCACTGTCTTTCATTGGTTAAGTTGGTTACGCTTAAATCAACTCGCACTTTCTCAGTGATATTGTAACTGGCACTGAAATCGTATTGGCCGTAGTCTGCCGCCCATTCTGGTCCGCCCCATGCATCAGGATAGACTAAGTAGTCGTCGCGCCAGTTATAAGCAATACGGGTTTGATAATCACCTTTTTCATAATAAATAACCGCGTTATACGAGTGCTCAGACATCCCCACAAATGGCAGATCATTTAGCTCTTCGTCGTCATAGCTGCTGTCTGTGAAAGTATAGTTTATTTGTACACCCAGGCCATCGAATGGTGCTGGAAGTATTTCGTCAAAAGACTGCTGATAAGCTGTTTCAAAGCCTAAAATTGTTGCGCCTTTTTCCGATGTAGGTGAGATTTTTGTAAAAACTGGGCCTTCTACAGCCACTCCATCTTTAAAATAATTACCCACTTGCGCAGTGCCTACTCGGCCGCGGGCAATCACTGATTCGATGTCTTTATAGTAGGCTGCAAAGGTTAGTGCACCATAGTCAGAGAAATACCATTCAATCGTCGTATCTATTTGATTGGCTCTTAGTGGCTTAATACCCGGGTTGGAGGCATGGTATTCGGCATTATTAAAATCTAAGTAGCTATAAGGCGATAGATAATCTAAGTTTGGCCGTGTGATTACTTTAGCCGCACTAAAACGATAGAGTAAGTCATCACGTAGATGCAATTTAAAGTTTAAGCTCGGTAGTACGTCGGTGTAGCTTTCTTCAGTGGTAGAGCGGGTGTAATAATCTTCAATTTCACCCTCAACGCGATAGCTTAATGCGCCATCTTTTTCGGTTATATTGTAACGAACATTATCAACATCAAAGATGTAACCATCTGATGTGACATCGGTTTGTATTACACGGACGCCCATGTTTAGTGCAAAAGGCAGTTTAGCAATATCGCCTTGTAGATTTGCTTCAACAAAAGCCGCTAAGGTCTGCTCAGTAAGGGCGAATGAATCCTTTGGGCTGTTCTTTGCGACAATTTTATCTTGCGCCGCTTGTGGATTAATTGATTCATAAAAAGCATACAGTTTGTCGTAATTAAAGCTTGCCCATGGATCCGGATGTTTACCAGGCTCACCATCTAAGAAGTTATCAAAGTTAGCTGGCACGAGTACATCTGCTGGTAAACGAAATAGGTTTAAGCCGCCTAGCTCTTCAACACTTGAGTCGTCAAAACTGTCGTATTCTGAGTTTTTAAAATAAGCGCCACCATTACTGAACATTGATGCATTTTTTGATTTATAAACACTGCGTTCTTTGGTTTGTTTGCCGTAATGAACGCCAAATTGAATATCTTTCACTAGTTCAAAAGAGGGAATATAGGTTGCTGCTAAGCGCACCTCTTCTATTTGGTCTTTCACATCGGTGCCTGAATTGTAGCTGTAATGCGCACCAAAAGGTTGTTCTGCACTCAGTGCTGGGGTCATGGTCACATCTGGCAGCATATTACTACCGGTTTGGTCGATAGTGATACCATCAACAAAACCACGTGCAACAATAAAACGATTGTTACCATTGCTGACATTTTTAGCTTGTGACTGTGAAATATCTAAATCAACCGTTAAGCTCTCAGTGGCATACCAAACCGTATTAAAACCCCATTGCCAAGTATCTGTATTACGTGGCACAGACACATTTAACAGCTCAGCCATTGCGCCATCAACTAGTTCTACATAATTAGCATTACCATCTTCATTGAACTTTACTTCACCGATAGCGGGGATCCCCGGTGTCCAAGATTCATCATAGGTTACAAATGAAATTTGATATTGCTCACCATTGGTTTCGTATTGTGAGTACATGCTGTCAAAGTTAACATCTATACTATCTGACGGGCGCCATTGCAGCGCTAAGCTTGCACCCAGTCGCTCACGCGTATCCTGCCAATTTGAATAACGTACGTAGCCTGGAATAATCGATGGGTATGATTGCTCATTATCTTCAAGCTTGCCGTTACCGTTACTATCGATTGGGATACGTACATCAACATTCTCGTCTGGATCATAAAAACCTTCACCTTCATAAGAGTCTTCACGCTGTGTACGTTCAGAATATACCGCTGTAAACAGCGCTCCAAAGGTATTATCAAAAAAGGTATCACTAATTAAAAACGAAGCTTGTGGATTGGTGTCGCCAGTACGTTCTTCATAAATGCCTTTGGCACTGCCTGATAAAGTGAAACCATCTAAATCCAAAGGTTTGCGGGTTTTGATATTGATAACTGAGCCAATGCCGCCTTCTTGTGTTTTACTTTGTGGGGATTTGTATACTTCGAGGGATTGGACTATTTCGGGGGCGATTAAATCAAAATTAAAGTTACGGCTAGAATGCTCTGATGCCATGCGTCGGCCATTAACGGTGGTAACGTTGTAGTCACCACCTAAACCTCGCACGGTAACATTTTGGCCCTCGCCGCCGTTACGCGTAATTGCAATCCCCGTCATCCGTTGCAATGCCTCGGCAATGTTTTGGTCGGGAAACTTACCGATATCTTCAGCAACGATAGCATCCATAACCCCCACAGCTTGTTGTTTTAAATACAGGGATTCTTTAATACTCGAGCGAACACCTCTAACTTCAATTACTTCGACTTGCTCTGCTTCGGCTTCTTTTTCTTTTTTTTTGTCTTCATCAGCTGCCAGCGAGGTGCCACTGAAGATGGCGCTCATAGACAAAAACAGTGTGGACAGTTTTAGTTGTGCTTTCATAATAGTTACCTGTATTTTACTTGTTGATGGTTGTTTTTTTATTGAGTTATTGCCACGCGTGTTGAGTGTATTTTTCTCCAACACGCGTGAGGTTAATTACGAAATAATGCCAAGTGGTTTTGCTTGCTGCCAAAGACCACGGGTGAAATCTGGGAAGTCTTTGCTGTTACTTCTATCGGCTACAGAATCAACAGATAGCGGGAAAACAGCTGACCATGCAGCTGCGTCATACACATCTTGATCAAGTGGTTCGCCATTGCGTAGGCAAAAAATAATCCGCCAAAACATCAAGAAGTCCATGCCACCATGGCCGCCGTTGCGTTCAGCCTCAGCGCCCATTTTTTGCCAGAGCGGATGATCGTATTTGTTATACCAATCAGCCATGTCGTAATCCCACTCGTGATAGCTTTTACTGCCACCTTGCTCAAGTGCGATCCTATTTGGAAAGCCAGCAAACACACCGTTAGTGCCTTGAATTAAGTTATGACGAGAATAAGGACGTGGGGTGGTGGTATCGTGTTGCACCATAATGCTGCGACCTTTAACCGTTTTAATAATGCTGGTATTCATATCACCCGCAATATAGTTAAGTTTGTTGCGGCTATGATCTGCGGGGAATTCTTTTTTAGCGTAGGCTGCACGGCCTAATGATGGCGAGCTCATCGAGCTTATATAGTCAAAACGATCGCCACGATTGATATTCATGTATTGTGAAACAGGGCCTAAGCCATGAGTTGGGTATAAATTACCATTAACCGCTGCATGCCATGGTGTACGCCAAGAACCTGTTTTATGGTCAATTTCTTTCATTTGCCAGCGTAGCTCATGGATATATGCTGCTTCACCATGCAACAATTCACCAAAAACGCCTTGGCGAACCATATTAAGAACCATTAATTCGTCGCGTCCGTAGCAAACATTTTCCAACATCATGCAGTTTTTTTGAGTTCGCTCAGAGGTGTTTACTAGTTGCCATGCCTCTTCTACAGTCACTGCTGCTGGTACTTCAACAAAAGCATGCTTGCCGCTTTCCATGGTATCGACAGCCATCGGCGTATGCCACTGCCATGGCGTTGAAATAATAACAATATCAATGCCTTGGCGTTCTAGCATGCGACGGTAATCGTGATCGTTTTTGCCATAGGTATCTGGTTTTTTAAAACCTTTATCAACGACAATCTTCACGGCCCTGTCTACAACGGCCTGATGGGTATCGCAAATTGCTTTAATTTCAACGCCATCGAGATGACAAAAATGCTTAACAGCACCAACACCACGTTCACCCACGCCAATAAAGCCAACCCTTACTACGTCCATTTTTGGCACTGTTAAGCCAAGGGTTGAACGTCCTTGTTGTGCGGTTCTTAATATTGATTTGGAATTGGTGGTAGAGGTACAACCCAAAGCCGCGCTGGTTGCTGCAATTGCGGCCATTGATTGTAAAAATCGTCTACGGTTGAGATCGCCCATAACATTGCCCTTATTGTTTATTATTTGTAAATTTGTTTTCGCAGGCTTTTATTTGTACACAAAATGAAATGTCAATGCAAGATAAAAATCTTTCATTTACTTTCGTTTTGGTGGTGTTGTTTTTTATTTTTTATTTTAAAGTCTTTATTTACAATGGTTTAATTTCACTTTTTAATGTTTAAAGATAAATGTAAAAAAATTGAATTGAAAGTAAACGAAAGCTGCGTACAATGAATGAAAGTTAACAATGAAAGAGAGCGGGCATGCTTAACACTATCGAAAGGCGTCATGAGATTGTGCAATTGGTCTACAAACAAGAGCGGGTGCAGGTTCCTGAGTTAGCTCAGTTGTTTGGTGTTTCAACGGTAACTATCCGTAACGACTTAAATGAGTTGGATGAAAAAGGATTGTTGGTACGGTCCCGTGGTGGTGCAGTTGCCAGTAATCGCTTAACTCAAGAATTATCATTAAAAGAAAAACACGATGCAAATCGCGGTATTAAAGAGCGCTTAGGTAAATTTGCAGCGAGTCTAATTAAGGATGGTGAATCGATTATTTTAGACTCAGGGACAACAACTGAAGAAGTCGCTAAAAATCTAACCAGCCACCACGGCGTAGTTGTGATGACCAATGGCTTAAATGTGGCGCACTCACTACTTAATGCGCCATCGGTTGAAGTGTTAATGACTGGTGGCACGCTACGTAAAAAATCACTGTCATTTTATGGCCGCCAAGCTGAACAGCACTTACAACAATATCACTTTGATAAGTTAATTTTGGGTGTTGATGGCTTTGAAAAAGATATTGGTATTACAACGCACTTTGAGCTTGAAGCTCTGCTAAATCGGGTGATGTGTGAAGTATCGCGAGAGATCATAGTAGTAACAGATTCTAGTAAATTTAATCGTAAAGGCGTGCATAAAATTATTGCCGCCAGTGAAATAAACGTACTGGTTACAGACAGTGGAATTCCAGCAGAGATAAAAACCGCGCTCGAAGATGCAGGTGTGCGGTTACATATTCTCGATCTTTAACTTTCATAACTAAACAAAGATTATCTAACGAAGAGGCTTGCAATGACGATATTACAGCAATTAATCGCAGCGAATAAACGCGGCGAAAAACAGGGTATTTATGCCGTTTGTTCCGCTCATCCATTGGTGCTAGAAGCTGCCATATTGCAAGCCAAACAAGATAATAGTTATTTATTAATCGAAGCAACCGCTAATCAGGTCAATCAGTTTGGTGGTTATACGGGTATGTTACCTGCTGATTTTATGGCATTTATTGAGCAGCTTGCGACAAAGCAAGAGTTTGCAATTGATAAGCTGATCCTTGGCGGTGACCATTTAGGCCCTGTGTGTTGGTGTGATGAAAGCGCTGAATCGGCGATGCAAAAAGCTGAGCAGTTGATCGCCAGTTATGTTGGTGCAGGATTCAAAAAAATTCACTTAGACACCAGTATGCGCTGCGCCGATGATGAATTAATTTTAGCTGATGAAACAGTTGCAACACGTGCGGCGCAGTTGTGTGCAGTGGCTGAACAAACAGCATTAGATACCTTTGGCCGCAGTGACTTAGTCTATGTTATTGGTACTGAGGTGCCGCCGCCCGGTGGTGCCGATGAGCAAATAGATACGCTTGCAGTCACAGAAACTGACCATGTTGCTAGTACATTGGCATTGCATCACGATGCATTTTTACAGCAGGGGTTATCATCGGCATGGCAGCGAGTAGTTGGCTTGGTTGTACAGCCAGGTGTGGAATTCGATAACACGCAAGTATTTGATTATGATAGTGCTAAAGCGCAACGGCTAAAGCAATATATAAAGGCCGTTGATGGCATTGCCTTTGAAGCACATTCAACTGATTATCAAACGCCCATCGCGTATCAACAATTAGTAAATGATCATTTTGCGATTTTAAAAGTGGGCCCAGAGCTTACCTTTGCTTTGCGTGAGGCATTATTTGCATTAAGCCATATTGAAGATGCGCTAATAGACACCGAGCAATGTTCACATATACGCACTGTTATTGATGCCGATATGCAGCAGTTTCCGAAAAATTGGCAGCGTTTTTATCAAGTTGATAAATCAGTGCAGCAGCTTTATCGTCGCTTTAGTTTTAGTGATCGAATCCGTTATTACTGGGGACAACAAGGCAATCAAGCTGCCGTTGATAAGCTATTTTGTAATTTACAAAAACAACCGATACCACTGCCGTTACTAAGCCAATATATGCCATTGCAGTATCTTGCAGTGCGAAATAACACCCTGCAAAACAGCCCTAAATCTTTGGTACTTCATCACATAATGCAAGTAACCAGTCGCTACGCAGATGCGTGTTTTAAACAACAATAGACGTAAGTGAGGTAGTAATGTCTAGTTATTTAGCAATTGATGAAACCCTTTTAGAAGCTAAAAATAGTTTATGGACTGCAAAAGAAATTATGCAGCAGCCCGATTGTTGGCGAGCAACGCTCAGTATTGTAAAAGCTGCGCGAGCGCAGCTAGATAGTTGGCTTGCAGGCGTATTAGATAAGCCAAATGCGCAAATAATTTTTACCGGTGCCGGTACCTCAGCTTATGTTGGTGAGGCGGTTGTTGGTTATTTGAATCAACAATTGGATATTGCTTGTCGAAGTGTTAGTAGCACAGAGCTTGTTGCCTGCCCAGAGCAGTATTTACAGCCAAATAAGTCAACTTTATTAGTGTCATTTGCACGCTCGGGCAATAGTCCTGAAAGTGTTGCCGCTGTTGATGTAGTGAATAACTATGTAAAACACTGCGCGCATCTATTTATTACTTGTAACCCTGATGGAGCACTGCATAAACAAGTAGCGCAAGATGAAAACTATTTCTCGTTATTGATGCCTACGCAAACACTTGATCACAGCTTCGCTATGACCAGTAGTTTTACCTCAATGTTGGTGGCAAGTGTGGCAATATTTAGTGATGCAGATAACGCTGTTTTAACTATTGCAGAAGCGGTTGAAAAAAATATTGCTGGTAAATTAGCTGAACTAAAAACATTGGCTGAACTGCCTATGCATCGCTTAGTGTATTTAGGCGCAGGATCCTTAAAAGGCTATGCGCAAGAATCAGCATTAAAATTATTAGAATTAAGTGCGGGTCAAGTTATGGGGTATTTTGAATCCCCGCTTGGTTTTCGTCACGGCCCAAAATCATTGGTTGATGATAAAACCTTAATTGTTTTATTTGGCTCAACTAATACCTATACCAAGCAGTACGATATTGATTTGTTGAATGAGTTACGTCGCGATAATAAAGCTATTGATGTTCACGCCTTGACGCTGCCAGATGACGCGGTGATGCAGCAATTAGACGATGTATTTAATGGCTTATATTATATGGTCTGCGCGCAAATAATGTCGTTCTATAAAGCGTGGCAATTAGGCATTACAGTAGATAACCCATGCCCAACTGGTGAAGTAAACAGAGTGGTGCAAGGGGTGACGATTTACCCGCTAAAACAAGGTGATATTAATGACTAAGCAGTATATTTATGGCATTGATATTGGCGGTAGTAAAATTGAGCTTGCTGTATTTGACGCTTCATTAAAGCAACTTGAATCATGGCGCATTGCGACTCCGCAAAATAGTTATCAAGACTTTCTAAATGCGTTAGTAGGTATGATTTTAAGTGCTGATCATAAATATCAATGTCACGGTGCGGTCGGTATTGGTATGCCTGGCATTGTTAATGCGAACCAACAAGTACTGTCGGCTAACGTGCCTCATGCGACCGGTAAAAATGCCGCGCAAGATTTAGCTCAGTTAATAAATCGCCCGGTTGCGATCGAAAACGATTGCCGCTGTTTTGCACTCTCAGAAGCGCGCAGCAGCGTTGGTTTGCAACATACCCGGGTGTTCGGTGCAATTCTTGGTACTGGTGCGGGTGGTGGGCTGTGTATTGATGGTCAATTGTATAAAAGCGCCCAGGGAATTGCAGGTGAATACGGTCATTACGCACTTTCTGCAGTGTTACAGCAGAAGTACCAGTTACCTATTTTAAAATGTGGCTGTGGTTTAACAGGGTGCATTGAAAGTTATATTGCAGGCCCTGGCTTGGCGAGAATTTACCAGCACTTTTCTGGCGAAGTATTAACTACTTTTGAAATTGTTGAAGGGTTGAGAAAAGGCGACGTATTTTGCCAACAAAGCTTTGCCTGTTATTTGGATTTAATTGGCAGTACTTTTGCGGCAATTATTATGGCCTATGACCCTGAGGTGATTGTAGTTGGTGGCGGTATGTCTTTAGTTGATGAACTAATGAGCAAGCTTGAAGAGGCAATCGTACCGTATGTATTTGCTGATATTCGGGTGCCAAAAATAGTGCTTGCTGAATTTGGCGATGCCAGTGGCGCTCGCGGTGCCGCTATTTTGGCCAAAGAACAAGTGGGAGCGCTGGCATGATTGGATCCGTGTTTTACGTCAAAGCTGATGTAATTTATTGTCAAGAAAGAGTACTTAAAAATCACTTCATGTTAGTTGAAAATGGCATTATTAGTCATTTTACGCAAAACCCTACAGCCGGTGTGCCTATTGATGATTATGGTAATGCTGCAATTATTCCAGGCTTAATTGATTTACACATTCATGGTCGCGAAGGTTGTGATGTGATTGATTGTAAAATGAGTAGTATTGAAACGATTTCATGCTCACTTGCAGAGCATGGAGTAACAGGCTTTTTAGCAACGACAGTGACCACCGATTGGCAACAAACACTTAATGCTATGAGTGTAATTGGTCAGGCATACACGCAGCAACCTAGCGGTGCACAGGTGCTAGGTGGCTATAGTGAGGGCCTGTTTTTCAGTGAAGTTCATAAAGGCGCGCACAATCAAGATTACTTTTTAGAGCTATCGCAGTCGCATCTAGAAGCGATGATTAATGCAGCCACGGGTAGCTTAAAAGTGGTTGCGTTGGCGCCAGAAAAGCCAGGCGCAAATGTATTAATTGAATACCTGACAGCGCAAGGAATTAGGGTAATGCTTGGTCACTGTGATGCCAATTATGAACAAACTCAAAGCGCGCTTGAGCATGGCGCATGCGGTGGGGTGCATGTTTTTAATGGGATGCGTGGCATTCATCATCGTGATCCAGGTTGTGCCGGCGCGGTATTGATGAATGATGACGCACTTGTTGAAGTGATTGCAGATGGTGTACATCTTCATCCTACAATTTTAAAGCTGATCTATAAGCTAAAAGGTCCACAAAAAATCGCTTTGATCAGTGATTGTATCAATGCCGGTGGACTAAATGATGGTGAGTATAAATTGGGTAAAATGGATGTTGTTGTGCAACAAGGTGTGGCGAGAACTGCCTCCGGCTCGTTAGCTGGCAGCACTTTAACGCTTGAGCAAGCAGTTAAAAATATGCATCAATTAGGCAGTGTTGAGCTACGTGAGGCGATAAATATGGCCAGCATTGTGCCCGCGCAATTTCTTAATATTGCCAGCCAAGTTGGTTCTTTAGCGGAAGGTAAGCATGCGTATTTTGCTATTTTAAACAGCGATTTTAGTATTCAGGCGACCTATGTGAAGGGTCAGCGGTGCTTTTTTAAAAGTGCATAAAATGGCTAAAGCGCTCGGCTTTAGTGTGGCTATGCGCTTCAAAACCCATAGAAAGTAAAATATTATAAAATTGATTGCATTTTAAGCGACATGTATGGTGATGTTCGCTATAAGTAATGCTATACTCCCGCCGAATAATTTTTCGACTTTATTAAGAGTAAAATAATGGCAGATTTATCGAAGTACAGAAACATTGGTATTTTCGCGCACGTTGATGCGGGTAAAACCACGACTACTGAGCGTATCCTAAAGCTTACTGGTCAAATCCATAAAACTGGTGAGGTTCATGATGGTGAATCAACAACTGACTTCATGGAACAAGAAGCTGAGCGCGGTATTACTATCCAGTCTGCGGCTGTAAGCTGTTTCTGGAAAGATCACCGTTTTAACGTTATCGATACTCCTGGACACGTTGACTTCACAGTTGAAGTATACCGTTCATTAAAAGTACTTGATGGTGGCATCGGTGTATTCTGTGGTTCTGGTGGTGTTGAGCCACAATCAGAAACTAACTGGCGTTATGCTAACGAATCAGAAGTTGCACGTGTTATTTTCGTAAATAAATTAGACCGTATGGGTGCTGATTTTTACCGTGTAACAGAGCAAGTACGTAAAGTACTTGGCGCAAACCCACTAATCATGACGTTACCAATCGGTATCGAAGATGAGTTCTGTGGTGTTGTTGATGTTTTAACTAAAAAAGCATACATCTGGGACGAAACTGGTCTTCCAGAGAACTACACGATCGAAGACGTTCCAGCTGACATGGTAGACAAAACTGAAGAATACTATGAAATGCTTGTTGAAACTGCTCTAGAGCAAGACGACGAACTTCTTGAAGCGTATATGGAAGGTGAAGCGCCTTCTTTAGAAGATATCAAGCGTTGTATCCGTAAAGGTACTCGTGACCTTGCTTTCTTCCCTACATACTGTGGTTCTGCTTTCAAGAACAAAGGTATGCAATTAGTACTTGACGCTGTTGTTGACTACTTACCATCTCCTACAGAAGTTGATCCTCAACCTCTTATGGATGAAGAAGGTAACGAAAATGGTCAATTCGCAATCGTATCTACTGACGAACCATTCAAAGCGTTAGCGTTTAAGATCATGGATGACCGTTTTGGTGCATTAACTTTCGTACGTATTTACTCAGGTAAACTTAATAAGGGTGACACTATCCTTAACGCGTTTACTGGTAAAACTGAGCGTGTTGGCCGTATGGTTGAGATGCAAGCAGACGACCGTAACGAATTAACTAGCGCACAAGCTGGTGACATCATTGCAATCGTAGGTATGAAAAACGTGCAAACTGGTCACACTCTTTGTGATCCTAAGCACCCAGTAACACTTGAGCCAATGGTATTCCCAACTCCAGTAATCTCGATTGCTGTACAGCCTAAAGATAAAGGCGGTAATGAGAAAATGGGTGTTGCTATCGGTAAAATGGTTGCAGAAGATCCATCTTTCCAAGTTGAGACTGATGAAGATTCAGGCGAAACTATCCTTAAAGGTATGGGTGAGCTTCACTTAGATATCAAAGTTGATATCCTTAAGCGTACTTACGGCGTAGATCTTATCGTTGGTCAACCACAGGTTGCTTACCGTGAAACTATCACTCGTGAAATCGAAGATAGCTACACGCATAAGAAACAATCAGGTGGTTCTGGTCAGTTCGGTAAAATCGACTACCGCATCAAGCCAGGCGAAGTTGCTTCAGGCTTCACGTTTAAATCATCAGTTGTTGGTGGTAACGTACCTAAAGAATTCTGGCCTGCAGTTGAGAAAGGCTTCAAGTCAATGATGAGCGAAGGTGTGCTAGCTGGCTTCCCAGTGCTTGACGTTGAAGTTGAACTTTTCGACGGTGGCTTCCATGCCGTGGATTCATCTGCAATCGCATTCGAAATCGCTGCTAAAGGCGCTTTCCGTCAATCGATCCCTAAAGCGGGCGCACAACTTCTTGAGCCAATCATGAAAGTTGACGTGTTCACTCCAGAAGATCACGTTGGTGA
>TARA_R110001606_G_scaffold396940_1_pt1 | contig 27672 bp, 19 predicted proteins | sample TARA_R110001606 | Tara Oceans TARA_R110001606 (sample SAMEA4398315) | marine metagenome | biome: Polar Biome; feature: [SRF] surface water layer (ENVO:00010504); material: water (ENVO:00002006), including particulate matter (ENVO:01000060) such as... | depth 5 m
TGAAAAACGGCAGCGCCCGGCTCCTGACCCGCAAGAGGCTGCCAGCGCAATACGAAATCCCGGTTCATCACAATCTCCCCAGCCTGGGGCTCAACCGTCATTACCTGGCCGTCCTGCTGCGTTGCCAGCTCATGGCTGGGACTGGACACCCGCGCCAGCGGAAAGCCCGCATCAATAGTGAACCGAACCGACGCCCGGTGACTGTCCGCAGCTACGTCTGCCACACCCACCGTAAACGGACTGATGGCATCGGCATCCGGCACTTCCGTAGTAGGCACCGCCCAGCCACCCTGCCATTGCTGCGGAGTCGCCGCCAAAGGTTCGCCCGGCATGTATCTCGGTGTCAGAGTCGTCGGGACACTCAACTCAAAAACCCCACCCCGATAACTCACTAACTGCTGATAATTCAACTCCACACTCACCGTCGCCCCAGGCGGAATATTCGCCACCCGGGTCGTGAACAGATTCGGCCGCTGCTGCTCAACGGTCGCAGCGTGGCGCCCGGAGTCCCGTGCCTTCTCATAGGTCTTCTTCGCCTCCTCGCGGGGCTGGACCTCACCCACAATCGTGCGCTCCCCCACCTTCATGGTCAGCCCGTAAACACTCGCCTTCTCCGGCAGCGGGAACACAAACACCCCTTCGCGCCACCGATCACTTGTGTTCCGAAACGTTCGCACCAACCGGCTATCTGCAATCAGCCCACTAACCCGAATATCAAAGTCACTACCCAGCACCAGCGCCGGCTCTTGCCATTGGCCTTTGCCATCCACAAAATGCAACACACCCGCCGTATCCTCGCTGCCGGTGCTGGCTTCTGCATAAAGAGGCTGAACAAACAGCATTAACAACACCGCCAGCCACAAACTGATACCTTCCATAAAATGCAATATCCGAAGCCTCTGGCGCGCACTGAGCCCTTCGGTGAGGCTGTAGGCCCTGCGGGAACCGTGCGGAGCCATGGGAGAAGAGCGCAAAGCTCTTCTCGGGCTGGCCAGGGATGGCCTGCCCAGGACTCTCGCTGCGACGCAGGAGCATGAAGCAGCGAGAGGCGGAGCCGAGCGTACAGGGACGTATTCACAGCGTGTTTCGGAGGCGGGTGCCACCTCGCGGGAGGGCGGGCTCGGACAAAACGATGAACCACTGTGCTTCGACGATAGGGCAGAAAACATCATGGCAAGATCCTTTGGCTACACGATTCAATAAGACCTCGCCATTTCAACAACCCGAAAAGGAACTCCCATGGCAGAATCAAACATTCCGCGAACAAAAAATGATGAATTATGACAACACCGCAAGCTAACCTTGTTCTCAAGGCAGGCCGTGTTTAAATAGAGCCTCATAACCCACGGATAACAGCCAGAACCATGAAAAAACACCTTGTCCTGATAGAGGACGAACCCGCCATCCGCGACAACTACCGCGCCGCCTTCGAGCGCAGAGGCTATCGCGTATCCACCTACGGTGACCGTTCCTCTGCGTGGCAGGTGCTGCGCCAGAGCCTGCCCGACCTTGCCATTATTGATGTTGGCCTGGGCGATGAGCCCGAAGGTGGGTTCACCCTGTGTCAGGACTTACGCTCACTGTCCGGAACACTGCCCATCATCTTCCTGACCGCCCGCGACAGCGATATTGATTCCGTACACGGCCTGCGCCTGGGCGCTGACGACTACGTCACCAAAGACATGAGCATGGAACACCTGCTGGCACGGGTAACCGCCCTGCTGCGCCGGGCCGATGCCTGGGCAGAGGCTCTGCAGAAACCCGATGAAGTCCTGAAACGTGGCCGCCTCAACCTCAACGTTGATCGCATGACCGCGGCCTGGGATCAGGCTGCAATAGACCTCACTGTTACAGAGTTCTGGATGCTGCACGCACTGGCACAGCACCCCGGCCACGTTCGCAGCCGCGAACAACTGATGGAAGCTGCCAGTACGTATCTGGATGACAACACCGTGACCTCCCACATCAAACGCATCCGGAGTAAATTCCTGCAGATAGACAGCGCCTTCGACGGCATTCAGACCGCCTACGGCATGGGCTATCGCTGGAATGCCCGTGAGTGCTGATTCGTGACACTCAAGCGTCAGCTTTTTATTGCCAGCCTGTTGATGCTGCTGATCCCCTGGGCCGGCCTGCAGTTTGTGCTGGAGCTGGACCAGGCTCTGCGACAACAGGCACTCCAGCAGCTGAAAGATCAGGCTGAGCGGCTGGCGAAAACCGCCGGAGATCTGAGCCTCGGCCTGCCCGCGATTTCACCTCAAACACCGGCCATCTATGTCGAACACCTGAGTAGCCCTCTCAATCTGGATGGCTACGGTGCCGACTGGCCCGGTTACGATGAAGAGGAACAGTTCCAGCCCTGGCAATCTGCTGAACGTTCACATCAGTCAGAAAAAACGACAGGCCAACCCACTCTGCACTGGCAAGCAGCGACCGATCAGCGCCACCTGTACCTGTTGATACGCATCAGTAACCGCCACCCCGTATTCTTCAACCCCGACGCGCCTGATCAGACCCATGATCGGCTCCAGCTCTGGCTGGAGCCCCCGAACACAAATCTGGACGCGGATATCCGGCCTGCCTCCTGGCTCATCCGCACCCCTGCACCCGGCAAGGTCTACGCGACCATTTACGTCACTACCGGAAACGAGCAGCAACCTGATTACCGGGTCAGTGGCTATTGGCAAAGTGTGGGAAGCGGTTGGCAACTGGAACTGGAACTACCCAAACCGCCGCAAGGCAGCCGCCTGGGCTTTGCCGCCCGATGGCAAGACAGCCCGGATTCGGCGCAAACATCCACATCCACAAATCCGTTACCCATTCTTGTAGAACGCAAACCCGAGCTTGAGCGGCAGATGGTTCAGGGAATGAGCAAAGGGCAAACTGCCCGGCTGATTGAGCCGGCGGGCTGGGTGGTCGCGCAACAGTCAACACCTGCCCGGCAAGCACAGCCAGAGTTCGAAGCACTCAGCCCTTTGCAGATTGTTGAACACATCAGCCACAATGTCCTGCGGGCGCTGGTGCAATTTTACCAACCCAGGCCTGCAGCCCTGGCCGCCAGCACCAGCCGGCTCGATATGAACGCCTTGCCCGACGAAGGGCTTGTCCGACATGAAGATGACAGCGTCTGGCTGATGACCACCCAGCCGGTGTTCGGCAGCCGAACTCTGGTGCTGGAACAATCATTGGATCAGCTGCTGACGCTGTCAAGCTCAACTCTCGGCTCGGTTATTACCCGTAGCATTCTTATCATCGTAGGCCTGACCCTGGTACTGCTGGGCTACGCAAGCTGGCTGTCCTGGCGTATCGCCCGTTTACAGCGGGCCGTCAGCGTCAGCATCGATCAGGACGGTCGGATTATTGGCACGCTGCCTGTCTCAAAGGCCCGGGACGAACTGGGGCAACTACAAAACCACTTTGCCCAGATGGCCGACCGGCTGCACGGCTATAACCGGTATCTCGAGAGCTTTTCACAGCGTCTGTCCCACGAGCTCAAAACCCCGGTTGCAGTAGTGCGTTCATCCCTGGAAAATCTGTCACACAGCGACACCGAAGAAGAGCGCTCGCAATACATCGGGCGCGCGACTGCGGCTACCGGCCGTTTGCGGAAAATTCTCAATGGCATGAGCGAGGCGACCCGGCTGGAGCAAAGCTTTGATCATGCCGACAAGGAAGCATTCGATCTGGCGGACGTTATCAGCCAGGCGACCGCGGCCTACCAGACCCTGGACGCACATCACCAATTTGACTATACCGGGCCGGAGTCGGGCATCAACCTGACTGGCTCCCCGGAGTTGATCGTGCAACTGCTTGATAAACTCGTGGATAACGCACGGGATTTTACACCACAAGACGGTCAGATCCATATCGGTGTGGAACAGATCGGGAATCATGTCTGCCTGTCCGTTTTCAACCAGGGCTCGGCTCTGCCGGATAACCCGGACACCAGTATTTTCAGCCCCTTCGTATCGGTCCGGAAAGGCCAGGAAGAAGGCCACCTCGGGCAAGGCCTGTTGATCGTCCAACTGATCGCCGATTTTCACGGTGGGCGCGTTGAAGCCGAAAATGAGTCTCGCAACGATGTTGACGGTGTCTGTTTCCGGGTTATTATTCCGTCCGTCCATTTTTAACCACAGGATCCGTCCCATGGTGAGCGCGCTAATTGACTCCCTGAAGATTCACCCTCTCAGGGACGATCTCTACAACGAGCTGCATTCCCGGCCTTTCCAGGTTCTCCCCTCTTCTGCCCGGGTCACCCACATTGCAGCGCTCACCACGCCGGAGCAACGCCGACAACAGTTCGAGCACCTGCAAGCGCTTTCCCGCCAGTTAGGCTATCCGGTTCCGGAGCAGGAAACAGGTTGTTTTGAGCAGACCTTCGGCACTCTGCGGGTACGCAGGGAAATGCATCTGGAGTTCGCCTCTTACACTTTCATCAATCTCGGCGCCAGCGACTCCGAACCCTTTGCCGAAACCGGTATCACCCCCTTGCCAAAAGGCTGGCTGGAACAGCTGCCCGGCACAGTGGTTGCCGCCTTCCACCTCGACATACTACCCGCGCAATCCGGCGCCGATGGCGATCCCGACGATGTGCGCAAACACTTCGAGGGGCTGAGACTGGTTGGCAGCAGCCCTCAGGAGGGCGCAGCAAAGTTATGGGCTACGTTCCGGCTGCATTCTGATGGTTTCGGGCGCTTTATGGTGGTGAACCACGAGATGTCAGACAGCCAGCTCGGCCGTCTTACCCAGCGCCTGATGGAGATAGAAACATACCGGCTGATGTCTCTTCTGGCACTGCCTGTTGCCCGGGAGATCACACCATCGCTCAACGATATGGATCAGAAGCTGGCCATCATCACCCAGGCACTGGCAGACCATCATGATGTGGACGAAAAAAAGCTGCTGGCGCAGCTCACCAACATAGCCGCTCGTATCGAGGCTTTCCGGGCCAACGCCACCTTCCGTTTTTCGGCGACCCGTGCCTACCACCGGCTGGTGCTGACACGACTGGAAGAACTCAAGGAAGATGAGCTTTCTGGGCACCTGACTCTTACCGAATTCATGACCCGGCGCCTGACTCCGGCGGTAAAGACCTGCGAAGCGGTCAGCGAGCGACTGGAAGATCTTTCAAAACGGGTGGATCGTGCCTCGGACATGATGCGCACCCGGGTTGAGCTGGCGATTCAGAGCCAGAACCAGCAGTTGCTGAGCTCCATGGACCGGCGCTCAAAAATCCAGCTGATGATGCAGCACACCGTTGAAGGCTTCTCGGTTGTTGCCATCACCTATTACCTGATCGGCCTGCTTAAATTGATCCTGGACTCGATTTATGAAGCCGGCTTTATCTTCAATAAATCCCTGGCTCTGGGTGTTGCCATTCCAGCCACCCTGGCTCTGGTGTATCTGGGCATACGATTTGTCCATCACCACTTTATGCGCTTGGCAAAGCGGCAGTAAAACCGGCTTCAACGGATATTTTCATCTCCGGCAAACTGTCGATAAAACTGCTGCGCCGTGCGGCCATTACGCACCCCTTTTTGGGTTGCAAACCGGATGGCTTCACGGTGCAGGTTTTCCCGATCAGTGGCGTCCGGGAACAAAGCATCCACCGCCTGCAAATATACCTCCTGAGGAAACGCGTAGAAGGACAACTGCAAGCCAAAACGATCGGCCAGAGAAACCTGCTCTTCTATTGCCTCGGCAGGGTGAATTTCACCATCCTGAGCCTTGCCTTTGAGGTTGTCTGACATGAATTCCGGCATCAGATGCCTTCGGTTCGACGTGGCGTATACGCGAACATTCTCAGGGGGCAGTTCCAGCGAGCCTTCAAGCACGCTTTTCAGCGCCTTGTAACCGGATTCGCCCACATCAAAGGACAGATCATCACAGAAGATAATGAAGCGGTATGGAAGATCGCAGAGATCATCAACAATCTCCGGCAGATTCACCAGGTCATCCTTGTCTACCTCAACGATTCTCAGGCCCTGATCTTTGTAGCGATTCAGCAGTGCTTTTATCAGGGATGACTTGCCGGTACCTCTGGCTCCCCAGAGCAGCGCATTGTTTGAGGGCTCTCCGGCGAGGAAACGTTCGGTGTTGCGTGCAAGCGCTTTTTGCTGGCGGTCAATGCCGGTCAAAGATCCCCACTGAACCGGATCCAACCTGCGCACGGCACGCAGGCCTGCGCGATGGCGGCGCCACACAGCGGCGGGGGTGGATGACCAGTCAAACGGTTGGTTTCCAGGCATAAGCTCTCTTCTGTTCGGCTGAATACAGACGTGCGCTCCGGCGCATTTCCGGCTGGCATAATTCCAGTATATCTGGACAAACCGCAGGTGGGCTATCGGGGAGGACGATTATTCCCTACCACGACGGTTCATGGTTGGCTCTGAAACCGGTTTATCGTATCCGAACATTCCGCGCAGTGTCCCCATTGCGGACCCTGTATTCAAATATTTTATAAAAAACAGGGTAATTTGACCAGCGGGCCCGGTTTTGCCGTTTTTGGACGGCTTGGTGTCGTATTGGATTTACCTCCCTCTGGCGATCAGAGCCACATTGGTCCAAGGCCATGCTGCGAAGCGCGATCACATATTGTGAGTAGGTTGCGTCGAGATTATGTGGAAAAGGGAAACAAAGATGGTACAACTACCGAAACGTGCAAAAGTCGTCATCATTGGCCAGGGCGGTATCGTTGGGTCCTCGGTAGCCCACCACCTGATCGAACAGGGCTGGGACGACATCGTAGGGCTGGAGAAATCCGCCATTCCCTCAGACATAAGCTCCACCTCTCATGCTTCGGACTTCTGCTTCACCACATCCCACGACAAGCTGAACGTTTACACCACAAAATACAGCCAGGCTTTCTACGAGAAGCGGGGCAACTATGTAAAATGCGGGGGCATGGAAGTAGCCCGAATTGATGACGACGGGCGCATGGACGAACTCCGCCGCAAGGTGGGTTCCGGAAAAGCCTTCGGCACCAACGTCAGTATGATCTCGCCCAAAAGGGCAAAGGAATTGTTCCCGCTACTAAACGAAGGCAGCATTCAGGGCGCCATGTGGGACCCGGACGCCGGTTTGGTGGTACCCCGTTCGCAGGCAGTAGCCGGCGACCTGGTGGAAGAAGCCGTAGCCACCGGCAAACTTCAGGCGTTTGCCTATACTCCGGCCATCCGCATTGATGTGAAAGATGGTCAAGTCTGTGGCGTCGAAACCCACAAAGGCTACATCGAAACCGACTACGTGGTGCTGTCCATGGGCATCTGGGGACCGCTGATGGCCAACACCGCCAAGGCGCCCCTGCCGCTGATGCCGCTGGAACATCCGCTGCTGTTCTTCGGGCCCTGTGAAGAACTGGCCGGCACCGGCAAACAGATTGTCTACCCGCTGTTCCGGGATCAGGGCAACTCCGCCTACGTCCGGGACACCGGCGACCCCACCACCACCGAAGGTGGACGCATTGAGTGGGGCTACTACGAAGCCGAAAACCCGCGACTGGTCTACCCCAGCGCCATTGCCGAACCCGGCGATGCGCGGATGTCGCCGTCCATGCGGGACCTGTCACTGGATCAGGTGATGGACGCCTACGAAAAAGCCATCGAAATGACACCAATACTGGGCGAACTGGGCTGGGAAGAAAAACACTCCTTTAACGGCTTGCTGTCGGTCACCCCCGATGGCGGCTCACTGATGGGCGAATCGCCGGAGGTGCGCAATCTGTGGTTCTGCGAGGCGGTCTGGGTCAAGGACGGCCCCGGTGCGGGCAAGATACTGGCAGACTGGATGACCCACGGTTCACCGGAGATGGACCCACACAGCATCGACATCGCCCGCCACTATCCGCTGCAAAAAACGCCGGATTACGTGTACAACCGCTGCTACGAAACCGCCAAGAAAATCTACACCCCGGCGGTTCACCCCCGGGAGCCGTACATGACCGGTCGAGGCATGCGAACCAGTCCGTTCTATCTGCGGGAAGTGGCGCTGGGGGCTTATTTCATGGAAGCCGCCGGCTGGGAACGGGCCCATGGCTATGCCACCAACGAACCTACTCTGCTGGCAAAATACCGCGACCGCATTCCGGTGCGGGAACACGAGTGGGACGCCCGGCACTTCTGGGAGGTGTCCAACGCCGAGCAGCTGGAAATGAGCGAATCGGTGGGCATGATCAACCTCTCCCACTTCGCCATCTTCGATATTTCCGGTGCCGATGCGGAAGCTCTGCTGGAGTACCTGTCCGTCGCCAAAGTCGGCGGCACCACGCCCCACGGCAAAGGCGTTTACACCCACTTCCTGGATGGCCGTGGCGGCATCCGTTCTGACCTGACCATTATCCGACGGGGCGACAACAGCTATCGCGTGGTCTGCGGCGGCGACACCGGCCACCGGGACCATTACTGGATCAACCGTATCGCCCGGGCAAAGGGCCTCGATAATATCCACCTGCAGGACCGCACCGACGAACTGGCCACCCTGGGTTTATGGGGGCCAAAGGCGCGGGAGACCCTGGCGCAGTTCGTCAGTGACCCTGAATCACTGTCCAATGACAATTTCCCGTTCGCCACCACCCGGGAACTGAACATTCAGGGGGTGCCAGTCTGGGCCTTCCGGATTTCCTACGTGGGTGAACAGGGCTGGGAGCTGTACTTCCCGTTCAGCTATGGCCTGCGGATCTGGGACCTGTTCTACGAGGCCGGCGTCATCCCGGTGGGCATTGAAACCTACGCCAACACCCGGCGCCTGGAAAAAAGCCTGCGCCTTCAGAACGTGGACCTGGAAACCGAATACAATCTTTACGAAGCCGGGCTGCAACGGCCCAAGGTGAAGGAAGCGAATTTCCACGGCAAAGCCGCCTATCTGGAGCAGCGGGAGCGCCCCCGTCAGGCGGCTTACCTGTGCACCATGACCATGCTGGACCACCGGGACGCCAATGGCACCCTGCGCTACCCGGTGGGCCAGTGGCCCATTCTAGACCCGCAAACCGGCGAAGTGCTGGTGGACAGCCACGGGCGCCGTTCCTACAACACCAGTGTGGCCTGGGGGCCATCGGTGGGCCAGATCATCCTGCTGGGCTATATCCCGGCGGAGTATGCAGAAGAAGGACGGGAACTGACCCTGGAATATTTTCAGGAGCACTACCCCATCCGGATCGAAGCGGTGGGCTACCGGGCGCTGTATGATCCGGACAACGAACGGGTCAAATCCTGAGCGGTTGCCGGGCGGAGATTAGAAGAACACGCGTGGCGGTCAGCATTCGATGATGTTGACCGCCAGTCCTCCTCTGGACGTTTCCTTGTACTTGTCCAGCATGTCGCGGCCGGTTTCCCGCATGGTGTGCAGCACTTTATCCAGCGACACGTAATGTTTGCCATCGCCCCGCAGCGCCATGATGGCAGCGTCGATGGCCTTGACCGACGCCATGGCGTTGCGCTCGATACAGGGAATCTGCACCAGCCCGCCAATGGGGTCACAGGTCATACCCAGATGATGCTCCATCGCAATTTCGGCGGCGTTCTCCACCTGCTCCGGTGAGCCACCGGTGGCGGATGCCAGCCCGGCTGCCGCCATCGCACAGGCCGAACCGACTTCGCCCTGACAGCCTACTTCAGCCCCTGAAATAGAGGCGTTTTCCTTGAACAGCTTGCCGATCGCCCCGGCGGTCAACATGAAGCAGACAATACCGTCCTCATCCGCCTGGGGGCAGAATTCCCAGTAGTAGTGCAGCACCGCAGGAATAATACCCGCAGCGCCGTTGGTAGGCGCCGTCACGATGCGGCCACCGGCCGCGTTCTCTTCATTTACCGCCAGGGCGTAGAGGTTTACCCAGTCCAGGGCGCTCAGTGACGGCGAGATCAGATCCACTCTCTGCTTGTCCATCAGCGAACCGTAAAGCGACGCCGCCCGCCGCCGGACCTTCAGGCCGCCGGGCAACTCCCCCTCATGGCGAATCCCGTTCTGCACACACTCCCGCATGATTCCCCAGAGCTCAAGGATACCGGCGCGAATCTCATCCGGAGTGCGCCAAGCCTGTTCGTTGGCAAACATCACGTCTGCGATGGTCAGGCCATGATCCTGGCACAACGCCAGCAGTGCCTTGCCGCTGTTGAACGGGTATGGCAAGGGCGTGTCGTCTTCGTGGATCTTCAGGGTGCCTTCGGTATTGGCATCGACCACAAAGCCGCCGCCTATCGAGTAATAGGTCCTCTCGGACAGGCACTGGCCTTCACGGTCGAACATCTGGCAAACCATGCCGTTGGGATGATCCGGCAGGGATTTTCGGCGGTAGTAAACGATATCGCTGGCTTCCCGGAAACGCACCTTGTGCTGCCCAGCCAGCAGCAGATAGCCGGTGGTTCGAATATGCTCAAGACGAGCGGGCATCTGTTCCGGGTCGATCTGGTCAGGTCGCTCGCCCTCCAGCCCCATCATTACGGCCGGACCAGTGCCATGGCCTTTGCCAGTGGCGCCGAGTGAACCATAGAGCGAAACCTTGAGACGATGCACGGGTGCCAGGGAACCCTCATCCACCAGCGAAGACGCAAACCGCCGCGCCGCTTCCATGGGTCCCACGGTGTGGGAACTGGACGGGCCAATGCCTGCTTTGAATAACTCAAAAAGACTGATCGCCACTGTTTACACCCCCTAAACGCCTGGCAGAGTTCTGCCCCTGAGCATACTTCCACACTAGCCCCGCCGGCCGCACGTCGCATGCTTGCTGGCGACACCGGAGCAATGATTTACGACAACTGCGCAAGTCGCATCTGGAACAGTTCTGGCCATCGGATGTCGCATCTGGACCATGGGCATGCTGACCGCCGCCTTAGACTGACCCTAGGCCGGAACTGATCGTAATTTGAACAGCCTGACTGTTGCACGCTTGCGGTGCACCAACTAGTGTTTAATTTAAAGCAGCCTGAACGGTATTTCCGGTTATTGACTGCATTTATTTGCGGCCCCGGACGGGGCGAGGGGGTTGCATGACCACTGAAGCAGGCTCGCACTTAAACCGGCCCGCCGATCAACCCTATCGGGTCGGCTTCCTGCTGATCGAGAACTTTACCCTGATTGCCCTGGCGACAGCCGTTGAACCACTGCGCATGGCTAACCAGTTGGCCGGAACCGAACTCTATTCCTGGGAACTGCTGACTGCCGAAGGCGAGCCAGCCCGCGCCAGCGACGGCATCACCTTGCTACCAGACGCGTCAGTTCATGACGACCACCGTTTCGACATGGTTATCGTGGTTGCCGGTATTGATGTCACCCACAGCTTCTCCCGCACGGAGGTCAGTTGGCTCAAACAGATGGCCCGGCGCCATGTGTTACTGGGGGCTGTGTGCACGGGCGCCTATGTTCTGGCCAGCGCCAACCTGCTGGACGGCCACTCCTGCAGCGCCCATTGGGAATGTCTGGAAGCGCTGCAGGAAGGATTTCCCCGAGTTCAGACCAACAACCGGCTGTTTACCGTCGAGCGTGAACGCATGACCTGCACCGGCGGCACCGTGCCCATGCATATGATGCTCAGCTTTCTGGCACGGCGGCATGGACGGGAACTCAGCAATGCAATCTCCCACATGTTCGTCTGCGACCGGGTGCGCGAAGAGAGCGAACAGCAACCCATGCCCCTGCACCAGAGACTTGCCTGCGCACAGCCCAAGCTGGCAGAGGCCGCCCAATTAATGGAAGCGAACATTGAAGAACCCATTGAGCTTCAGGAACTGGCGACCCTGGCGGGTATATCCCGGCGACAGCTGGAACGGCTGTTCCTAAAGCATCTGAACTGCACACCTTCGCGTTATTACCTGCGCGTGCGCCTGAGCCGGGCGCGTCGCTTGCTCAAACAGACGTCCAGTTCCATTGTTGAGATCGCCTCCATGTGCGGGTTCGTATCCGCCACCCACTTCAGCCGCTGCTACCGGAAAACCATGGGGCGCGCGCCCAAGTACGAGAGAACGCAAGTCTATGCCAGCGATGTCGCCGACAGTGGCATGATCGACACCATGGCCAGCCTTCCCTCGTCTTCACGCCAGGCACTCAGGCGGGCCCGCACCGAGCCTACGTACGGAACCTTTGAAGGACAACCCGAAGGCCACCCCGAAGGTCAGCCCGAAGGTCAGCCCGAAAGCCAACCCGAAGGTACGGCCTCAGGTTAGCCCCACCACCAGGCCATCTTCATCAAGGGAAATGTCCAGCGCAGCGGGTCGTCTCGGCAAGCCCGGCATGGTCATAATGTCGCCACAGATCGCTACGACAAATCCCGCACCGGCCGCCAGACGCACTTCTCTTACTGGCAGCATGTGGCCAGACGGCGCGCCTTTAATGGTCGAATCCACTGTAAAACTGTACTGGGTTTTCGCAATACACACCGGCAGATGGCCAAATCCCATACTCTCGTATTCGTCCAACTGCCGCCTGGCGGCGGTTGTAAACTCCACGCTTCCGGCATGGTACATCCGGGTCGCGATGGTGCGGATTTTATCCGCCAGTGGCAGGCTGTCCTCATACAGAAAGCTGATTTCCGGCTTACCCTTATCCATCTGGTCAAGAACCGCCTGGGCAAGTTCGGTGGCGCCTTCACCTCCGGCTGCCCAGTGATCGGCGGGCACCGCCTTTACCCCCAGCTCTTCACTGATGGACTGCACCAGCGCCATTTCTTCCTCAGTGTCGTCCGGGAACCGGTTGATGCATACCACCGGCGTCAGCCCGAACTGTCGCAGGTTAAGGATGTGTCGCTCCAGGTTGGCAGCGCCTTTGCGCAGCGCCGCCAGGTCGGGGATGCACAGCTGGCTGCGGGCGACGCCACCCTGCATCTTTAACGCCCGGATGGTGCAAACCACCACGGCGGCGTCAGGCCGCAAGCCGGTTTGCCGGCATTTGATATCGATAAACTTTTCCGCACCCAGGTCGGCACCGAATCCGGCTTCGGTCACCACCACATCGTTCAGCGCCAGAGCGGCGCGGGTGGCAGTGATGGAATTGCAGCCGTGGGCGATGTTGGCGAAAGGCCCGCCGTGAATAAACACCGGGTTGTGCTCCAGGCTCTGCACCAGATTAGGCTGCAGCGCCTCTTTCAACAGCACCGTCAGCGAGCCTTCCGCCCCCAGATCACGCACGGTAACCGGCGTCATGTCCGACCGCCGGCCCACGATGATGTTACCCAACCGCTGCTTCAGATCCGCGCGCCCGTCTGCCAGGCACAGAATCGCCATGATCTCGGACGACGCTGTGACATCAAACCTGGTTTCCCGGGGCACACCGTGGGATGCTCCCCCAAGGCCGCACACCATGTTGCGCATGGACCGGTCGGTCAGGTCCATTACCCTGCGCCAGCTTACGTAGCGCGAGTCCAGCCCAGCCTCGTTGCCCCAGTGGATGTGGTTGTCGATCAGCGATGCCAACAGGTTGTGGGCGGTCGTGATGGCGTGGAAGTCGCCATTGAAATGCAGGTTGATGTCTTCCATCGGAATCACCTGGGCCCGGCCACCACCGGCAGCCCCGCCTTTCATGCCAAAACAGGGGCCCAGGGACGGCTCCCGCAGGCACACAGATGAACGCACCCCCAGACGGTTAAAACCATCGTTAAGCCCCACGCTGGTGGTCGTTTTGCCCTCGCCTGCCGGTGTCGGCGTTATCGCGGTCACCAGCACCAGTTTGCCCAAGGGTGCGGTGTCGGAGGTATCCACGTAGGCCATATCCAGCTTGGCCTTATAGTGACCAAAAGGCACCAGGCTCTCCCCCGGCAGCCCGAACCGCTGTTGTGCCAGCAAAAGAATGGACTGAGGCTGGACCGAGCGGGCAATTTCTATGTCCGGAGTGCCCGGCGGCGGAAACTCTGTCGCCGGAGGCGTTGCGGGCGTCAGCTTACTGTACTGAAGACTCATGGAACTGACCCCTCTGGCCCTCAACGGACCCATTGTGTTCCTGTATCCATTGCGCCGACTGGCGCAGACCGCCGAATGGAAAGAGGTGAATACCCCGCAGCAGGGTATCCGGGTTGTCCAGGCAATACCGCACCAACGCACGCACCATGGCGTCGGGTGTCCAGGCTCGCAACAGCCGGGCGCTGCCAGGGCGCCTCAACATCAGCCGGGCAGAGGCCCCTACCCCGCACTGGGCGGCATAGGCCATGAGGGTTTTCACCCGCGTCGGCCCGGCCATGCCGATGTAGACGGGCACCTCCTCCAGAATAGTGCCAAGGCTTTGCAGCCAGTCGATGACTGCGTTTGGGTCAAAGCTGAACTGGGTAACTACCCAGAGCCGGGTGGACGTGGTACGAGCGTATTCACGCTTGATGCCAAGGGCCTGGATCAGCGTGGCCCGGTCCGCCATGGGATGGCCGTCCGGGTGGGCGGCGACACCAATACCGTGAAACCGGAACTCAGCTAACAGTCCCGATTCAAGCACGGCCAGGGTATCCGGGAAAGGACCGGCAATGGCGTCGCTGTCGCCGGCAATCAGCAGCAAACGGTCAACCCCGCTTTCCGTCATCCGGGCCAGCCAGTCCCGCATTTGCCCGCGGCTCTCAGCCATGCGCGCAGGCACATGGGGGATCGGCTGCATGCCCACATCAATCAGACGTTGGCAGGCTTCCAATGTGTCGCCGAACCGCCCTTTGGGCAGGAACGGCACATAGACACAGGTGCCCGCAGGCATCAGGTCCGGCAGATGTTCCACTGTCAGTATCTGGCGGGGTGTCGCCTCAATCGAGGCCGAGCGCACCAGAGCCCGCAGCCTTGCTGCGGCCTCCGCATCCCGGCGACTGACTACCTGCTTTTCGCTTGCCAGTTTCATAAGCCATGCACCCCGTTTGCTAGTCTGCGAAGTCAATTCCCTTCGCCCGAGCCCGTTCGCGGGCATTGGGGTTCACTGACGGCCGAAACGGCACTTCCACCACCTCTGCTTCCACATCGGTTGAACCATCCGCTGCGGCGTATTCTATCGGCAGGTGGACCGTTAAACGTGTGCCTATAGCGCGCATGTCAAACGGTACATAGGCCAGGCCAATGTTCGTCTCCAATTCCGGCGAGTACCAGGGCGAGGTGACATAGCCCTCAGGCTCGCCGCCGTCGGAGCCACTGATCAGCCAGAAATCGTTGGCGTAATCGATCACCTTGCCGCCGCCGAAGCGGATACCGACCATGATGTGGCTGAACGGCGGATGACCGGCGTCAATCTGCTCGCGTACCTTCTCAAGCTTCTGCTTGCCAATGTAGTCCGCTTCCTTGTTACGCGGCACCTGATACGCCAGGGCACACTGGAACGGCAGGGTTTCCTGATCCATATCCTGACCCCAGGAAAGAATGCCCGCGGCGATCCGGCGGTGGTGCGCAGGTGCAATGATTCGCAGATTGTGAGCTTCACCCACCGACAGCACGGTGTACCACAGATCCTCGGCGTACTTGGTGGCTTCCTTCAGATAGATCTCGTAGCCTTTCTCGCCGGTGAAACCGGTCTGGGAAACGATCACATCATGGCCCGCCACCTGGCCTTCCATCAGCCCGTAAAAAGGAATGTCTTTCACCCCTTCCCCGAACAGATCCGCCATCAGCGCCTCTGATTTCGGGCCCTGAATCTGGACCGGCGCCACATCGATCTCCGCTATGCTGACGTCGAACCCCATACCGATGTTCACGCCCCGCATCCAGTACTCCAGGTCACTGTCGGACAGGGAAAACCAGAACTCATCCTCGGCGATCCGCAGCAATACCGGATCGTTGAGAATGCCACCATCCTCGTTGCACAGGATGACGTACTTGCCACGCATGGGCTTGATTTTGGTGGCGTCCCGGGTAATCACGTAATTCACGAAGCGTTCTGCATCCGGGCCCTTGACCTGGATCTGGCGCTCCACTGCCACATTCCACATGGTGACGTCGTGTATCAGGGACTCGTATTCCACCATCGCACCGCCGTCTTCGGGGCGAACATAGCCGCGAGGGTGGTACATGCGGTTATAAACAGTCGCCCTCCAGCAGCCAGCCTCGAAAGCGAGGTGCCAATAGGGCGACTTGCGCACCCGGGTGGAAATCAGCATCTCCACCGGCGTGGGGCCGGACTGACGCAGATTGATGGGTACCCGACGGTCTGACTGGTCAACACTGCCGGGCTGGCGGGCGGCACCCGCCCGTTGTTGCGGATAATCCAGTAATGCTTTTTCGAATTTAACGGCCATTGCTATCTCCCCTTTACCGGGTTGTCGATAGCTATAATGTGATCGTATTTTAGGCGACAGGGTTGAACCAATACGACATCGGCACAACCAAAAACGTCAGGGGAGATACCGCAGGCCGTCTTTCCCCGTTGATCAGAACTGGAACTTGAGCCCAACCTGAGCGGTATCGAACTCCGGGCCGTCGTTGTTCAACTGACCGTTGAAGTCGTCCTCGTCAATGTCGACGTTATAGCGGTTGTACTCCAGGAAGGTGGTCAGGTGCTCAGTGATACGAAAGTCGACACCGGCACCAACGACGGGACTTACATCGTCATAAGTCTCGTCCTCGTCGAACGCATCCACATCCAGTGCCGCCGCGAAAGCACCCGCTTTGGCGTAGACACCAAAGCTGTCTGTTAACGGCAAGCGACCAATCGCCACGAGGGAACCACCTTTAAGCTTGCCCTTAGCGTCATCTTCGCCGAAGTTACCAAAATCTATGTAGGCCGCTTCCAGCGCAAAAAACTCGTTGAACTGATAACCGAGGCCCACACCATAGAGATCGTTCGAGTCGTCGAAATCTCCACCGTGGGATTTATAGCCACCGTAACTACCTTTGATGTAAGGGCCGGAGACATCACGGTCATAAGAGCCTTGGGCGAACGCTACCGGAGCAGCGAATACGCTGGCAGACAAAACCGTGGCGCATGCAATACGAGATTTAGAGTTCATAACGCTTCATCCTCGCTAGTTAAGAATTCCATTCGTCAAAGCGTTCCTCGGGCGACTACGTCGATTCATTCACCGCCCCCGAAACACATGCTTCTACCCTAGTACCTCTGATCACGGATTTGGGTTACATCCAGACTAAAATCTCTTCATGTTTTCTTAATTTTCTCAAAGAAAAATTTAAAATTAACTTTTAAAATCATAATATTATAAATTAAAAACCTGCACAGCGTCGCCAGTATGCAAGCACAGATTTACGCTTGCAGATGAGCAAAATTTCTTATTGCCGGAGGGAACGAAAGCGCTATTCGCCGAAAGTGCTGTCTGCAGAAGGCGCGGGCGCACCTTCTGAATCGCCGGTTACCGGGGAGCCGGAACCAGCAGACTGACGCATCAGAACCATGCCGCCCTGAAGCAACAGGTTTTTTAACCTCGGATCGCCCCGCTCTGCAACGCCAAAGGCAAAAGCCAGCGCCGCAGCCTCCAACGGATTATTGGCAATCAGCGAACGTAATGTATCGATAGGTGAGCCGGAGCCAGAAGCGGAAGTGTTGCCCTCGGTTTCGCGGAGCGCCCTGGGCGGGCGGGTCATGCGGTAAAAGAACAGTGCGAGCAAGCACAGGCATGCAAGCCCGATGATCGCCATAGCCCCTGGCTCGCCCACAAGGGGAGCCAGGGCCAGGGTCGCGGCATTGACCAGCAGATAAAAGCCGGTGACCAATAACGCCGTAAGCAGCACCAAAGCCAACACGATCCCGATGATAGCTGCGATCGCTTTGCGAAGGGTGCGCTGGATAGTTGCAGAATCAGGTAACATCAGCGATCAAGCATTTTGCCCACGATGATACCCGCCAGGAACATGAGGATAATGCTGAGAAACGGCCGCTCCTCAATCTTGTGCTCCACATTTTCTACGGTTTGCGAGCCTGCCTCTGTAGCTCGGGCAAGAGCGGCGTCGCCCCGTTTGCGAAGCTGATCCAGAACCGCCCGGGTCTCCCGACTGATTTCGTCTTTCAGGTTATTGGCACTGGATTTCTGGCCATCCGCAACCGCTTTGGCCAGTGATGCAAGGTCTTCTCGCAGCAACTGAAGATCCTCTTTCACACGATCATAGTCATCTTTTGCTGTTTGCTTTTCCATGAGCTGCCTCCTGATTCGATTCTGATTTTCAATCGACAATGGTCTGGAACAGGCCTGTTTGATTCAAACCCAACGGGCTGTCCAAAATTACTCTAGCACACGCCCGTGAATCCGTAACTGTACACAGATCCCGCAGAAGACGACGTCGTTGTATCTGGGAAGTTGCTACGATTTGTCACTGACATGGTCAAAGCCGCCCTCGCCCGGGTGGACTACGATTACGTTATAAAAATGCGGGCATGGAGTTATGCCTACAGTTGGGTTCAGGATCGCGAGAATCACGGCCTGTTCTGTACCGCCAGAACAGATGAACGTGAGAGTCAATTCCAGTGGGTGGGGCCTCTGGCATCCATTAAATGGACGCTTTTCGCCGCTCCGGATTCAAACATCCGCCTGAACTCCCTTGAGGAGGCAAAAAATCTGCAGATTGCCGGCTATAAGGGCGATGTAATGTCTGACTACCTGATTGCCAACGGGTTCAACGTCATAACAGCGGTCTCGGGTGACGTAAATACGCGGCGCCTGATGCTGGGGCAAGCAGACTTGTGGGTTACGGACGGCCTGGTCGGTCCGCTGGTTGCCGAAGAGGAACACGGTATAACCGGCCTGAAACCGGTGCTGGTATTCCGTGAAACACCCATGTATCTGGCGTTCAGCACTAAAACCGATCCCGCTATTGTTGCCAATCTTCAAAATACCCTGGATGAGGCACGCAAAGCCGGCGAGCTGGATAAAATCGAAAACCGTTACGGGCGGTAGCGAATGCGTTTGAAAGCCATCGGACTAAGGCTCTGATGGTTCATCGTCGCGCACTCGCAGAAAGCTTGCAAAGCGCGGCAGGCCGGTTGCCGTGAGACCATAGTACTTGAAGGTTATGCGAGTTCCCGGAGCGGGTGGCCGGGCGCGCAGTTCGTCACTGAATCCGGTTCCGATACGGAAGCGGCGACCGTTTGGAAGCTCTACTTTCAAGGCCCCCATCATGCCTTGCAGGCGACCCTTACCGGCCAGATGTGCGACCACCACGGCCTCCGCATCTTCATAGGTTTTTACCTTCAGAAGATCGTCAGAGCGGCCCGCCTTATAACGGCTGTCGCGTCGCTTCAGCATCAAGCCTTCACCACCTTTGGCAACGACCCTGTCCAGGTCAGCCATCAAAGCCGAATGAGAGGAGGCTGGTTTCTGCTCCACCAGTTTCAGGTGTCGGGAATCCGCTTTTTTTACCAGCGCCTGCAGCTGCTTATATCGCTCGTAAAACGGCCCCAGGCCCGGCATATCGAAAACATGAAACCGGATATCCCGCCATTCACTGTGTACCGGAACGCGTTTACGCACCGCCCCGGAAAGTTCTGCAAAGCGCTGTCGCCCCTTCCACAGTTCACCGTCCAGAGACACATCGGGAAAATCTGCAACAAACCAGTCTGGAGCCGGGTAGACGTTACCATTGCGAGATAAAAACGCCCGCCCATTCCAGTAAGCTCTTACCCCATCCAGCTTCTCACTGATCCAGTAATTCTCCAGCCCAACCCCTTGCTGATAGGTGTTGGCGAGAGGCACCGGCGGCGGGCTAACCTCGCCAGCCCGCACGCTAAACGCCAGAACCAGCAACAAGGCAGGCAGCAATCCCATGGGAGTATCTCGCCTTGTGCAGGTCAGCATGCCTTGCGCCCCGTTTTCTGTTTCAGGTTCGTCACAGGCTACTCCGTGTCTCTTTTAAAGCGTGCGTTTAACGAGTGCGCTGCTCAATACAAGCTGCGTGGTATCTGATATCCGGATAACAGCTGCTGCGTAAACGGGTTGATATTGCTCGCCGCGTGCAGGCGGTAACGCATCTCGCCATCATCAACCTGAAAACGAACATCCACTGCACTGCTACTGACACCGGTTATATCGGCTTTATCCAGCAGCCGGAACAGCGCCCAGGGGCCATTCTCTGACAGGCTGCGCGGTGAACGGTTAACCTGCACCGGCACCAGGGTAATCCGGCTTTCCACGGCGTCTCTGAGGGTGTTGGGCCAAACCAGCGGAATACTTTGACGCGGGCCATGGCTGAACTCCACTAACTGGCCATCAAGGTTCACAACACTGCGACGCTTGTTGGACGACAGGTTCAGGGGTTCCAGGGCAAATTCCACATCCAGCGTGCCGCTGCGAGTGAAGTAGGCGCTGCGGATCTTATCCGCATTGCCCAAAGACGCCAGCACGTCCCTTCGCACCAGCCCGGCCCGGCGGGCATCCCCTACCTGTTCCGGATGATCCTCCAGAAACAGCTTCAAGTTGTCTTTGTAGAAAGTGTCCAGCACGCCACTTGGCGCAAAAAACCGCTCGAAATCCTGCAAGGCCACATCACGACCGGCGCCGGCATTAAACGGGTAGTGCCTGGCCAGATTTTGCTGAAAAGGCTGGTAAACCTCCCTAAACCATTCCCGCTCGAGCTGCGCCACTGCCTGATCCAGCAACACACGCCAGCTTTCCGTGGCCAACCGGTTCAATAACCTGTTCAGCGGTTCGGGCTGGTGCCCCGCCATTCGCTGCAGCGTGAAAATCGGATCCGCACCCTGCAGGCCCATTCTGGTCCGAGCCGCATTGAGGGCGGCCTTGCCCTTGTCTGGCGCTTCTTGAATATTGCGCATGTATTCGTGCAGATCGCTGACCACCAGCATGATCTGCTCAAGCCCACTGGGATGATCCCCGTTCTTGCGGGAGAGCTGATTCAGGTCTGTGAACTGGCGCTCGATATTTTGCAACATGCGAAAGTGGGCCGACTGTTCCAGCAGCTCTCGCGCCATGGCGGCGTCCCCATCTGCGGACGGGATCAACTGCGTATTCCGGCGCACCTGTCCGAGGAACTGTGCCAAGGGTTCATGGCCGCCGGTAAGACTTTCCAATACCCGAACCCCGTGGTTCAGGTCGTCAAACTGCTGAATATCCACCCGGCTCAGGGCTATGCGCCATGCGTTGGCGTAGTGTTCGGCATAGAGGTTTTGCAAACTGGCCTGCAGCTCTGCTTCATCAGCTTTGCTGAAGTCCACGTTGTCCCGCCGGCCAAGTACCCAGGCATCGACCAGAGCCAGTTCAGTGACTGTGCCGGATTTACGCAAGAACCACTTTTCCAAGCCGTCACGGGTCAGCAAGGCGGGAATAACCAAGGGATCCTGGGCCGATTCCAGTGGCTGTCCTGACGGATCTCCCAGCGGCTCCTCTGACCAATCCCCAACAGGCTCGCCGTACTGATCCACACGCACAAACACGTTACTGAATGCAGGGCCAGATGTGCGGGCCAGATCGTTTGGCTGACTGAACTCCCGGCCTGCTTCAATCTCCAGATCCCGGTAAACACGATCGGGCGTCGACATGCGCCCCAGTTCGTGTTGCGACCACTGCACACTGCTTTTGAAAGGTGCAAGCGCCATATCGGCGGTTACATCGCCGTTTTGGGCTTGCTCCGCCAGGTCGGTGTAGGTCATGGCATAGTCAAGATGTGCCATAAGCCTCTGCTGGACATCGCGCCTGCCCGGGAAGGCACGCTGCCAGTATTCGCTCATGTAGGTGGAAACAATATCGTTACGACGGCCACTGGCATCGTAGAGCATTCGCAGAACTCGCAGGTGCTCAAGGCGCTCCGGGCTGTCGTCCGGTGCTCGGCTCATCTCACCCATCACCCCGAACATCAGCGCGGGCAGGTACTGATAAGCCAGCATGTCGAGGTAGGAGGCTTCGACTTCCGGCCCTACCTTGTGGCCACGGTACAGCCCCATCTCACTGACCAGCGGCCATTGTTTACGGTGGTCTCCGAACGCCAGGGTTGCCTGGCGTAACTGATCCAGCGGTTCTAGCAGGTTGCGGCCAGTGGTGTCGGGCTCGTAACCCACAGGTTGCCAGTTATCGATGAAGCGATTAACCCGTGTCTCGACCGAGGCCGCAGCTTGCGCATTCTTGATGAAATAATGCTGCCAGCCCCCTGTTATGCCCGCACCGGCACATACGGCGATAACAGCGGCAATAGCCACTCTACGCTGGCGGCTGCGTACAACCCGTCGATTGTCACCGGCAAGCCCGGCTTCTGGATAGATAATTTCGGGGAAGAGCGACTGGGCAAACAAGCTCGCTGACTGCCCCGTGCGCTGAGCCGGCTGGATCGGGCCAGATACCTGGTAGTGGTTGGCAGCGGCAGAGACAAAGGCATCTTCCGGCACTCCCTCCTGCACAACAGAGGTGAAGTAGGCACCCCGAACCAGTGCCGGTGTTGAAAAAGCATCTGCCGACAGAAGGCAGGTCAGGAAGCTTTCCAATGCGAGCTTCATGCCAGCCAACTGGCGGGTAAAAGAGTAGGCAGCGGCTCTGTCTTCAGCCTCCCGGGTACTGGCGAGTATGTCCGGCAGACGCGCATTCAACCGTGCGACCATCTCGCTGAAGCGCTCCGAGAATTCATTCAACCACTCGTCATTATCCAGCTGACCCTCCAGCCGGAAGGTAAACCCAAGAGCCTGTTCTTTCTCCTGTTTGCTGAGGGTGCGGACGAATGCCCCGAAGCCATAAAGCAGATCCATTTTGGTAAAGGCGACATACACCGGCAGGCGCGAGCCTATCTGCTCCATCAGCTCTCTCAGGCGCGTGCGCAGCAAGATGGCATGGGCTTCGCGATGCTCCTCGCTGGCTGTGCTCAGCTGTGCCAGATCAATCGCCAACATCACGCCGTTGAGTGGGCGTTGCGGGCGGTTGCGCTCAAGCCATTGAATAAAGTGTCCCCAAAGCCGCTGCTCTATCTCCCCGGTAGCGCTGTTATTTTGAATGGAGCTTCGATTCTGGTTCTGGCTCAGCAGTTCGCCATCGGGATCGATCAGTACTCCGTTATCGCCAATCCACCAATCGAACCCGAACGGATTACGATCCGCAAGATTATTACGGGTTACGTTGGTCAGGGTATAAGTCTGCCCGGAACGCTGGATAAGGCTGGATTTACCCGCCCCCTCCAGGCCCATCAGCAGATACCAGGGCAAGCGATAAACACCGCGGCGGCCAGGCAGGTTGTTCTTCAGGGCCCCGAGCTGACGATCCAGCAACCGCTGCTGCCGGCGCTCCATGGGCAGAATCGGATCTTCCTGCTCTTGCTGCTCCTCGGCTTTGGCCGCATTAACCTTACCCAAACGGCGAGCCAGCACCGTGCCCCATATCATGGCGACCAGCAACACAGCACCCAGAGTAACCAGTGCCCGCATCTGCCAGGCCGCCAGCGGGAACTCTCCGTGCAGTTCCCAATGTGGCCCGAGCCACCAGGTGGCCACCAACAGCGCGATCAGGCCAAGCGCCAGCGCAACCGGTGCCGCGTTTCGAATGTAGGGCAGAAGCCAGCGAACAATGAGTAAAGCTTTTCTCCACATGGTGTCCATTCCTGCTGTTTGTCCGTCATTAAATAGCGAGTATCTCGACTCGACCCTCAGGCCAGTCGTTCAAGTTGTTTCAGTAGAGCCGGTTCCCAGTCTTCAATAACCAGGCTCCCTATCTGCTGTTGCAGATCCTGGATCTGCCGGGAGGCCAGAGTGACCAAGCCGCTTTCTTTCATCAGCCGCGCCGATGCCAGGCGCCAGTAGAACTGTTCCCGCGGCTCCCGGGCTCCCGCCAAACCGTCTTCCAGTAGCTGCAATGCCGGCACCAGATCTTTCTCGGCCATTAGCTCCAGCGCCCTGCCATAGTCCTGTTCCCATGGGCTGGCGCTGCCGCCAGACTGTCCGGATGTGGGTGCAGGCGCAGACCAAAGCCATTCCTGAGCTTCCGGAGACAAAAACGGGGTGCCATCGTTAAACGTCAGCTCCGACAGTTGCGGCAGCCTTTCCACAAACTCGTCAACAGCTGCTCGAATGGCCTCTGCGCAGGCGCCACACCCTAAAGCGGAGGCTACACTGGCACTGAGGCAGTGGCCCTCAAGCCAGAACGGGCTTACCGACAGGCTTTGCTCTATACGCTGCCAAAGTGCCTGATCTGGCGACTTTTCAAGGGCTTCGCGGTATTCCGCGACGCGATCCGCACTCACCGCCGCCAGGTCGGAACGCTTGCCATCCCGGGTTGGTGGCGCCGATGTAATGCTCTGCCAGATGGCGTAACGGCGAACCTGGTAGCCCAAAGGCCGCTCCGGCTCGGTTCCGGTCAGCATGTCCGCCACTTTCAACAAACTCTGGCGGGTGGCCCGCTCGTTACTCGGGTCCAGTGTCAGGGCGCCGAGCGTCGGGCTGGCCAACATTGTCGACGGCGCTGCACCAGCCTTGGCGCTATCACCTGCCGCTGCTGACGGGCTTGAAGAGGGGGGCTCTGCGCTTTTTTCAGCATGGGTGCCGATATCCCGGGTTTGAGGCAACTGTTCAACGGCACGCCTGAGATCTACTAAAGCGTCGTCGGGCAGCTCTCGTTGTTGCGCCTGCGCCTGGAGTTTAGTCAGTACCTCAAGGCAAAAGCTGCGGCCATCTCCCACACTGGCATCAAAGGAGTTTCCGGCCACGCCCTTGCAGGCGCGTTGCAGCATCTGGGTGAACATCATTTTCCGTGCTCGCTTACCTTGATCTCCCGGGTAAGGCCAGCCTTCATCCCACCAGTTTTCCAGCACGCGCTGGAGCAAATACAGCGAAAGCGCAAAACGCTCTCCGTCGCCACCCCGTTGCAACGCAATCAGGAGGAAGCCGAGAACTTTGAGATCCTTGCTGCGGGCAGACAGAATTTTCAGGGATTCGCTCTCAACCTTGCCCCAGTCAATGTCAGTATGGGCAAGAGAGCCGATTTTCATGATTTCGTCTTCAAGGATCACGAGAGCTGCATCTTCTCCCAGCCCGCGACCTGCAGGCGACTCGCCTTCCAACGGCCTGACCACCTGTTCAATGTAGGGATGCTGTTCTATAACCTGCATATCCGTTTATCCTCGCGTCCTTACGTTTGCGCTTTCGCGGCCAAGCTACCAGCCGCAGCTCTCGCGAAGAGGACGAATGGCATTCTCAAAGTCCGTCAAGTCGAACAACAGGCCGTCGATACGACTGTTTTCCGAGTAAACGCGAATGTCTGTTTTCGACCCTATTTGCTTAACTTTCCGAATAGCGGGTAGACCGCGCCCGATGCTGAGCACGTAGCCGTTATCGCGCACTCTCCAGGCGCTTTGGCCCATCCGTTGTGTGGCTCCAAGCTCAAGGTTTACCCGTTCTGCATCCAGTGGTTGTGGCAACATAAGGGTAAGCTCGGTGATGTTGTTTTGGCACTGCAGGACAAGCAAAGGCCGGGGTGGCTGCGCACCCAACGCCGGCACTGTGACCAGCAGACCAGCGGCCTGCCCGGTGTTGCGGTAACCGACACCACCGGCTGCGGGGTCTGCCTCAGCCTGTGCATAAGCCTCACGCCAGCGCGTGGAGCGCTTTATATTGCGAAGGCCGTCATCTGGCTCTTTGCCCGCTTCGGGCTCTGCGAGAGGCGTACCAAATACCTCGTCAAAACATGCCAGCCTCTCCAGACGCTGGGTTTCGCCGGTGCACCTGCGAGCCTCTTCCAACACTCCAGCCTGCGCCTGCGCGCTTATGGCCCCAAGGGTCAGAACACCCAAAAAAAGAACACCGAGACAGGGCGCCCTCACGTAGGAAAGAGTTAGGATTTTCCGGTTCTTCATGCTTCGATTACCCGATACTTCAAACACTTGTGGGCGAGCGTGCGCTTCGGCAGGCCAAGGCTCTCCGCCGCCTGAGCACGGTTGCCGCCATATTGCCGCAGACGGTCGCGAATAATCTCAGCTTCAAACGCCTGGGCTGCGGCTTTGAGGTCGCGGATATCATCTACACCGGGCACTGCGGCAATCTCTGAACTGTGCACCCCACCGCTACAAGGTTCCGTGCTGCAAGGCTCTGCGAGCAGGTCAGTGAGCCTGAGCACTTCCGGCTGAATGTCGTCCCCGGCAGGGGTTTGCAAACACGCCAGCTCGATAATGTTGCGCAGCTCCCGGGCATTGCCCGGAAAATCGTAAGTTTTGAGGGCGCGCAGTGCGTGGCTGCTGATGCCCAAAGGGCCGGCGCCTTCGCGCTCGGTGTACAGGCGAATAAAGTGACGGCTGAGGGCTTCAAGATCGTCCAGGCGTTCGCGCAGGGGCGTTATCTGCAACGGAAACTGGCTCAGGCGATAGAACAGATCCCGGCGGAAGCTGCCGTCTTCAATGCTCTGGCGCAGGGGCTGGTGGGTAGCCGCTACCAGCCGGAAGTCGGAGTGCTGTTCCTTTTGTGCGCCAAGGGGCCGGAACTGGCGGCTTTCCAGGACGCGCAAGAGTTTCGATTGCAGCGCCACGGGCATGTCGCCGATTTCGTCCAGAAAGAGTGTGCCGCCACTGGCTTGAGCAAGAAGTCCTTCCTTTGCCTGATCAGCCCCGGAAAAGGCGCCTTTGGTATGGCCGAAGAGTTCACTCTCCAGCAGGCTGTCGGGGATGGCTGCGCAGTTGACCACGACCATGGGGCCGTTTGCGCGATCCGATAATTCGTGAATACCTCTGGCAACCACGTCTTTGCCGCAACCCGTCTCGCCCTGAACCAGCACCGACAACTGACTGCCGGCGGCACGAACAACCTGAGCGCGCAGGCTGGTCAAGGTTTCTGAGGGGCCGACGAGTGTCTGAGCGAGGTTTTCGCAGCGCTTGCGGACGGTTTCGGCATCGTGAAGGTTGTCCAAAGAGCGTTTGAGCAACCGGCGCTGCCAAACCTGATCACGGCTTTGCAGTTGCGCGATCCAATGGTGAGTGAGCAACTGAAGGAGGCCGCGATATAGGGGTTGGGTGGTTATGCCGCTCCAATCGGTCTGGTCGCGGCAGAGAACGAGTATGCCGAGGGTTCTGCCGTCGTCGCCCCGCAGGGGTTCGAGCCACAGGGAGTTGGGGCGATCGCTGGCTTCGATGAGGCTTTGGAAGCCTGGGTGATCGAGGCGGTAGCTGGCAGCCCGTGTGAGTTCGCGGGCTTTGCTGGTTTGTAGCAGGTGGGCGAAGGGGTGACTAAAGTCGCCACAGTCGAATTCACCGGGTTCGGGCAGGTCGCTGCTGTGCAGGGTGCGGCCACTGAGGTCGAGTTCGAGTGCCCAGCAGCGGGTAAGCCCGAAGGTGTTTTCCAGCTGTGTTGTGGCGGTTTTCAGCAAGTCCGGCAATGTTGTCTGGTGTGTCAGTGCGACTGCCAGTTCGATGCCGGTGTGCAGTTCCATCTGCATCCGTCCCATTTTTTCTTTCCCAGTATTGTTAAAACGGAGATTGCCATCCGCGCACCCTGCGGGGCGGCTTTCCATAACACGCTGTGAATACATCCCTGTACGCTCCGCTCCGCCATCCATGGCTCCGCAGGGTTTTGGAAAGCCGCCCCGCAGGCTACGCTAGGTTTCAGTTACTCTCAGACCACAATGCCCGAAAACCTGTTTTCAGAAACGCCCAACGTTACCTTTGTAACCGGTTCTTTTGCGGCCAGTTTCTCCAGCAACGCCAGCGATACCGGTGGAAGCAGCTCACCCTCAATGATCGACTCCAGCATCCTCGCGCCGTTTTCACTTCTTGTTGCACGGCTTCGGATGGCTTCTATCAAGCCGTCTTCCATGACCACATCTGTTTGGTAACGGTTGCGGATTTGCTGCACCAGACGTTCCAGTTTGTCACCGACGATGCGGTT
>TARA_R110001606_G_scaffold3223_5_pt1 | contig 27481 bp, 26 predicted proteins | sample TARA_R110001606 | Tara Oceans TARA_R110001606 (sample SAMEA4398315) | marine metagenome | biome: Polar Biome; feature: [SRF] surface water layer (ENVO:00010504); material: water (ENVO:00002006), including particulate matter (ENVO:01000060) such as... | depth 5 m
GATGATATTATACGGGTCTTTCGGACCGACACCGAGATCGACCGGGACCGCGCCTTCCTCTGCCATCCAGTCGAAAATCATCGGTGCGTCATCCACCGCCTGATCGAGCATGACATGTTTGAGCGCAGGCAATTCCTCTCCGCTCTCCAGCAGCTCGGCGCGCTTGGCGCTATCAATAAACAGATGCATCGCGCCGCTATCCGCCATCATATTCGCCAGCTGCTTCGGCGTCGCCGAGGTGGTCAGCGGCGCCGCACAACCGCCCGCAACAATTGCACCGAGATAGGCCAGCGCATAACGCACCGTGGTCGTCCCGAGGATCGCAACCGCCTGCCCTTTCTGCAGCCCATCCGCCTGCAACTGCGCAGCAATCCGGTTGACCTGCGCCGCCGTTTCAGCCCAGCTCAGTTTCTCAACACTATCATCCAGCGCGATCCGGTCCGGCTGGTTGACCGCATGGGCGTTGATAAGATCTGCGATTTGGCCAAAGGGCTGTTCGAGATAGCGGGCGGGATCCATATGTTTCATCAAGCGATTAATTCCGCATATCGGCCTGAGATGCAATCGCTTTCCGCGCGGTTTGTTCTTTTGAACAGGTCGGGAAGATTTTCACGCGAAGACGCGAAGGCGCTAAGGGTGATGGTTATTGACGATGCGGCGGAGAGCCATCGTGCATGTTGGCGCACCGAAATTCAACAATGTGACCAGATCACCGTCATTGCGAGGAGCGCAGCGACGCGGCAATCCAGAGCGCCTCACCCCAATCAACAGCGCGTGCCGCCCTGGTTTGCCACGCTGCGCCCGCGATGACGCCTTTGACACAAATGTCCAAAACACCCACCTTCACGGTCCCAAGCACCATCCTCTTCGCGCCTTGGCGTCTTCGCGTGCCAAATATCGCTCACGCCACCTATAACAGGGTGTGGCTGAATTTCCTTGCCTCACCGATTGACTGCTTCGGACTCTTCATATCCACACCTACGGTCCGCCTTGTTCGTACAGTTCCTCGCGAAACCGCCGGCTGCCCGCAACCGTCCGTCCGTCGAACAATGATATCTCCAAATCTCCAGATCGCGTCGGCGTCAGCGCGGCGATCTTGCTGCGGTTGACCAGCCGCGACCGGTGCACGCGGACAAAGCCGCGAGCGGTAAGGCGCTCCTCCCACGATGCCAGCGTGCCGCGCACCAGATGGGATTTTTCCGCGGTGAAAAATTCGACATAATTGCCGGCCGCTTCGACATGGCTAATCTCATCAGGGGAGAGGAAAACCGCTGCGCCGCCATCCTGCAACTTGATCCGGTCCTCGGCGGGCGGCGATGATACGACCCGGTTGCGCTCGGCAATATAGTCGAAAATCCAGTAGGTCCCCGCAATCGCGGCATAGACTAATACATCCTTGCGCCATTCATAGAGCAGAGTGATCGCGACGCCGTCGTCGAAAAAGCCGTATCGCGCTCCGAACAGTCTGTACGCCGTCTCGCGGGTTAGGAAGATGAAACCGATATGGACCAGCGCAAAGGGGATGGTCAGACCGAAGTGGATAAGCAGGAAGGCGGGAAGATTACCATCCCGAAACGGCCATTTTTGCATCGCATGACCGATGAACGGGGCGAGGCCGACGATGATGATCGCGCTGCTAACCTCCCATAATATCGGTTCGATCCAGTGATTGCCGGCACCCTCCATGATATCCGATGTGGCATTGACGAAGGTCAGCACCAGAGCGGTAAAAAAGATCGCGAGCCATGATCGCCGGTTGACCCGGGCCCAGCCGTTCGTCCCTGTCTCGTCGCCTTTGGTCACTTGGAAATTCCCGTTCGTCCCTGCAGCCCGCCTTGTGCGGCTTGGTTATAGGCAGACGGCCAAGAGGGCGCAAGAACCCGGCCGAGAAGGAGACATACCCGCCATGACCAACCGCCGCTACGACCTCGACTGGCTTCGCATCATCGCCTTTGGCCTACTGATATTCTATCATTGCGGGATGTTTTACGTGTCCTGGGACTGGCACGTGAAATCGCGTTTCGCCAGCGATGCCATTCAGCCATTGATGATGCTGACCAGTCCGTGGCGGCTGACTTTGCTGTTCCTGATAGCGGGGGCCGCCACCCGATTCATGGCCGACAAAATGACCGCGAGGAAATTCATCGCGCTCCGGATGCGCCGGCTGTGGCCGCCGCTACTGCTGGCCATGTTCGTTATAGTGCCGCCGCAGTCCTATTTCGAGATTGTAGAGGCCTTGCAGGGCGCCAATGGGCTTGGGCCGGGCCACGCCACCTGGCTCGACAATTTCTACATTAAATATGCCACCGCTTCGGGCAATTGGTGCGATGCCGATGGCTGTCTGATAACGCCGACTTACAATCACATGTGGTTTGTAGCCTATCTCATTCTCTACACGCTGGCGCTTCTGCTGATCCTGCCGTTGCTGCGCCGCGTTCCGGTGGCGGCTAGCGCGCTTATCGCAGGGCCATTGCTGATCCTCGTGCCTTGGTTCTACCTGACCGCATTGCGTCTGACATTATTCCCGATTTTCGGCGAAAGTCACGATTTCCGAAACGACTGGTATTTGCATGCGCTCTATTTCAGCACCTTCCTGTTCGGCTTTGCGATCGCCAAGAATCAGGCCTTTTTTGATCGCTGCGTACAATTGCGCTGGATCGCGCTCGCCATTGCGCTGACCTGCTGGGCGGCGCTGATCGTCTATTTCGACGCCTATTCAGAAACCCCGCCGCCTGAATGGCTTCGCCTAGCCATGCGCGGCGTGCGGGAACTGGACGCCTGGTGCGCGATCATAGCAGCGATAGGCCTGGCGCACCGCTATTTGCGCAGCAATGACGGACCTCTACGGCAGATTCTGACGCAAGCCATTTTCCCTTTCTATCTGATCCACCAGACCATCATCGTTGTCGCCGGTCACTATCTCGACGAAATACAGCTCCCGCTGCCCATCGAAGCGCCGCTGCTGGTTGCAATCACCATGGCCGGATGCTGGCTCTTTTACGATCTGGGACGACGGGTGCCGTTGCTGCGCATCTGGGTCGGCTTGTCGCCGGCACGCGTTACGCAGTCAGCGCGGTAAAATACCGACAAGGTTTCAAAGCAGCATTATGGCGACAGATGCTGTAGTTGACCTTGGCCTTCTACCCGCCGACAGCCCTGCATAGGCACTCTCACACCGGCCATCATAATGCGTTTGACGCACACCGGAGCGGAGACGCCGGAGCTTCCGGAGCCGCCCGTCTGTCCGGGCCAGAGGATCGGGGTGGGGGCTTGTCATATAATTCGACAACATCACCGTAACCCAAGTGAAGTTGTCGGAGCGTGAACGGCAATCCTGCTGCCACCGTAATTTACCGTAATTTGAATTTCGGTCATCGCAATCTAGAAGAGTCACCAAAATTTCAAAGACAAGCGCAGCGGTGGCGCGACGAGAAAGCCGTCTGCGAGTAATTATAAAAAGGCTCAACACCAGTATCTGGAACGACATTAGATGAGTCCCATCATTCCATTTACCATTATCAAATATTGGCCCTGATCTGGAAAACCAATGGATAAAATACCCGGCAATTTGGAGGCATTCACATGAGTAAGAAATTCAAAGAAAATGCTACTGTAATTTGTTACGGTTCAGGCCTGTGTGACAAATGCAAAGGAAAACCGCATTACCAAGACAGGCTTTTCCGCTGCAAGGTTTGCGGGTGGGATGGTGCATGCGCTCTGGCAATGGCGGCGCATCTTATCAAAGAACACGAAATTAATGTCGACGAAAAAGAGATTGAACAAGTCGGGACTTTTGAACCTAGCGATCCCGCACCTCGGATAAAACCTGGCGACAAATATTTTGCGGTCAGTGGTTCGTCAGACACTTATTCCACCTACCATAGCACCAACAAGGCAACGGAGTGCACGCTCCTAAATGCTCAGTTGGGAGGAGGAGATTCGCAGTTGGTCCTGCGGGGATATAGGACGCCATATGATGCGGCAAATAATGAACTGTCAGGACTCGCCCCGCGCAAGCCTTGTTCCGAATGTTGCAAGGGCGTTGATGACCATTGGGTGCCGTTTCAAACCGGTTGGCCGGGCAAGATTGGATTCCGGGGATCGGCAGAGGTCTATCGGGAATTTTATCATCGACATCTCCGTAGTTCCTTTCACTTTGGTACCGAGGGAGATGACTTGTGTATGGCCAAGGGGACTTTAACGGTTGAGGCGATCCCCAACGCCTTGAGCAAAGTCGAGTTTCTGAAATACTCCCACGTGATGGATAGTTGGATCGAGGATTTTGACGATGAACCTCTCGAAGATTTTCCGGATGACATGTTGCCGGATTTGTCCAAATTGAAAGTTCGGATTTTTTCTGAAACACTCTGTCTGCTAGAAAATTCCTTCAGCGAAGAAGCAAAAGAGGCGATCGACGATCTTGGATATTATTTCCTCGAAGGGGGACAGGTAGATGTTGGAGATATTCCAGAACTGCCCGAGGGTTTTTTATTGGCAGAGGGCGAGGTTAGAGCACAAGTTGAACTCGATCTTGCCAGCCTGTCAGCACGATTGCTGAACGCGCATTTTCTATATCCCGATAAAGTTGAGTTCCCGACGTACATAGATTTGCGGATTGGCTGGTATGCCGATTGGTCGGAAGCGATTGGCGATGGCGTTGAGTGTAATTATGCAAGCTCTGAAATGGTCATTGCAACAGATTTCATTGGATGGGAGAGAAGCCCGACAGCAAAGGAACATGTGACCCGGGTGGTGGCAGGCCCGTCACAAAGCTCTTTGAAATTCGTATTGAATCCGTCAAGCAAATTGCGTTTGAAACCCGATCTCGACGCTGTTCCACAAGGCTATATTTCCACTCTGGTGGTAGATGATCAGTCCACCATAGCGGGTGAATTATTTGTGATTGGCTCCCGGGGAGAGGTCGACCGTATAGGCAGGATGGGCAGCAGCAAAAATGAGCCCTTTCAGCCCCCCGTAACCCCGCCAGCTATCGCTTGATGACCTGCGATCCCGGTGGGGACTCCGATGGTTGGGCTCCGGTGACAAGGAAATGGAATTAGGGTGACAAAGCGCTAATCTGTTTGGGCGCTGAGCATGAAGTTCATTGTCAGCTGATCATCAGTCGCCTCAGGCTACCCCGCGACCAGCACCACATAAGTGCTCTCGACCCAGCCGCTTTTGCACGGGCCGTCATAATTGCGTTTGGCACGCACCGGAGAGGATACGCCGCAGTCGACGGGCGCGCTCGCCGCGGGATCGGATGGCTTGTCGTAGACAATGCCGAACCATTGCTGGTCGATACTGCGGGTACAGATGTAAACGGTCTGGCCGGCGGCAAGGCTGTCGATTTTTTCGGCGGCGTCAAAGGGCGCGCTGAGCACCGGCAGCGATCCGCTGACATGGCGGCCGACCTCGCCGACCGACTGGCAGGCATCGAACCGCGGACCGCCCTCGCCGATACGCACCGGCTTGGCCGTGGGTCCCGTCTCGACCCGCTCGGTCCTACCGGTCGGGTTGTCGGCATAGGAACTGCTTTCGGCCAGATCGTCGCTGACCTGCGTGGATTCGGAGCAGGCGGTGGTTGCCAGACAAATAAGGGAGACGGCGAGCAGGGTATTGTTCATGGCCATGGTTTAGCGCAAAAGCGGGGCCTTTGGGAAGCTGCGAATAAATTGGACAGGAAGAGCCCTTGTGCAGAACGGATCGAAGCCTGTGCATTGGCCATTCGCATCTACTTCACAACAAAATATTACCTTTCCGTTCGTGCTGAGCCTGTCGAAGCACCTGCGCGGTCCCCAGCGTCCTTCGACAAGCTCAGGACGAACGGATTCTATAACAATCGTTCACAGCACAATCTGCGTCTGCGTCACCACCGCCACCAGCGTGCCGTCTTCCAGCGTGATCCTCGTCTGCCAGACCGACTGGCGCCGGCCCACCTTGAACGGCGTGGCTTCCCCGTAGACGATAGAGCCTTCGGGCGCGGCGTTCAGGAAATTGGTTTTGCTTTCCGATGTCGTGGTACCGTTTGATCCCTCGGGCAGATTGGCAAAACCGCCGAACGCGCCGAGCACATCGGCAAAGGTCATCACCGCGCCGCCGTGAATGCTCGGGCTGCCGCGCCCGTTTCCGGCGGTACAGAATTCCGGCCTGACAAGCATCTCGCCGCGCACGCTGTCCTTGTCCATCGCGGTAATGACGATGCCCATCGTTTTGGCAAAGGGCACCATATCGGCAGGATTGGTCATATATTGGGTCCTTTTCTCACATTTTTCGCGCAAATCGGAAAGAAGTGACCCGTTTTGCACAAAGATGTACCGGCGAAAAGGGCGTTCAGAGAGTCCTGCACAGACGCTCGCTGGCGACCGCTATTGCGCCCCTATCCATTTTGATAATCGAGACAGGCGGCGAGATTCGCTGTAGCAATCCGAAACCAATATATATCCTTGAAATGAAACGGTTTTAATATCTCGAAATCCTACATTTTCCTTGGGTTTGCCAGCCCCAGCGGCTATGGTCCCGGCATGAATGACATCAGCAAAAACGAAATGCCGGAAGATGCTTCCAAATCTTCCAATCAAAACGAATATGGCGCGGATTCCATCAAGGTTCTCAAGGGCCTGGACGCGGTCCGCAAGCGGCCCGGCATGTATATCGGCGACACCGATGACGGCAGCGGCCTGCATCATATGGTGTTCGAAGTATCGGATAACGCAATCGACGAAGCCCTCGCCGGTCATTGCGACCTGATCCTGATCACCCTCAACGCCGATGGCAGCGTCTCGGTCGAGGACAATGGTCGGGGCATTCCCACCGGCATGCACAGCGAAGAAGGCGTTTCGGCAGCCGAGGTCATCATGACCCAGCTCCACGCCGGCGGCAAGTTCGAAAATACCTCCGACGACAATGCCTACAAGGTGTCCGGCGGGCTTCATGGCGTCGGTGTGTCGGTGGTCAACGCCTTGTCGGAATGGCTGGAACTGGACATCTGGCGCGACGGCAAAGAGCATAATATGCGCTTTGAATTCGGCGATGCCGTAAGGCCGCTCAAGGTCGTCGGCGATGCGCCTACTGCGGACAACAAGACCGGTTTCAAAAAGGGTACGAAAGTCACTTTCTTCCCGTCTCCCGCCACCTTCAAGATCACCGAATTCGATTTTGAAAAGCTGGAACATCGCTACCGCGAACTCGCCTTCCTGAACAGCGGTGTGCACATCATATTGCGCGACGCGCGGCATGAAGAGGTGAAGGAAATCGACCTGTTCTACGAAGGCGGGATCGCTGCCTTTGTTCAATATCTCGACCGCAACAAGACGCCTCTGGTCCCCGAACCGATCGCCATCCATGGCGACCGCGACGATGTGATTATCGACGTCGCGCTGGAGTGGAACGACAGCTATTATGAAAATGTCCTCTGCTTCACCAACAACATCCCGCAGCGCGACGGCGGCACCCATCTAGCGGCCTTCCGCTCGGCGCTGACCCGGACGCTCAACAATTATGCCGAAAGCTCCGGCGCGCTGAAGAAAGAGAAGGTCAAGCTGACCGGCGACGATATGCGCGAAGGTCTGTCCGCCATCGTGTCAGTCAAACTGCCCGATCCCAAGTTCAGCTCGCAGACCAAGGACAAGCTGGTCTCCTCCGAAGTGCGTCAGCCACTGGAAAGCCTGATGGCCGACAAGCTTGCCGAGTGGCTCGAGGAAAATCCGCAAAATGCCACGATGGTCATCCAGAAGGTGATTGATGCCGCTGCTGCCCGCGAAGCGGCGAAAAAAGCGCGCGAACTGACCCGGCGCAAAGGCGCGATGGATATTGCCTCGCTGCCCGGAAAGCTTGCCGATTGTCGCGAAAAAGACGCGAGCAAATGCGAACTGTTCCTGGTGGAAGGGGACTCCGCTGGCGGCTCCGCCAAGCAAGGCCGCGACAGCATGTATCAGGCGATCCTGCCGCTCAAGGGCAAGATCCTCAACGTCGAACGCGCCCGTTTTGACCGGATGCTCTCGTCCAAGGAAGTCGGCACGCTGATCCAGGCCATGGGCACCGGCATCGGCCGCGACGATTTCAATCTGGAAAAGCTGCGCTATCACAAGATCGTCATCATGACCGATGCTGACGTCGACGGCGCGCATATCCGTACCTTGCTGCTGACCTTCTTCTATCGCCAGATGCCGGAGATCATTCTCAACGGTCATCTCTATATCGCCCAGCCACCGCTTTACAAAGTCGGCAAGGGCAAAAGCGAAGTCTATCTCAAGGACGACAATGCGCTCGACCAATATCTGGTAAATGCCGGACTGAGTGGCATGATCCTGCAAACAGCCGAAGGCGCACGGAGCGGTGAAGACCTGCGCGGCCTGATCGAACATGCCCGCAGAATGCGCAGCCTGATGACATATGTACCGCGGCGCTATGACAGCACCATTGTCGAGGGAATGGCGCTCACCGGCGCTCTCAATCCGGATCACGGCAATGCGGAACGGCAGGCCGCAGTCGACGCGACAGCCGCATGGATGGACAAGGTTGACGAAGAAGGCCGCTGGTCTGGTCAGGTTTCCGAAGAAGGCGGCTATCTCTTCCAGCGTTTCTGGCGCGGCGTCACCGATCATCACATCATCGAAGCGAAATTTCTGGAAAGCGCCGAAGCCCGCAAACTCCACCGCCTCGCCTCCGAAGAAAGTGCAACCTATAATAGCGGCAGCCGGCTGGTCAAATCCACCTCCGGCGATACGGAAACCGCTGACGAAGATGGCGTCGGGTCTGAAGGCACTTTGATCACCCGCCCCTCGGAACTGCTCGACACGGTCATGGCGGCGGGCCGAAAGGGCCTCGCGATTTCCCGCTACAAGGGTCTCGGCGAGATGAATGCCGAGCAACTTTGGGAAACCACACTTGACCCCGAAGTGCGCTCGCTGCTGCAGGTGACTGTCGAACAAGCCGATGTCACCGATGATATCTTCACCAAGCTGATGGGCGAAGTGGTTGAACCGCGGCGCGAATTTATCGTCGACAATGCGTTGAACGTTGCCAATCTGGACGTTTAGCCTCGATGACGAGCAGGATCGATGAGCCGCGTAACCGTCTGGTATGATGGCGCCTGCCCACTGTGCATCCGGGAAATCGCCCTGATGCGCAAACTGGACCGGCGCGATGCCATCACCTTCATCGACATCGCAACGACAGCTGCATCCTGTCCGCTCGACCGGCAATTGATGCTCGACCGCTTTCACGCTTCGGAAGACGGGCAGATATTGTCAGGCGCGGCGGCCTTTGCCGCCATGTGGCGTGCCATCCCGGTCATGCAGCCACTGGGCCAGCTTGCCCGCATTCCGGGCGTGCTGCCGATCCTGGAAGCTCTGTACAAACAGTTCCTCAGGATCCGGCCGCACATCCAGAAGCGGTTCAAGCCGATAGACTAGAGTCAGGACGCGGCGGCGACAGCCCCCATCATCAGTTCCTGATCCTTGCGGGTCGGATTGCCGCGCAGGCACAGCCCGCCGTTGACCTGCAAATTCTCGCCGGTCATGAAACATTCGTCGCTGGCCAGGAATACGGCAGCAGCTGCGATATCCTCGCTGGTGCCGATCCGGCCAAGCGGATAGCGTGCTTCGAACGACTCAACCAGTCCGGGCACCTGATCGACACCGGCCGTCATCGGCGTCCGCGTGAGACCGGGAGAAATGCTGTTCGCCCTGATCCCGCGATCACCAAATTCATGAGCAACGCAGCGAATGATATGATCGGTAGCCGCTTTCGTGCCCATATAGGCGGCATGGTCGTTGAGCATGATCGTCGCGGTGGCTGAACTGATCTGTATGATCGATCCGCCGTCATCCATCGCCTTGATCATTTCCTGATAGAATTGGAATGGCCCGACCAGCTGCAGCGCCGACATCGTTTCCAGCTCTTCCTTGGTGTTTTCCAGGAAGGGTTTGAGAAAGCCGAGTCCGGTTGCATTGATCGCGATATCAACGCCACCCATCTTGCTTTTGGCGCTCTCGCCAAGAGCCTTGATATCCGCTTCGCTGGTAAGATCGCAAAGCGCATAATGACCGCCAAGTTCTTCAGCGAAACGTTTCAGCTCGTCTTCCTTGCGTCCAGCAACCAGTACGTCAGCGCCTTCATCGTGCAGGCGCCTGGCAATCACCTGCCCCATATTGTCCCGACCCGCAGCTCCCAACACAACCGCTCTTTTTCCTTCTAGACGTCCCATGCAATCCGCTCCTTTGATTGATTTTCCGTGTCTTCTAACGGTCACTCTATGACCGTTGCCACTCTCATTATGGCTATTCATTATCCGCAAAAGAAAAGGCCGGGTACAGCAAGCTGTCCCGGCCAGTTTAGATCAACAGGAAGTTAATCAGAATTTAAATGCAGCTTCCACAAAAACCTGGCGGCCACGATTTTGTGTCCAGACTTCATCATCACCCACGCCTGGTTCGAGGAATGGACGACCTGCACTGGTATTGATCCAGATTTCGTCGGTCAAGTTTACGCCAATCAGGGACAATTTCCATTTCCCGTCTGGATCACCTACAGAAATCGAGCCATCAATCGACACATAGCTGTCCTGTACAGTGTCGGATGCTGAATCTTCGTTGGTGAAGTAAGATCCGCTATATTGAAGGTTACCGTTTAAGCCCACTTCCACGGCATCACCCATGGGTACGGTCCAATCAAATGCCGCATTTGCTGCAAATTTTGGCGCACGTGCCGCAGACCGGCCGTTAATATCTTCACCCGATGTCGTCACAAACGGAGCGGTAAATTCTGCATCCGTATAAGCGATAGAACCGGAAAGGTTCAAACCTTGTACTGGTGTGCGCCATCCCCATTCAACATCAACACCCTGCGTGGTAAGCTGGCTGGCGTTGAAGGTCTGGAACTGAACCGCTGCGGCATCAAAATTCTGCACCTGAAGATCATCAAATACATAATAGAAAACCGAAGTGTTCAAAGTGATTGTACGGTCCGCAAACTGTGTCTTAACACCGATTTCGCCGCCCAATCCCGTTTCGGAATCAAATTTCAACGCATCCGCTACGCTCTGACGAACAGCCGGGTCCGGATCGTTAAATCCAAGCAGGCTGTTCGATGGCAGCGCGCTATTGTCGATGCCGCCCGATTTAAATCCGGTCTTGAAAGACGCATAGACGTTGATATCCGGCGTCGCCTGATATTTGATCGATGCTTCTGGCGAGAAGTTCGAGTCCGAGAATTTGATCGGTCCCGAGAAGAAACCGCTGCTGATAAAAGCAGGCGTCGCGGACAGGAACGAATGAACATAAGGAACGCTGATCGTCGAAATCTTGCTTTCGTCGGTCCAACGCAAGCCGCCGGACAGCTGCAACTGGTCTGTCAAATCCAGTGTGGCACTGGCGAAAAATGATAATGCTTCGGTTTTGGTATTCTGTTTTTTATACCAGTCATAAGTGAAGCCGGTGACCGGATCGGGCGCCACGAAAGAGATGTTCACACCCTGTTGTGATGTATTGAAATCAATATCTCTGGTTTCGTAAAATGCGCCCAGCATGAAATTGAACATACCGTCAAAGTCGCTGGTGATACGCAATTCCTGGGTATATTGCTCGGTCTTGTTGACCGGGTCACTACAACCTGCGTTACCGGCAACACCAGGCGAAAGCTCACCGGTATAAGCATAACAATCGGTGTCTACTGCATCCAGGCTGAGATAACCGGAGACCGATGACAATGTCAGCGTCTCGCTCAGATCAAGGTCCCACTTCAATCGGCCAAAGAAAATGTCCGTTTTGCCGAATGGTATGCCATTTTCAAAACTCGTATTGTCGCCACCCGAGCCGGTTGGAACATTGCTGACCAATGCGGCAGCGCCGTCTGACATGCCATAAAGACCGTCAGTGGCATTACAATTTGCGTTGGAAGGAATAACGAGCGAACCGGACAGCAGGTAAACTGGATCGGCGACGCCATTGGCACCACAGCTTATGTCGGTATGGGAATCGGCACCATCGCTTCTGTTTCTGACGTAATTCAATTTCAGATTTGCGTTGAAATTATCAACCGGATCCCATTGCAGCGTTGCGCGACCGACAAAGTTGCTAAGACCCCGACTGTCTCTGAAACTACCGTCAGGATTGAACGCCGGCGTACCGGGTTGAACTTTCACATAGTCTTCAATGTCCTGATACTGCCCCGCCAAGCGGATACCGAGTGTGTCGGTGAGCGGTCCGGAGATATGGCCACCGATGGTGTAGCCATTTTCTTCAAATTCGTAGGAAGCCTTGCCAGCCACTTCCCAATCCCGGGTCGGGTTGGCGGAGCGGATGGCGAAAACACCGGCAGACGCGCTTTTACCGAAGAACAGCGATTGTGGTCCTTTCAAAATGTCGATTTGCTCGACATCAAAAAAACCGGCCTGAACGATCCGCATGGTGCTGACCTGAACGCCGTCAAAATCAAATGCCACGGCAGAGTCAAATGAAGCCGAGATATTGGAAGAACCAACCCCTCTCAAACTGATCTGACCACCGGAACCGGAACCACCGACCTGCACGTTGAGAGCGGGAACGCGGCTTACCACGTCGGCGATTTCATTGACCTGGAATTTTTCGAGCGTATCGGCGCCAATGGCGGTCACAGTCACCGGTACTTCTTGCAAGGATTCAGTTTGCTTACGGGCTATAACGGTGATCACGTTGCTGTCGTCCCACGCATCAGCGTCCTGCGCTAATGCTGGCGTAGCAATCCCGGCGAATGCCAAGGTTGCGACGGACCCCAATAATAGTGATTTGGCTGTCTTGCTTTCCAAGACTGAATTTTTATGTGACGGATCTCTGGTCATTCTTCTCTCCCTGTGGTCGATGTTTTTCGGCTGACGCCGGCTCGAAGATCGGTAGCGGTTATGCTCGCCTTCCATTGGCGCGGTCTTAAGCGTGAGTTCCGGATCGCTCTGCTAGCCAATTTGATAGCAAATGCGGAGAACTGTGATTTTTGCGCAACATTTGCTCGTTTTCCGCCATTAATCGGCAATGGCACTAGCGATAGTGCTAACGATTATAAGGATTGCACCGACCGATTTCTCGACGCCTATAGAGGGGTAACAGTTCAGAATTCGGAGAGAAGCAAAATGGATCGCCTCAATGGAAAAATTGCCATCGTAACAGGAGCCGGTTCGGGTCTCGGAAAAGCGATCAGCGAAACATTTGCTGCAGAAGGCGCTCGAGTCGTGCTGACCGACATTGATATGGAAGCCGTCACAAAGGTTGCCGAAGCAATTGGCGCCAATGCAATTGCGCTTCAACAAGATGTTGTCGATGAGCAACGCTGGGATGAGATATTCGCGGCAACGGCTGACGCATTCGGCGCGCCGCATATTCTGGTCAACAATGCCGGTCTCGTCATTCCCGGCACGATCGAGGATTGCTCGCTCGAACTGTTCCGCAAACAAACTTCTATCATGCTCGACGGTGTATTTCTGGGCTGCCGGACCGCGGTAAGAGCAATGAAATCCAACGACCAGCCGAGTTCGATCATCAATCTCAGCTCGATGGCGGCCTTGCAGGGCTATTCCCCATTCATCGCCTATAGTGCAGCCAAAGGCGGCGTCCGGTCGATGACAAAATCGGTGGCCCTGCATTGCAAGGAACAGAATTATCCGATCCGTTGCAACAGCCTCCATCCGGCCGGCATAGATACGCCGATGGTACGGCAGGAAGCGGTCGGTGCGGGTGGCGGAGCAACCCCGGCAACCGGAATGATAGAGATCGGCGAACTGGGTCACCCCAATGATGTTGCGGCTCTATGCGTCTATCTGGCCAGCGATGAATCGCGTTTCATGACCGCTGGCGAATATCCCGTCGACAATGGCGTGCTCTACAAACCAGCCTGATCTCAGGAGGCGGCCGCCCCCATTGCGGTCGCCATCTGGTTCTGGAATTCCGCGAGATCGAAATAGTCCCGCCATTTGGCGATCTTGCCGTTACGCATTTCGAACGTGCCCATCACGCGAATCGCAATCCACTGGCCGTTGACCCGGAACTTGTCGGTACGCTCGGTTAGCACCGTTTCACCCTCGGCAACGATATGGTGGACGATCCATTCCGCACCATCAGAGCCCATCCCTGATCCGTCGAAAAAGGCCCGGACAGCATCGATCCCGACGCACGGCTCCATCGGGATATTATGATAGAAAATATCGTCCGCCATCGCCGCGTAGATCGCGTCATAATCGAGCCGGTTCCAGGCGTCGATGAAGTCGAGCACCTGTCGCTTGCTATCCGACATGGCGAAAATCCCTTCTATTCTTCCGGCGAAACGTCGAGAATCATCTTGCCTTGGTTGGCACCGGAGAACAGCTTCATGAAGGCAGCATAGCTGTTTTCGATTCCCTTATCGATATCCTCGTCATGCCTGATCTTGCCCTCGGCGAGCCATTTGCCCATGTCCGCGATACCTTCGGCAAAGCGTGGTGGATAATCGCGAACGAGGAAGCCCTTGATCGTCGCCTGCCGCGAAATCAGATACCAGAGATTGCGGATACCAACCGGTTCCGGGCTGTTATATTCGCTGATCAGGCCGCAAAGCACGACGCGGCCATATTCATTGATCGCGCTAATTCCGGCGTCGAGAATTTCACCCCCGACATTTTCCCAGATGATGTCGACGCCATCGGGAGCCGCCGCAGCGATTTCCTGTTCCAGCTCGGCCTGGCTCTTGCCGCGATAATCAATCGCAGCATCAAAACCATAATCTTCGGTCAGGCGGCGGCATTTGTCCGCGCCTCCGGCAATGCCGACAACACGGCAGCCCTTTATCTTGCCGATCTGGCCGACCAGCGAACCAACCGCACCGGCCGCGCCGGTAACCAGCAAAGTATCGCCTTCCTTGGGCTTGCCATCATCGATCATGCCGAAATAGGCCGTCATCCCGACTGCGCCAAGCACCGACAGAAAATTGGTCGGCGACGGCACCAGCGAAGCGTCCACTGGCGATGTAAAACCGCCAGCTTCCACAACCGAATATTCTTCCATCGCTCCGAGACCGACCACCCATTGCCCGACCGGGAATTCGGGATTCCTGGACTCGACAACCCGGCCGACGGTGCTGGCGGTAACCGCTGCGCCCAAGGCAATCGGCGGCATATAGCTTTCGGCATCGCTCATCCAGCCACGCTGGGCGGGGTCCAGAGAGATATAATGATTGCGTACCAGACACGAACCGTCGGCGAGTTCCGGCAAATCTTCCTCGACCAGCGCAAAATCGCTCTCCCTGGGCTCGCCCACCGGGCGACTGACAAGCGTAAATTTGCGGTTTTTGGTCATGGATTATCCTTCGTTCGCGATTGTATGGGATTTCTTGATTTTCTTGGCGAGAGACCATTTGTGTACTTCGGTGGGTCCATCATAGACGCGGAAAGCGCGCACTTCGCGGAACACCTGTTCGACAACTGTGTCCCTGCTCAGCCCGGTGCCACCCATGACCTGCACGCAATTATCGGCGATCCGAAAAAGCGCCTCGGACACGGAGACTTTGACCATGGAGCTTTCAGTGGTTCCCAATGCGCCGGTGTCGAGCACCTGTGCACACCAGTCAATCATCAGCTCCGACTGCTGAAGATCAATCTGGTTCTGCGCCAGCATGAAGCCGACACCTTCGTGATCGATAAGCGGCTTGCCGAATGCGTGACGCTTGCAGGCATAATCGACAGCAATTTCCTGCGCCCGGTCACAGCTGCCCAGCCAGCGCATGCAATGGGTCAGGCGGGCGGGCGAAAGTCGCACCTGCGCATATTTAAAGCCTTCACCGCTTTCGCCGAGCATCTGGTCGGCGGGAACGCGAAGATTGTTGATTTGGACAACCGAATGGCTACCCGGCATCGAGCTGTCGATCGTATCCAGCACCCGTTCGATCGTAATTGCCGGATCGGGAAGATCGACAAGGAACATGGTCGCGCCCTCGGCCGATTTCGCCATGATAATCCCGACCTTCGCACCTTTTGCGCCGGTGATGAACGTCTTGCGACCGTTGATCACCCAGTGATTGCCGTCCGGTTCTGCGGTTGTCAGCATCATCGTCGGGTCGGAACCCGCACCATTGTCCTCAGCCGGTTCGGTCATGAAGAAAGCAGAGCGCTCCCTCCCCGACACCAATGGCTCGAGGAACCGCTCTTTCTGTTCGGGTGAGGCGCATTGGCCGAGCAGATACATATTGCCCTCGTCCGGCGCGAACGTGTTCACTGCCAGCGGCCCCAGTGGCGACAATCCGGATTTGCGCAAAACCAGCGCCGTTTCCAGATGGGTCAGGTGGCTGCCATCTTCACGGATATGCGGCGTCAGGACACCGGCTTCCTTGGCCAATGCGCGCATTTCCTGAACCAGACCGTCGGTCGGGCCATGGTCTTCGCACCGCTCGTCTTTTTCATAGGCAAAAATCTTGTCGCGAACGAATGTTTCAACCCGTTCAGCCATGTCCTGCGCCTCTGCGCTGATATTTTTGTTCATAGAATCTCCTTATCTTTGGAGAATCGTTACGGCAGAAACGCCTGGAGCGCCATATACTTGTGTATAGGCTGTTTTCGGATCGCCCTGTACCTGTCGCGCACCCGCCGTACCGCGCAGTTGGACAACATTCTCATAGACCTGGCGCAGACCCGACGCGCCGATCGGCTCACCACAGGCCAAGCAACCACCGTCGGTATTGATCGGCAATTCACCGGTGATATCGCTCCGCCCTTCCAGCAGCCATTGCTCCTGTTCGCCGGGCTTGCAGAAACCGTTTTCCGCCATATGCATGATTTCCGCTCCGGATTCCGTATCCTGCAATTGCGCGATATCAATATCTTCCGGTCCCATACCCGCCTGCTCGAAGGCGGCCTTGGAAGCTAATCCGGTTGCTGTTCCGCCTCGCTCGTTATCGATCGAAGCAGCAAATACTTCGAAAGATCCGGCTGGCCGCGTACGCATAACCGAAGACTTGAGGCGGATGATCGGAACACCCAATTCCCTCGCCTTTTTCTCGCTCGCGAGAATGAGCGCTACAGCTCCTTCGGCTGGCGAACAGAACATATATTTCGTGAGCGGATCGCAGATCATCGGCGCGTTCATGATCGTTTCCAGATCCACCTCGCTCCGCCGCCAGGCATGGTCGGTTTTCACCCCGTTACGAAATGCCTTTTCAGCGACCCGCCCCAAAGTTTCGCGGCTGATATTATGTTCGTGCAGATAGCGCATGATCTTCGCGCCAAAAAACTGGACGGTCAGCATATAGCCGGCTTCGCCATACCAGTTGGGCAGACCGTAAGCCGACGGATCGGCATTGAAAGCACCGCGCGGATGTTTGTCGAAGCCGACCGCCATGCCCATTTCATATTCGCCCGACTTGATCGCGCTGACAGCGGCATTGAGCGCCGATCCGCCGGTTGCACAACCGTTCGAGACATTGATGAACTGGATACCGGTAAGTCCCAGTTGCGACACCATATTGTCGGCACTGCCCGATGCCGCCGAGCCGCCAAAGGCGAACTGGACATCTTTCCATTCGATACCGCTGTCGGCCAGCGCCTGCCGGACTGCAAAAATACCCTGGTCCATGCCATCGCGCCCTTCTGTCCGGCCGAATGGGTGAATGCCTGCTCCTACGATACAAACGTCTGACATGATTATTCTCCCTGGACAGGTTTGAAGGCGTGAATGAGCTTTTGCTCTTCTGGCGGTGCATCGGGATCCAGCGGGATGACCGTGAATTCGACATTCATGCCGATTTCGACATCATCCGGGTCGATGCCGGTCAATCGCGATTCAACCATCGTCTGGCCAGGCAGACTGACATAAGCGACCACATAGGGTTTGAATTTTTCCGGGTCGGTGGGCCCGATATAGGGTGGCTTGGGCGGAAAACGCTGGACCGTATATGTCCAGACCGTTCCGCGCGTGCCAAGCGCCACCGGTTCGATATTGTCATCGGGAGTCAATGGCAGCGGAAAGAATATCTGGCCGGTTTCCCTGTTGCGCGCACCCAACAGTGCGCTCAGGTCATCGGTAAACAGATTGTCGGCAATCGGTTGTGCACTCACGAAGTTCTCTCCTTTTATGCGAATCCTATAAGGGGGAAAGCAGGCGGCAAATAACTGCCAAAACGGCTAGGGACGCGGGACGTCAATAACCCGGATGGACCGCCAGCATACCGCCATCGACCAACAGATCGCTTCCGGTGACGAAACTGCTGTCATCACCAGCCAGATAGACAGCAGCGCCAGCCAGGTCACTGCCCTGTCCAATTCGGTTCATCGGCGACATGGCAGCAGCCATCTCTACCATGCCGGGAACGCTTTTCGCTGCCGTGTCGATGATCGCCGTGTGGGTCGCACCGGGGACGAGATTGTTGCACCGGATATTCAATCCGCTCTGCGCGCAGTGGACGGCGACCGATTTGGACAGCATCCGCACCGCGCTTTTGGACGCCGTATAGCTCACGTCTCCAGGGAGCGCCGCGAAGGCGCTGGTGGACGCTATGTTAATGATCGATCCGCTCGAACCGCCAGAATTTCTCTTCATCGCGGCTATCGCCTTCTGGCATCCCAGCATCACGCCGGTCAGATTGATGTCGAGCAAATGGTGCCAGCTTTCCAGATCGACATCCTCGATATTCTTGCCAATCACGACACCGGCATTGTTGACCAATATATCCAGCCGACCATATTCGCTTTGAATCTTGGCCATCACCCGATCCCATGCTTCAGGGTCGGACACATCCTGAGCCATGAACATTGCTCCGACCTCGTCAGCAACGGATTGACCAAGACTTTCTTGGACATCGGTCGACAGGACTTTGGCGCCTTCCTGGACAAAACGCTCGACAGTCGCAGCGCCGATACCGGACGCTCCCCCGGTGACGATGGCGACTTTGCCCTCCAATTGTCCCGACATATTCTTCTCCCTATCAAATTCAGCAGAGGCTTATCTGGCCCCGACACTCTAGTTCCGGCATAATCTTAAACGAAAGGATGCTTGATGCTGACGCCGGAACATATGACGCAAATCGTGGACCAATATTTGGCCGCGATAAATGCAGGCGACATGCCAGCGGTAATGACGATTTATGCCGATGATGCGGAAGTCGAAGACCCGGTCGGCACAGAACCGAAGCGTGGCGACGATATTCTGGAATTTTATATCAACGCATTTTCCGGCGGCGCCAAGGTCGAGTTGACCGGTCCTGTGCGTATTTCGGAAAAAGCGGCCGCTTTCCCGTTCCGCGCCGAAATCAAACGGCCTGGAGATCAGGTTCTGATCGTAGACGTCATCGACATTTTCGAATTTGATCCAGCCGGCAAAGTGCGCAAGATGACGGCCCATTTTGGCCCTGCTAATGTGACCGTCAGAACCGCCTAAATCGCTCCGCGACTGATCAAAAGCCGGAATTTTTGGCCCAGCGATCACTGTGAAAACCGGCGTCGCCAAACATCTGCTGGGCGACATGCACGCGCTTGAAGTAAAGGCCGACATCATATTCGTCGGTAACGCCGATGCCGCCGTGCATCTGGATCGCTTCCTTGGTCGCAAGCTGCGCGACCTGGCCGGTCTTGGCCTTGGCCAGAGAACAGGTCATGCCGGCATTATCGAAATCCTGATCGAGATCCTTCAGCGATTTCAGCACCGCCGACTTCATCATCTCGATTTCGGTCGCCAAATGGGCAGCCCGGTGCTGCAATCCCTGAAACGAACCGATTTTCTGTCCGAACTGCTCGCGTTCCTTGAGATAGTCCGTGGTGACCCCGAACACCTGCTGCGCGGAACCGGACATCTCGGCGCTGAGTACGGCGCGGCCGGCAGACAATATGCCCTCCAGCGCGCCAAAGCCGCCATCCAGTTCGCCCAATATGTCATCGCCGGTAACTTCGAGGCCGTCGACCGAAATATTGGCAGCGTTGCGGCTGTCCACAATCGGTGTTTGCTCGCGCGTTATTTCGGGCGCATCTGCGTCGATCAGGAACAAAGTGATGCCGTGCGTATCGCCTTGCGCTCCCGATGTGCGGGCAGCGATGATCAATTTGTCAGCGACATGGCCGTCGGCAACAAAGGTTTTTGCACCGGAAAGGGTGAAACCGTTACCAGACGGTTCGGCTGAGAATGCGATCCGGCTGGGATTGTGCCGCGGTCCCTCATCGACAGCCAGAGCAAATAACTTCTCGCCGCTGCTGATCGCCGCGAGATTTTCCTCTTTCTGCTTCGCCGATCCATATTGCTGGATCGCAGTAGCGCCCAGAACGGAAGTGGAGAAAAAGGGCGAGGCGGTCAGGTTACGCCCCATTTGTTCCGCCAGCACGCCGGCACCGACATAGCCAAATCCGCTACCGCCATGTTCTTCATCGACGATGATTCCGGCCCAGCCCATTTGCGCCATTTCCGACCAGAGCTCACGGCAGAACCCGTCCGCGGGCTTGTCGTCGCGAACTTTCCGGAATGCGGAAACGGGAGCTTTCTCCGTCAGAAAACCGCGCGCGGCATCCTGCAGCATTTCCTGTTCTTCGTTGAGTATCAGCAGCATGTGTATTTCGCCCTATTCGCTCGGCAATCCCAAGACGCGCTTGGAAATGATGTTAAACTGGACTTCCGTGGTGCCACCGAGGATCGAATAGGCCCGGTTGTAGAGCCAGTTATTGGCGAGGCTGCCATATTCAATACCATCTTCACCGATGGTTGCCGCAGTCGTGCCTTCGATATCCATACGCAACTCGGTGCCACGCTTGGTCAGCTCGGAAGCGACATATTTCAGCATCGACGATTTCGCACCCAGACCGTTGCCCGCATTGGCTTCGTCGGTCATCCGCTCAACGGTCAGATTATAGGCCCAATTGTCGAGCTCTGCCTGCGCTATGCTTTGACGCAGAGCAGGATCGTCGAGACGTCCGGCGGCATCCAGACCGATTTTCTCGGCAGCAAATTTGCCAAGGCTTTCCGGTCCGCTCGTTCCGCGTAGCGGCGACATGGTGCCAAGCATACCGCGCTCGTGCACCAGCAGGTTCTTCGCCACATCCCAGCCGCGATTGACTTCGCCGACGACGGACGCGTTGTTGTCACCATAGCTTTTCGGCACTTTGACATTGTCGAAAAATGTCTCGCAAAATGGTGAATGGCCGGAAATGAGCACGATCGGCTTCACACTGATGCCCTCGCTCGCCATATCCATCAGGATGAAGGTTATGCCTTTATGCTTCGGAGCATCGAAATCGGTCCGTACCAGACAGAAGATCCAGTCGGAAATATCGGCATTGGATGTCCAGACTTTCTGGCCGTTGATCAGCCAATGATCACCTTTGTCCTCGCATTTTGTTTTGAGCGAAGCCAAATCCGACCCGGCACCCGGCTCGGAATAGCCCTGACACCAGCGAATTTCGCCGCGCGCAATTCCTGCCAGATGCTGTTCTTTTTGCTCATGGGTTCCATAAGCCAGCAAAGCGGGGCCGAGCATCGAAATACCGAAGTTGCTCAGCGGTTTACGTGCATTGATTGCCTGGCGCTCTTCTTCAAGAATCTTGGCTTCATCAGCGGAAAGGCCTGCTCCGCCATATTCCTTGGGCCAGGTCGGCACGGTATAGCCTTTGGCCAGCGCGCGCTCGAACCAGATTTTCTGCGCTTCTGACTGGAACTCCCACTGGCGTCCACCCCAGCACTGGTTTTCAGCGGTGATATCCCCGTCGCGCATTTCTTCGGGACAGTTTTCTGCCAGCCATGCCCGCACTTCTATGCGGAATTTTTCCGGATCGCTCATGACCTAACCTCTCGTGACAACCATGTCATATGTCAGCCTGCATGATGCGGGCACTGCGCATTTAGTTAGCGATATCATCGTCTGCATCAGTCCAGACGGAGCATTTGCTTGCCGAAATTCTGGCCTGCGAACAAACGCCGCAATGTTACGGGAATATTGTCAAAGCCTTCCTGGATATCTTCTTTGAAGGTTATTCTGCCTTCCTTGATCCATTGCCGCATGCGCTTTTGCGCTTCGGGAAATTCGCTCGCATAATCGGATACGATAAAGCCGGACATGCTTGCCCGCTTGAAGATCAGGTTGAAGTAATTTTCGGGACCGGCCGGCATGTCGCCCTGCTCGTAGCGTGAGATACCACCGCAGATTGCAACGCGCGCATACATGGCAATATGGGCCAGCGCATCATTGAGGATTTTGCCACCGACATTGTCATAGAAGACATTGATCGACTGGGCGCAATATTCCTTCAATTTCGCCCGAACATCGTCATTCTTATAGTCGATCGCCACGTCATAACCGACATCGTCGATCAGCCATTTGCATTTTTCTGCGCCGCCAGCGATGCCAATCGTCCGGCACCCCGCGATTTTGGCGATCTGTCCGACCATCGAACCGGTTGCACCAGCCGCGCCAGACACGACAACCGTATCACCCGGCTGCGGTCGGCCATGCTTCAACAATCCGAAATAAGCTGTCATCCCGGTGGTGCCGAGCGCTCCCAGATTTGCGGCAAGCAAATCATCATCGGGAACCTTGTTCAATTCACCGCCCGGGACATGCGCATAATCCTGCCAGCGCAACATGCCCATGACCTTGTCACCAGCAGAAAAACCGGAATGCCGCGACTCGATGACCGTGCCGACGCCCGATCCGCGCATCACTTCACCAATTTCTGTGGGCGCGACATAGCCGCCAATATTTTCCATCCAGCCTTTTTGCGCTGGATCGAATCCCAATATCTCGGTCTTCACCAGTACATGACCTTCGGCGCATGACGGCACTTCGGTGACCACTTTTTTAAAATCATCGTCAACGAGCCCGCGTCCTCTGGGACGTCCATTGATCAGCCACTGCCTGTTGTCGGTCATTTTTTCTCTCCATTGGAAGACTTGAAAACCTGTTAGACGGTTTTTTCGGGTCAACCGAACTGCCAGCTTTGATAGCTGGCGGATCGGGAATATCGATTGCGTCCAGCTTGCCTGCGGGTTTCTCGCACCTGATCCGCGCTTTTCCGCCACTGTCGCGGGAGCAAAAATGTTTGATTGGACGCAGCCTAATCGCGGCTCACTCCCTATAACAATAGTGGCGGGCCAGCCCGCTCGCGCTATGAAGTTTTCAAAGAAAGCGTCCCCTCCAGAGGGCCGCATTACAAAGGAGCAAAGCCATTGGCCAATAGTGACATGGCGGACAAAGACGTCCTCGTTGATATTTTCACCCGCGCCGACCTGATCATGCAATCGGATATCAAATTCCGGCAGATGATCGGAGCGGGTCAGTTGCAAATCGTTTATTACCCCGTGCGCGGCCAGGAAGTCGTGTCTTCGGCGATGATGGCAGCGGTGAACAAGGAAGATTATCTGGTCACGATTTATCGCGGACTGCATGATCAACTAGCCAAGGGCATTCCTTCCAAAGATCTATGGGCCGAATTTGCCGGCAAGATGGCAGGCACCTGCAAGGGCAAGGGCGGGCCGATGCATATTACCCATCCTGAAACTGGAGTGATGGTCACGACCGGGATTGTCGGCTCGGGCATCCCGATTGCCAACGGCCTCGCGCTTGCCAGCCAGCTCGACAAGGACGGCAAGGTCACCGTCTGCTGCTTCGGTGATGGTGCGACCAATATCGGCGCATTCCACGAGGGCCTCAACATGGCCCAGATCTGGAAGCTGCCAGTCATCTTCCTCTGCCAGAATAATCTCTATTCCGAACATACACCAATGGCCTTCGCGACCAGTTCGGATTCCATCAAGCAGCGTGGAGAAGGACTTGGCATGCGGTCGGTGCAAGTGAACGGCAATGATGCCAGCGCCATGTATGCAGCCGCGAAAGAAGCGGTCGAATATGCGCGGGCCGGCCATGGCCCGACGCTGATCGAGGCGATGACCTTCCGCTTTCACGGTCACTTGCTGGGCGATACCAGCCATTATATTCCGAAAGAGGAAATGGAGCAGGCAAAGAAGGACGATCCGATGCCAATCCTGCGCCAGCAGTTGCTAGATCTGCAGATCAGCGAAGCGGATATTGCCGCGATTGAAGCAAAAAATGCCGCGATCATAGAAGAAGCATCACAATTTGCGCTGGATGCCCCTTATCCTCCGGGCGATGAATATCGCATCGATGTACTCGACGTGGAGATTGCAGCATGAGCGAGAAACCAAAAGAAATCATGTTCGCCCAGGCCTGCAACATGGCGATGGCCAAGGCGATGGAAGACGACCCCAAAGTCATCCTGCTGGGCGAAGACATCGCCGACGAGCAAGGCGGCGGCGTATTCAAGGTGACCCTCGGCCTGTCCGAAAAATTCGGTACCGACCGCGTCCGTTCGACCCCGATTTCCGAACAAGCGATCGTCGGCGCAGCCGTTGGCTCCGCGATGGTCGGCTACAAGCCGGTTGCGGAAATCATGCTGATGAATTTCATCACCGTCGCGATGGACCAGATTGTCAATCACGCAGCGAAGCTGCGCTTCATGTCCGGCGGACAGACCACCGTTCCGCTGACCATCCGCACCACGACCGGTGCAGGCACCGGTCTTGGCGGTCAGCATAGTGACATGCTTGAAGCGTGGCTTGCCCACGTACCCGGGCTCAAGGTCGTTGCAGCATCCAACCCGGCCGATGCTTATGGCCTGCTTTACTCCTCGATCATGGACCCCAATCCGGTGATTTTCATCGAAAATACGCCCGGCTATTTTGTCAAGGGCCCTGCCCCTGCACCGGACCACGTGGTACCGCTCGGCAAGGCATCGGTACCTCGCGAAGGCACGGATATTACGCTGATCGGCTATGGCAGCAGCATCAGCAGATGCCATGGCGCTGCGGACAATCTTGCCAAGGACGGTATCTCCTGCGAAATTGTCGACCTGCGCACCATCGCCCCGTTTGATGAAGAAACGGTGCTGAAAAGCGTTGCCAAGACCAAGGCTGCAGTCGTTGTCCACGAAGCGGTCCGGAATTTCGGCGTAGGCGCAGAGATTTCCTCGCGCATCCACGAGGAACTTTTCTCCGAACTGAAGGCCCCTGTCGGCCGTGTCGGATCTGGCTATGCGCCGGTTCCTTTCTCACCAGCGATCGAGAAGGCCTGGATGTTCAACCAGGACGATGTCGAACGTGAAGTACACAAGATCTTAGGGTAAAATTATAATGGCAACAGAAATACGCATTCCCAAATTGGGCTTCAGCATGGAATCGGGCATTCTCGCAGAATGGTTGGTCGAAGATGGCGCGGATGTAACCGCCGGTCAGGAAATCTACGCGCTGGAAAACGAAAAATCGACCCAGGAAGTCGAATCGCCAGCCAGCGGAAAACTGAAGATCATCATCCAGGCGGATGGGGAAGAATATCCAGTTGGCGAATTAATCGGAACGATTGAGTAACCAAGGCCACGAGACTCCACAGCCCTATCACTATCGTTAGGAATGTTTGGTTGACTACAAAACCAAACAACGCGACACACAACGAATAATAATAAGCGTCGCAAGGAGTAGAGTTGGATGGCTGCGAATTTTATCGCCGAGATTCCCGAAATTGGTCGAAAACGATTCCGCGAGAATGTAGATAGTGTCACCATTACCAATCCAGCGGAGATCCGTCCCGCTGCAGAGGCCGTTGACAAAATCGCACAATCCTACGGGTTTCGAATCGCGGTGTCGGCCGATATTTCATCCAAGGCTCATCTCGTCGATGCCGAAGGGAATTTGATCAACAAGGACGTGTTTGGCTGGGTCGCCGAAGGCGAACGCTGGTGGGAAGACACCCGCCTGGCGCTGAGCTCTCCCCTGCCGAGGGCGTGCCGCTATGAGAGCGAACCGGTCTGGTGCAATGCCGAAGGATTTCACGGTCACTGGCCGAATGAATATCTCGACAAGATCGATCTGAAGGATTTTTACGCCCAATCCCAGACCTCCAAATCCCACATATTGATTCCCGTACATCTGCCCTTCGGCCAGATCGCGGCCGTCAGCTTCTCGACGCTTGAACATGGCATAACCGATCTCACCGAGGCCTATCGGCTCTATTCCGACTTTTTCGGGATTGTCACCGGCCGCTTTGTGACCGGCTATGTTCTGGCGATGCGCGAAAAGCACCGGATGCCGGCCAATTGCATCCTGTCAAAGCGCGAAGCAGAATGTCTGCACTGGGCCGCGATCGGCAAGACCGACAAGGAGATCAGCATGATCCTGTCGCTCAGCCATGCAACGATCCGCTATCACGTCAACCGGGCCGGGCAAAAGCTCAACAGCGTCAACCGTGGACAGACCATATTCAAAGCCGGTCAGCTGGGATATCTCGGCGCGACCGACTAGGGTCTATTTCCGCAATATGGCGAAGACCGCGGTCATCGTCATCAGCACAGCATCGCCGCAGACAATTTGCCCGCTGCAGTAAGCGGTGCGTTTGCTGATCCGGTCGATGTTCGTATAAGCTTCGACCCAGTCATCAAGCTTCGCAGCAGCGAGAAAATTGGTGTTCAGATTCATCGTTGCCACCGGCAAGCGAGGCCGTTCGGCTTCGTGAACCTGCAGGCTGAGCGCTACGTCAGCAAGCGTCCCGAGAATGCCGCCGTGCGCGACGTTGATATGGTTGATCTGCCCCTTGTGGATGCGCGTCCCCACGACGATGCAATCTTCATCGGATCGCACATAATAGGGCCCGGCCATGTCGAGAAACGGGCTCGAAAATTTCGCTCGTTCAAAACCGGCCGGGATATTATCAGCAGATAAATTATCCAAAGTCAGGCGACCGCCTTCTTCGGGCTTTTCGGTGGCTCTTCGGAATCCAGCCACAGGTTCAGCGTCTCGTGAAAATGTCGGAGTTTCGATTCCTGATATTGCGCGAACAGGGAGACCCCGTCCGGCTGGCTTTTCACGCCTTTTTGCATCGCCTTGTGATTGAGATAATCCTGATTGAAAATCTTGTTCAGATAGCTGCCAAATTCCTTCGCCTCGGTATAGTCATCGTGCAAATCGAGGAATGTACATTTCGCTGGTTCCGGACGCTCTGCGCCTTCGGGCAACGGGACCATGAACATGACTTCATGCAGCGATTGCTCCGGATTGTCGCCATCGGGGCGGAACCGGTAGAAGATCGGATTGAAGTCCGCCCACGGACTGATGTTCGGGAAAACGCTGTAGAAAATCGCATCGACGAGATCGGCATCGCTGATATCGTCAACCATATCGCCCCATGCCGGACGCATTTCCTCGCGCCGTGCCTGCGCCGCCTCGTCACGCATGGCATGAGCGGAAACATCGGTGTGGACCATCGGCATATTTTCATCATCCGGTGCAATCTTGCCACCGATCCAGTTGCACATATGCGGATCTGCAGATGTCACATCACCTTCGATATAATTGGCCTCCATATCGAAAATGCCGCTCTTGCCGTTCGGCAAAGAGACTTTGACCCGATTCTCTTCCAGCCGCTCGAACTTGTGCTTGCTGATCGGGTGGACGAAACTCTGGAAAGCTTTCTGATCCGGAAAGGCTGTCGGATCGGGATTGACCAGATCGGT
>TARA_R110001606_G_scaffold113798_2_pt1 | contig 27470 bp, 26 predicted proteins | sample TARA_R110001606 | Tara Oceans TARA_R110001606 (sample SAMEA4398315) | marine metagenome | biome: Polar Biome; feature: [SRF] surface water layer (ENVO:00010504); material: water (ENVO:00002006), including particulate matter (ENVO:01000060) such as... | depth 5 m
ACGATCAAAATCCGGTGCCGCCGCGATGCGCGGCTCGAGCCTCAGCCTGCAATACGGGCCAGGCCGTGCCCGCGCTGTCACGCTTGAAGACGATGCCGCTTGAAAACTGAACACTCTTCCCAACGCTCTAAAGCGCCTCCCCCGCGGCGTGACCACAGGCCCAGGCCCATTGAAAGTTGAAGCCGCCGAGTTGGCCGGTGACATCCAGCACCTCGCCAATAAAGTGCAGGCCCGGCACCCGGTTGACCTCGAAGGTTCGGGACGACAGGGCATCGGTGTTGACGCCACCCAGGGTCACTTCGGCGGTGCGGTAGCCTTCGGTGCCCGAGGGTTTGAACGACCAGCCCTTGAGGACCGCCGCCACGTTGGCCAGCGCCTCGTTACTGTAGTGCTGCAGCGGGCCGGCCCATTGAAAGTGGGCCACGAAGGCGGCGGCCAGGCGTTGCGAGAAAACGCCGCGCAGCCATTTCTCCAGGGACGCCGAGGGTTGCTCCTGGCGGGCCTGGCGGAGGGCCTGAAGCGGGTCCGCCAGCGCCGGCAGCCAGTCCACGGTGACGGCCTCGCCGGGCTGCCAGAATGTGGAGACCTGCAGCATCGCCGGGCCAGACAGGCCACGATGGGTGATCAGCAGCGGTTCGTTGAAGGCCGCCCCGCCGGCTTGCGCGCGCACCTCGGCGCTGACGCCGCTGAGCGTCGACAGCCAGGCTTTGTCCGCCGGCTGCAGGGTGAATGGCACCAGGGCCGCGCGGGTGGGCAGCACCGGCAGACCGAACTGCTCCGCGACCTGATAACCGAAGGGGCTGGCCCCCAGGGTGGGAATCGACAGGCCGCCGCTGGCGATCACCAGCTTGTCACAAGCGATGTCGGCGTTTGCCGCGCGCAACGAAAAGCCCGGGCCACGTTGGCGGATCGCGCTGACCGGCGTGTTCAGGCGCATCTCCACGCCGGCCCACTCGCACTCGGTGAGCAGCAGGTTGAGGATTTCCTTGCTGGACTGCGCGCAAAACAGCTGGCCCGGCGCTTTTTCCACGTGCTCGACGCCATGGCGCTCGACCAGCTCGACGAAATGCCAGGGGCTGTAGCGCTTCAGCGCCGATTTGCAGAAATGCGGGTTGGCGGAAAGAAAATGATCCGGGGTGGTGTTCAGGTTGGTGAAATTGCAGCGGCCGCCACCGGACATAAGAATTTTTTTGCCGGCTTTATTGGCGTGGTCGAGCAACAGCACCGAGCGGCCCCGGTAACCGGCGGTGGCGGCGCACATCAGGCCGGCGGCACCGGCGCCGATCACCACCACGTCATACTGTTGCACGGCCATACTGTCTCCACGATGGCGGGTTGTGGAAAGGATGGCGAGGCAGGATCACCAGCCGGCGGCGAGTTCCGCGAGCACGCGCCGCACGCCGTCCATGCCAAGGTGCAGCACCGCTTCGATTTCCGCCATGGTGATTTCCCGGTCGGCTTTGCCGGCGGCCGGGTTGACCACCAGTGACAGCATCGCGTAGGGAATTTCCAGCTCCCGGGCGAGCACCGCCTCGGGCATGCCGGTCATGCCAACGATGTCGTTGCCGTCGCGTTCCAGGCGCAGGATCTCGGCGGCGGTTTCCAGGCGCGGGCCCTGGGTGGCCGCATAGCAGCCGCCGAAGCGCCACGGCAGCTCGGTGCGGCTGAGCACGCTTTTCAGGCGCTGGCGCAGGTCCACGTCGAAGGGCCAACTGAAATCCACGTGCACCAGCGGCTCGGCGGGGTCGTCGAACAGGGTGCTGTCGCGCCCCCAGGTGTAGTCGATGATCTGCTCGGGCACCACCAGGTCGCCGGCGGCGGCGGTGATGCCGCCCACCGCGTTGACCGCCACGATGGCGCTGGCACCGGCTTTCTTGAGCGCCACCATGTTGGCGCGGTAGTTGACCTGATGCGGCAATTGCCGGTGCGGATCGCCGTGGCGGGCCAGAAACAGCACCGTGGCGCCGTTCAGTTCACCTTCCACCACCGGCGCGCAGGGGTCGCCAAAGCGGGTCTTGATGTCATGATGCGTGCGAATTTCCAGACCCTCGATGCGGGTCAGACCGGTGCCGCCGATAAACGCCAGGGTCATGGTGGGCTGCGCTCCTTTTCGTCTATGCCGCGGTTACATCAATGGCGAAGATCCCCGGCGCGTTGCGCCAGAAACCTTTGTAATCCATGCCCATGCCGAACAGATAAGCGTCTTCGGCGTACAACGCGGTGTAGTCCGCTTTCAGGCCCGGGGCCGCCTTGCGGTCGTGTTGCTTGTCCACCAGCACGCAGGTTTTGACGCTGCGGGCGCCCTGCGCTTTGCAGGCCTCGATGATCGACAACAACGTGGAGCCGACGTCGAGAATGTCGTCGAGAATCACCACGTGGCGGCCGGCCATGCTGGCGCCCGGGGTGACAATCCAATGCACGTCGCCGCCACGGGTTTCGCCCAGATAGCGGCTGGCGTGCAGGTAGTCCACTTCGAGGGGAAAATCCAGGCGGGTCAGCAACTGGCCGGCGAACACCAGACCGCCGTTCATGATGGTGACGAACAACGGGCAGCGTTCGGCGTAATCCGCGCTCAGGCTCCGCGCCACCTGATCGATGGCGCTCTGCACCTGGTCATGGGAATACAGCTGGCGGGCGTCGTGGCGAACCCGCTGCAACTCGTCTTTCAGTTTTTCAATCGCCATCGTCATCGCCTGTCTCCTCGGATTGTTCGCCTTTCCAGCCCTGCTTGCGGTCGCGGCGGTTGCGCGCCGGCTTGCCATCCGGTTCGCGCGCCTCGGGTGGCTGCTCCGGGCCGGGTGCGCCCTCCCCTTCATAGTTCGGGGCGGTGTGCATGTGCAGGGTGCGCGTCGGGAAGGCGAACTGGGCGCCCCGATCGTGGACGATGTTCATGATGCGCATCAGCACATCCTGTTTGATCTCGTGATAGCGCACCCAGTCGGTGGTCTTGGTGAAGGTGTAAATAAAGAACTCGATGTAGGAATCGGCGTAGGTGTCGAAGTTGACGATCAGCGTGCGGGAATCGGTTTCGATTTCCTCATGATCGATCAACATCTGGCGGACCTCGGCGACGATGTCCGGCATCTTGCGCCAATCGTCGTAACGAATACCGATCTTCTCGTTGATGCGGCGGTTGAACATTCGCGAGGGATTTTCCAGCACCACCGTGGTGAACAGCGAATTGGGCACGTACAGCGGCCGCTGGTCGAAGGTGCGAATGCGCGTCAGGCGCCAGCCGATGTGCTCCACGGTGCCTTCGATGGCGCGATCCGGAGAACGGATCCAATCACCCACGCGAAACGGTTTATCCAGATAGACCATCATGCCGCCAAAGAAATTGGCCAGCAGATCCTTGGCGGCGAACGCCACCGCCACCCCGCCCACGCCACCGAAGGCGAGCACCCCGGAGATGCTGTAACCCAGGCTTTGCAGAATGATCAGCAGCGAGGTAATGATCACCGAAATGCGCAGCAGCTTGCCAATCGCGCTGGCGGTGGTCTTGTCCATCGGCTTGCGCATGCGCCGCGCGTCGACCAGATTGTTCTCGATATTGGTGACCAGCCGGGTCAGGAAATAAGCGATGATGGCGATAAAGGCGATGCGCCGCGCCTCGCCCACGTATTCAAAAATTTCGCTTTCGGACACCGCCTGCAGCATTTCCGCCGCCACCGACAGCCCCGCCACCCAGACCATCAGCCGCACCGGAATACGCGCCGCTTCCAGCAGGGCGTCGTCCCACAGGTTTTGGGTTTTACGGCTGAAGTGATCGATCACGTCGATCACCCGCATGAGGATAAAATTCACCGTCACGGTACAAAACACCACCGCGAACACCTGGGTCAGCCAGATCACCATCTCGGTATCCGGCCCCGGCCATTGCAGCAGCCGCTGCCAATCGGTCAGTACTTGCCAGTTCATTGCCCTCTTTCCCCCAGTAGGTCAGCGAGATCGCCGGCCTGGCGGCGGCGGCTCAGGTGCATGGGCGCGCGGCGCCGGCCGCGCAGGCTGGCGGCGGGCACCCGTGGCTCGAACGTTTGGGTCTCAAGCCATTGCAGCACCGCCACCGCGCCGGCGCGGTCGTTGCAGGCCAACACCATGTCGCAACCGGCGTTCAATGCCGCTTCGGCACGCTGCTCGAAACCACCCGCGACGGCGGCACCGGCCATGCCCAGATCGTCGGAAAAAATCACACCGCGATAACCGCACTCGCCGCGCAATACCTGGCCCAGCCAATGGCGGGAAAAACCCGCCGGCTGGGAATCCACCGCGGCGTAACGCACATGGGCCGGCATGATGCCCTCCAGCCGGGGCGCCAGGGCCCGGAACGGCGCCAGGTCGCCTTGCAACTGCTCCAGGGAGCGCGGGTCCTCGGGCAACTCCAGATGGGAATCCGCCGCCACATGGCCGTGGCCGGGAAAGTGCTTGCCGGTGGCGGCCATGCCGGCGCGGGCCATGCCGTCCATGAAAGCACCAGCCAAGGCGATCACGGTGCCCGGCTCGGCGTGGAAACTGCGATCACCAATCACGCTGCTGGTGCCGAAATCCAGATCCAGCACCGGCGCGAAACTGATGTCGATATCGAACGCCCGCAGTTCATCGGCCATCAGTTCGCCCAACAGATCGGCGGCGTGCAAGGCGGCCACCGGGTCGCGCTGATGGTAGCGGCCCAGGCTCGCCATCGGCGGCAGGCGGGTGAACTCGGTACGAAACCGCTGCACCCGGCCGCCTTCCTGATCCACCGCGATCAACAGTTCGGGCCGGACCGCGCGGATTTCATGGATCAGCCGGTACAGCTGATCCGGTTCTTGATAGTTGCGGCTGAACAGGATCAAACCGCCGACCGCCGGGTGAGCCAGCAGTTCGCGCTCCTCGGCATTCAGGGCAAGGCCTTCCAGGTCCAGCATCAAAAGGGGCTGGGGATTGGCGTCGGACATAGGGAGTCTCATTCCTTAACGGTCACGGCCGCGTGTTATTACGGCCGATGGCGTTGTCGATAAAAAACAGCGCGCCTGTTTCAGCGACACGGGTTCCGCCCGCAGCCGTGCACGCTAGTCCGTGGGGCGGGCCGCTGGCGCTTCGATAATGGTCACCGGCGTCGCCACCGGCACCCGCTCGAACAGATCGATCACATCGGCGTTGCGCATGCGAATACAGCCGTGGGACGCGGGCTCGCCCATCGGCTCGCTGTCCGCAGTGCCGTGAATATAAATAAAGCGCCGGAAACTATCCACGTCACCGCCTTGATTGCGGCCCGGTTCCAGGCCGCCCAGCCAGAGAATGCGGCTGAGCATCCAATCGCGACCCGGGTGCGCGCTGGCCAGCTCCGCTGTCCAGCGCTCGCCGGTGAAACGGCGCCCCTGGAACACCGCCGCCGCCGGCAGGCCGGCACCGAATCGAGCGCGCACCAGATGACGGCCGCGCGGCGTGCAGCCACTGCCGTGCCGTTCGCCCGCGCCGTTGAGGGCGCTGGACACCGGATAAACAAAGCGCCCCGCCCGGCTGTCCAGGGTCAGGGTCTGATCGCTGAGAGAGATGGTGATTTGCATGGAGGGGAAGATACAGGATGCAGGATGCAGGATACAGCGCGGGCACCGCCGTGCGGTGGTTTCAGGCTTCAGGCTTCAGGCTTCAGGCTTCAGGCGTCTGACGTCTGACGTCTGACGTCTGACGTCTTAGAGCGCTGGACGCCGGACGCTGGACGCTGGACGCTTAACCCGAGACGGCGGGGCTTTGCGGCAGTGCGGGCAACGCTTGCGTAGCCGCAATGCTTTCCGTTCCGGGTTTTGATCTTAGCGTCTAGCGTCTAGCGTCTAGCGTCTGGCGTCTGGCGTCTGACGTCTGGCGTCTGGCGTCTGGCATCTGGCGTCTGGCGCATAGCCATCAAGCTCGGCCACCCCGAATGCCGCCGGCGACGAACGGCAGCAGGTGCTCGGTGATGCGCGAGGCGGTGACGGTTTCGTTGAAGTCCTTTTTGCTGATGGTCTGCAACGATTCCATCCCCGAGAGGGTGAAAATCACCGCGCCCAGGCTGAAGTGCACGCGCCAGAACAGCTCCATGGGCGGCACGTCCGGCACCGAGGCGCGCAACACCGCCAGCACCTGCCGGAACACCTCGCCGTAATGGGCGCGCAGCCAGGTGCGCAGATGGTTCTGCGGCTGGCTGTAGGCTTGCCCGGAGAGGCGGAAAAAGATCATCGCCCGGCGCGGCTCGTCACCGTGGGACCCCAGCGCCAGGCGCGACACCATGGTCAGCAGCTTCTCAAGGGTCACGTCGCCGCTGCTTTCCAGTTCCTTGAGCTTGACGCTCAAGGCCTGACAAAAGGGGGTCAGGTAGCGCTCGAACACCGCCTGCACCAGGGCTTCCTTGGATCCGAAATGGTAATTCACCGCCGCCAGATTAACGCCGGCCTTGCTGGTGATCGCCCGCAGGCTGGTCTCGGCGAACCCCTTTTGAGCGAACAGCACTTCCGCGGCATCGAGAATGCGTTTGACGGTATCGGATTGGGACATCAAGGCCTCGGCGGGTAAACAAACGTTTTAAACTTACGTTTGGCCGTCGGCCGAGTCAAGAATCGCCCCGTAAATGAAGCGGTTCGGATGGCCTACCATTCTTCCATGTAGGCGCCGCATTGCGCGACCAGCGCCTCGACCCGGTCGGCGGCCTGGGCGAGGCGCTCCAGGTCACCGCTGGCGAGCGGCGCGTAGGGGTCTTCGACGCGCAGCGCCAGGCCGTCCTGCTCCTGCGGCGGCGCCGCGCGGCGCGCCAACCCGGCGGCACCCACCGCCGCGCGCAGTTCCTGATCAAGCCAGAACACCAGGTCAGCGCGATCAGCCCGCGCCCGGGCCAGCAAGCGCAGCTCCGGCGAATCCACCGCCGCGTCGCGGAATGCCGCTTCCAGCGCCGCCAGGCTGATCAGATCCTGGTAGCCCGCCACCTGATAGCTCCTGGCCGCCTCACGAGCCAGCCCCACCAGCACCGAGTACAGGTGAAACACCACCGCCCCACGCAACGCCAACCGCTCCCCCGCCGGCCCACTCTCATCGCTCACGCGCTTAAGCAGCGTACGGCCAAAAAAAAGCCGCTCGCGCAAGCCGCTGGTCTCGTTTTCTCTCACCATTCGGGACATGGAAAACCTCGTCGATACAGGATTCAGGATACAGGATGCAGGATTCAGGCGCGGCGGTTGGTTCGGGAAACTTGAAGGCCGGTGCCCGCGTGGAAACGCCCGCTCGCGGGTATGGCCTTCCAGGTCACCCGGCCATGCCTCGCGTCTGAATCCTGCATCCTGAATCCTGCATCGCGGCGGGGTGCGCCTAGCCGCGCCGCGCCGCCTTCTTCTTCGCCGCCGCCTTCTTCTTGGCTGCGGCCTTCTTCTTGGCCGGGGCTTTTTTCTTGGGCGCGGCTTTTTTCTCTTCTTGCTCCCATTTGCCGTCGCGGTAGAAGGCGTACCAGCCGGTGGGTTTGCCGTCGTCCTCGGTCATCACGTACTGCTCTTTGGCCTTGCGGCTGTAGCGCAGCACCGCCTTGCGGCCTTGCGGGTCTTCGGCGGGGGCGTCGGCCAGGTACTTGTGCTTGGGATCAAGCTCGGCGGCCACCGACTGCACCTCTTCGATCAGCGGCGCGCGGGTTTCCCGGTTCTTGGGAAACTGGCTGGCGGCCAGAAACAGACCAGAGGCGCCGTCGCGCAGCAGGTAATGATCGTCCACTTTTTCGCACTTGAGGTGCGGCATCGGGATCGGGTCGGCGCGCGGCGGCGCCGGCTCGCCGCTTTTCAGCAGCTTGCGGGTGTTGCCACAGGCTTCGTTGGTGCACTTGAAAAACTTGCCGAAACGACCGGTGCGCAACTGCATTTCGTTGCCGCACTTTTCGCATTCCAGCACCGGGCCGTCGTAGCCCTTAATGCGAAACTCGCCCTGCTCCACCACGTAGCCGTCGCAATCCGGGTTGTTGCCACAGATGTGCAGCTTGCGCTTCTCATCGATCAGATAGGATTCCATCGCCGTGCCGCATTTCTGGCAGCGTTTCTTGCGGCGCAGCTCCTGGGTTTCCGCTTCCTCGTCGTCATCGGCGCGCACCGCCTCTTCGCCGGGCAACAGATTCAGGGTGGCGGTGCAGCGTTCCTTGGGCGGCAGGCTGTAGCCCGAACACCCGAGAAACACGCCGGTGGATCCGGTGCGGATCTGCATCGGGCGGCCGCATTTGGGGCACTCGATGGTGGTGTCGGTGGGCAGGTTGGCGCGCATGCCACCCTTGGCCTGCTTGCCACTGCCCTCGCCCTGGGCCGCTTCCAGCTTGGCGAGAAAGTCCCGGTAGAATTCGTCGAGCACGTCGCGCCATTGGCGCTTGCCTTCGCCGATCTGGTCCAGGGTTTCTTCCATCTGGGCGGTGAAGTTGTAATCCATCAGCCCGGGGAAGCTTTCCACCAGGCGGTCGGTGACGATGTCGCCCATCTTCTCGGCGTAGAAACGGCGGTTGTCCTGCCGCACGTAGCCCCGATCCTGAATCGTGGAGATGATCGAAGCGTAGGTGGAAGGCCGGCCAATGCCGCGCTTTTCCAGCTCGCGCACCAGGCTCGCTTCGGTATAGCGCGCCGGCGGCTTGGTGAAGTGCTGATTGGCGTCGATGTGATCCACGGCCAGCACATCGCCTTTTTTCAGATCCGGCAGTTCGGTGTCTTCCTGGCCCTTGCGCGAGGCCTGCGGCTGAATGCGGGTCCAGCCGTCGAACTTCATGATGCGGCCCTTGGCTTTCAGCTCGTAGCCGTCCGCCTCGGCCGTGATGGTGGTGCTCAGGTATTCCGCCTGGGGCATCTGGCAGGCGATGAACTGGCGGCGGATCAGCTCGTAGAGCCGGCGCGCGTCGCGTTCCATGTCCTTGAGCGATTCCGCGTCGCGTTTCACGTCCGAGGGGCGAATCGCCTCGTGGGCTTCCTGGGCACCATCGCGGCTGGAATAGCGAATCGGATTTTCGGGCAGGTACTTGTCGCCCAACTTGTCGCTGATCCAGGCGCGGCAATCGTTGACCGCGTCGGCGCTGAGGTTGGTGGAATCAGTACGCATGTAGGTGATGTGGCCGGCTTCGTAGAGCCGCTGGGCCATCATCATGGTCTTTTTCACGCCGAAGCTCAGGCGGGTGCTGGCCGCCTGCTGCAGGGTCGAGGTAATGAACGGTGGCGGCGCCTTGGAGCGGGTTGGCCGCTCCTCGCGCTGGGTAATTTGCAGCTCGCCGGCGGCCACCAGGGCGGCGCGATGCCGCTCCGCGTCCTCGCCGTTGTTGGGCCGGAAATTCTCGCCCTGGTAGCGCGCCACCTGCAGGCGGATCTCATCGCTGGCTTTGGCCTTGCTGTGGGTGTCGGCGTGCAGCTCCCAGAATTCCTCCGGGGTGAAGGCGCGGATTTCCCGCTCGCGCTCCACCACCAGCTCCACCGCCACCGACTGCACCCGCCCGGCGGACAGGCCGCGGGCGATCTTTTCCCACAGCAGGGGTGAGATCATGAAGCCCACTACCCGGTCCAGGAAGCGGCGCGCCTGCTGGGCTTCCACCCGGCTCATGTCGAGCTTGCCGGGCACCTCGAAGGCGGCCTGAATGGCTTTCTTGGTGATTTCGTTGAACACCACCCGGTCGAATCGCTGCTCGTCGCCGCCGATCACTTCCCGCAGGTGCCAGGCAATGGCTTCCCCTTCGCGGTCCAAGTCAGTGGCGAGGTAGATGCGGTCGGCGTTGGCCGCCAGCCGCTTGAGTTCGTCGATGACCTTCTCTTTGCCGGGCAGAATCTCGTAGTGCGCGCTCCAGCCGTGCTCCGGGTCCACGCCCATGCGGTTGATCAACTGGGCCTGGGACTTCTTCTTTTTATACGCTTCGCGCTCTTCCTTGGGCAGCGATCGGGTGTAAGCGGCTTCCTTGGCCCGCTCCTGGGGGGTGCTTTTCTTGCCCCCGCCGCTGACCGGCAGATCGCGCACGTGACCGACGCTGGATTTGACGACAAAGTCGTCACCCAGATAGCGGTTGATGGTTTTCGCCTTGGCCGGCGATTCGACAATTACCAGGGATTTACCCATTCGCTGGTCACCCGAACTGTGAGAGTCTGCGTATCGGAGGGGCCCCGGCCAGGCCGCGGCGCGGGCCAGGCGTCGCGCGGACAATGGCTGCCAACCTTGCCAGCGAATGGCAAAAAACGGTTTGCGGGGTCCCACGGGGCGCCTATTTAGACAGCGCCGGTATCGCCCGGTCAAGCGCCGAACGATATAAGGTAGCCTTTGCAGCCCTGCCCGGTGACTCCGCAAGGCCCGCGCAAGCCGACTCAAGGTGGCATTGATAACGAGGCTGGCGGCGCGGCCGGGGAGCGATATACTCGGGCCACACTGACAAAAATCAAGGGAGATCACCGTGACCGCACCCTATCGTAAGGTCCTGGTAGCCATCGACTGCAGCGACGAGTCCGCCGATGTCCTGTCACGGGCCGCCGGCGTGCTGGAAGGCATCGAGGGCGAGCTGCATCTGATCCACGTGATCGAGCCACTGGCGCTCGCCTACGGCGCCGATGTGCCCATGGACGTCACCGACCTGCAAAGTGGCCTGGTCAAACAGGCCCGCGACACCGCTTTGGACTACGCCCGCCAGTACCGCATCAACGAAGACCGCATCCATGTGGAGCTCGGTTCCATCGAGAAGACCATTCTCGACAAGGCCGACCAGATGGGCGCCGACCTGATCGTGGTCGGCAGCCATACCCGCAGTGGCCTGGCCCTGCTGCTCGGCTCCACCGCCCGCGGCCTGGTCCCCGGCGCCCACTGTGACGTGCTCGCTGTGAAAATGCATAAAAAGGCATAAAGGCGGTTGAGCGTTAAAAGTTGAAAGGAGCGGCCTGATGGCCGCTTGCCGATCTCAACCTTCAACTTGCCGTCGCTCAAAACCCATCGCACCGCGGCGCCGGCCGGGCACCCAGGCAGTATCGGCCGGTGCGCCGGCTCTGATCTTCGCTGGCTCATTTTCACTTGCGATTCTACTGGGGCTTCCAAAAGTACTGGACATATTATACTGTTCATACTATCAGTATCGGAGCAGGCTTGATCGCGGTCGACATTGTCCCCCGGCGTTTCCGAAATCGGAGGGGGGCCGGGCGGCGCTCGGCTTCAACCGCGATGATCGCCATCGCCCAACGCCCCAGGAGGACGTTATGAGCAGCACCTTGACCGCACGTCAGCAGCAGGTTCTTGACTGCATTCGCGAATCCCAGAGCGAGACCGGCATGGCCCCGACCCGGGCCGAGATCGCCGAGCGCATGGGTTTTCAATCCAAGAACGCCGCCTCGGACCACCTGCGTGCGCTCGAGCGTAAGGGCTACATCAAGCTGCACGGCGACCGCTCCCGGGGCATCCAGCTTCTCAACAGCGCCTTCTGGGGCAGTGAAGACGAGCTGCCGGTGGTCGGTAAGGTGGCCGCCGGTTCGCCGATCGAGGCGGTGGAAAACCTGGAGCGCACGGTGCCCGTGCCCCAGGGCCTGTTCCGCCAGCGCCCCACCTATTTATTGCGGGTGCAGGGTGACAGCATGATCGACGCTGGCATCTTCGATGGCGATCTGATCGCGGTGCGCAAAAGCCAGACCGCCCGCTCCGGGGAAATCGTGGTGGCGCGCATTGACGACGAAGTCACGGTGAAAACCCTTAAACTGAACCGCAACAACGCGACTCTGCTGCCGGCCAACGAGGCCTACGAGCCGATCCGGGTGCCCGCGGACGAGTTGATCATCGAGGGCATTTTCGTGGGGCTGATCCGTGACACCACCGCGCACTGAATACCAACACCGTACCGTCTTGGCGGCCCGGCGCGGCGGCCGCCGTGACACGGCACTGCCTGGGCTATTGGTGGTTCTGCTGGCCATGCTGCTCGGTGGCTGCCAGACTGCCAGTTCAACGACATCCGGCACGGCCACGCCGGATGCCACCAAGAGCGCCGTTATGAACAATCACGAAATCGACAAGGAAAGCACCCGCCTGCTGGCGCCCTGCCCCTCGGCGCCGCATTGCGTCTCGAGCCTGGCCACCGACCCGCGCCATCGGGTTGAACCACTGCCCGGCGCCGGTGATCGCGAGGCCAGCCTGGCCCTGCTCAAGGCGCTGCTCGGCGAATTGCCCCGGGTGGACTATGAAGCGGTGGGCCCGGCCCGCATCAACGCCCGTTTCACCAGTCTGATTCTGCGCTTTACCGATGACGTCACCTTTTATGTGCATGAGGAAGGCAAGATCGATGTGCGTTCCTCCTCGCGGGTGGGCTATTACGACTTCGGCGCCAACCGCCGCCGCGTGGAGGATCTGCGCGAACGGCTGCGAGACCGGCTGGACCAGCCGCTTGCCAGCCAGAGCTGAGCCAGAGCCGGGTATGTCCGCACAGTGGGCCGATATCGGCGTCAACCTGACCGACAAACAGTTTAATGACGATCACCGGGCGGTTCTGGACAGAGCCCGGAGCGCGAACATCGCGTTGATGCTGTTGACCGGCACCAGCGTGGAGGAATCGCGCCAGGCTCTGGCGCTGTGCCGGGGCTTTTCCGACCACCCGCTGCTCGCCACCGCCGGTATCCACCCGCACAACGCCCGCTTTTTCAGTGACTCGGCGCTCTCCGAGCTGGCGGAGCTGCTGGCACAGCCCGAGGTCGCCGCCGCCGGCGAAATGGGCCTGGATTTCAACCGCGACTTCTCACCCCGCCCTGACCAGGAGCGCGCCTTCGAGGCGCAATTGGCGCTCGCCGCCGAGCTGGGTAAACCGGTGTTTCTGCATGAGCGCGATGCCCATCCACGTTTTCTGCCGATGCTCAAAGCCTGGCGTGACCGGCTGCCCGCCGCGGTGGTGCACTGCTTCACCGGCGAGAAAAGAGCGCTCTACGACTACCTGGACCTGGATTGTCACATCGGCATTACCGGCTGGGTTTGCGATGAGCGACGTGGGCGGCCACTGGCGGAGCTGGTGCCGCATATTCCGGCCGAGCGCCTGCTTCTGGAAACCGACGCCCCGTATTTGTTGCCCCGCGACCTGCCGGAACCGCCACCCCGCAAACGGCGCAATGAACCCGCCCTGCTGCCCTGGATCGGCGAACGGGTCGCCGCCCTGCGCGGCGACACCCCGGACCACCTGGCCGCCCTCACCCTCGCCAACAGCCGGCGGTTTCTTGGCCGCCCCGTGCAATAAAACACCGGGAGGTGGGTTTTCAATGTAGATACCCTGTTGGAGGTCAACCCTGTTGCGACGCCTGAGGCTGAAATAACCGCGAAGAATCGAACGACGTATCGGTCTTCAAACAGGCCCACAGGCCGGTGAGGTATTTGCGCATCACCGCCACCAGGGCTTGGATTTTCTTCTTGCCACGAGCCACCAGGGTCTCGTAGAAAGCCTTGGCGTTCGGATCAAAACGCACCGCCGACAAGGCCGGCATATACAGCGCCGATCTCAGATACACATTGCCCGCCTTGCTGATCCTCGTCGGCCGGTTCACGCTGGTGCCCGATTGATACTGTCGGACATCCAAGCCCGCATGACGGCTGATCTGGCCGGACTTGAGCCCCCTTGGCAGGACACACAATTCCGCCAGGATCGACAGCGCCGAGGCCTCCCCGATGCCCTTCGCCGCTTGCAGGTGCTGATACTGGCGTTGCAGTACCGGTGCCTCGGCCAGCAGTTCAAGCGCCGCTTCCCGGAGCCGGTTGATACGGCGATCCAGGGTGGCGATTCCCTCCTGCTCATCCTCGATCAGCAGCGCGGGGGTGGACCGGGTCGCCTTCAACGCATGCAGCCGGTTCTTGGCTTGGGCCCGGCTGCCTATCAGCCGGTTAATCTGCCGCCCCAGGCTGCGCAACGCCTGGTGGTGCTGGTCCGGCGGCGTCCACAGAGCCGGTGCCATCCGCTGACCGTATTCGGCCAACAGGCCGGCATCAATGCCGTCGGTTTTACTGGTTTGCAGCTTCAGTTCGGCGAAGTGGCGGAAACTCTTGGGATTGATCACCGCCACCGGCAGACCGGCTTCGGCCAGCGTCACCGCCAAGTCGAAGTAATAGATGCCGGTGGCTTCCATCACGATCAGCTCCGGCTGAAGCCGCTTAAGCTGCGAACACAGGGCTTGATGGCCTTCCACGCTCTGCTTGAACGGTTCGGCTTTAGAGGCTTTATCGCCTTGCCGGGTGACCGCATCAACGGTGTAAGCACTGATATCCAAACCCACGTAAACAGACACGCCACTTCACTCCATGCACTTGATTAGAGACAATGATCACCGGTTCCCCGACCTCGTACTGGTTGCTACTGCCGACCTTGTGTATGCGAAGTCCCGGTAACGGGCTTCTGGATACCCTTCGGAGTAAGCAATGAGGCGGGGAGCCGCTCTACAGACGAAGTCAGACTACGCTGCTTCCAGGAGCAAACGGCCTCCCCGGTAACCGAGTAAAACCCTACCTGAATCTCTGGGGCGAACATACAAGGAGCAAGCCCAGCCAGCGACGTCTTTGCGCCTGGCTTTTTAGAGCGCCGGACGCCGGACGCCGGACGCCAGACGCCGGACGCTTAACACCGAAACGGCAAGGCTTTGCGGCAGCACGGATAACTCTTGCGTAGCCGCAAAGCCTTCTGTTTCGGGTTTTGATCTTAGCGTCTAGCGTCTAGCGTCTAGCGTCTAGCGTCTAGCGTCTAGCGTCTGGCGTCCGGCGTCCGGCGTCCAGCCTAGCCAGCGCGCCAGTTGAAATCGACCTCCAGCGGCGCGGTGGGGCTGTCTTCCGGTTGGCCGGCCATTTCCCCATAGGGCGATTGATGGACCAGCACGGCGCGGTCGGTGGTCAGTTTGGCGAGCACGTTGTTGGCGTGTTCGGCGCCGTTGAAGCGCACGATGGCGCCCTGCTCATCGACCACGTTGTGCAGCACGCCGTCAATCCGCACTTGCACGATGCAGACCGACAGCACGACCGAGCGCAGCACGATCTTTTCCACGTGACGGCCGTTCAGTTGCCGGGCGGTGATCTTTTCCATATCGGGACACCTCTTATTCGCCTAAGCGCTGGCGTGCAGAAAGCGCTGTACGTCGAGTAATCCAAATGGCCAGGCCAGCTCCTCACCGGCCCGGGCGAGCACCGGGATGCGCTCGCCGTAGCGGGTGATCAGGTGATCGTACTCGGCAATGTCCACCGCTTCGATCACCACACCGGGATCGACGGTGAGCAACAGCGCCCGTGCCTGATCGCACAAATGGCAGCCCAGGGTGGTGTATAGCGTGACGGACATCAACTCACTCCGTGACGAATCGCGTAGCAGTGGTGAATGGTGCTGTTACGGCGGAAATCCTCGGGAATACTGCTGGCGGTGATGTCCTCCACCTGGTACCAGCGCACGATTTCCTGATCCATGACGAAGCGGCGGAAATTGCAGGAAAAATACAGCACGCCGCCGGGTTCCAGGCGTTTCATGATGCGGCGAATCAACTCGCCGTGGTGTTCCTGCACCACGAAATCGTTGCGCGCTTTGTTGTTGGAAAACGTGGGCGGGTCGCAGAACACCAGATCGAATTGTTCGCTGCAGGTCTCCAGCCAGGCCATGGTGTCCGCGCGCACCAGCGGATGGGCTTCACTGGCGAAGCCGTTCAGGGCCAGGTTGCACCCGGCCCAGTCCAGATAGCGCCGCGAGGCATCCACCGTCACCGCCCGGCGGGCGCCACCGGCCAGCGCGTGCACGGTGGCCGCGCCGGTGTAGGCAAACAGATTGAGAAAACGTTTGCCGGCGGCTTCGCGGCCCAGCCGCAAGCGCATCGGCCGATGATCCAGAAACAGGCCGGTGTCCAGATAGTCACTGAGATTGACCAACAACCTGGCCTCCCCCTCGCGCACCACCTTGTACTGGCTCGGCTGGGCGCCGCCCAGCTTTTGATACTGGCTGCTGCCCTTCTGCCGCTCGCGGGTGCGCAGGTGCACCTGCTCGCGGTGCACACCCAGCGCCGCGCGCACCGCGCTCACCGCCCACTGGCGGCGCTGGCGGGCCTTGTCTTCGTCAATGCTCGAGGGCGCCTTGAATTCCTGCACCAGGGCCTGATCGCCGTACACGTCCACCGCCACGTTGAATTCCGGCAGATCCCGGTCGTACAGACGGTAGGTCTGGATGTCGTCGCGCTCCAGCCAACGGCGCAGGTGCTTGCCGTTTTTGCGCAGGCGATTGAGCAACGGCACCGCCCCCTCCGGCAATTCAAAGCCGGGCGCATCGCTGACCTGCAATGGCGCGCGCGGCACCGGCGGCCGCGGCACGCTGCGGCGGATAAAGTTGATCAGGGCGCCGTTGCGTACCCGCCATTGCTGCTGAATATCCATGCCGGAGCGATCCAGGGCGGTGACGTCGGCGCCCAGCACCACCGCTTGCCAGGAGCGCGCTTTCTCCGCCAGCACCTGGCCCAGGCCGGCCAGCAGCCAGGCGGCTTGCTCCTGCTGGTCAAGCCGTTCCCCCCAGGGCGGGTTGGTGGCGACCAGCCCCTGCTCGGCGAAATCGCGCTGGCGCAGAGCGCCCAGCTCCCGGCGTTCAAAATGGATGGCGCCACGCACGCTGGCGCGCTCGGCGTTGTGCATCGCCATCTTCAAAGTGTCGGCGTCGGCGTCGAAGCCCTTGAAGGCGGGCAACGCCGCGCTCACCGCGCTGTCGCTGAGACGGCCCAGGCTGGCGGCGGCGGCGGCCATCGCCGGCTCCCAAAGCGCGCGCGGACAACCGCGCCAGGCCATGAACCCGTACTGCCGGCGCAGCGCCCCTGGCGCCACCCCGGCGGCCATCCACACGCCCTCCACCAACAGGGTGCCACTGCCGCAAAACGGGTCCAGCAGCACCGGCGCGCGGCTCTCAAGGTGCCAGCCACCGGCGCGCAACACCGCCGCCGCCAGGTTCTCCCGCAGCGGCGCGCGGCCGCCGGCGAGCCGGTAGCCACGACGGTGCAGAGGCGTGCCGGCCAAATCCAGCCACAGTTGGGCCTGGCTTTCATCAAGCCGCGCTCGCACCGTGCAGGCGCCCTCTTCGCGCCGTGCCACTTCCATGCCGGGCAGCGCGCGCAGCAACCGTTTGCTGCTGATGCGGCTGTCGCCGCGCACGCCCTTGCCGTGGTCCAGGCTCAGATGCACCGGCGTGCCGGGCGCGCACAGCTGCTGCCAGTCCACGGCGGCGGCAAGCGCCTCGGGCGCCTCTTCCGGCGGCACGTCAAGCTTCGCCAGCGGCAACAGCACCCGCTCCGCCAGCCGCGACCACAGGCACACGCCCACGGCCGCTTGCTCATCGCCCTGGATGCCCACATGGGCACTGCCCTGCTCCGTTACCGTCATGCCCAACTCGGTCAGCTCATCGGCCAGCAGCGGCGCCAGACCGGGCAGACAGGTAATCACAAACTCCATTCGTTTCGCCCTGCAAGTGCCTGTTTTAAACGTTCAAACGGGGAATTTACCAAAGAAAAATCAATCACTTAACCAATTCGTAGCGACGGCGGCCATTATACGGCACATGTTTAAATGAGCCAGCCGTTATCGCCACACGTTATTCGACACCCCACTCTTTGTTTGAACATACTCAGGGTGTGGCTTTCGATTCGATGCCGCCAAGGAGCAAGGAGAGACAGCGGCCATTTTGGCCATCATGGGTCGCTCCGCGAGGCGTCGACAGAGGTTCCTGAAGCCGCAAGCTAACCCGACATTGCGTCAGCAAAAAAGAGGAAAGCGTCTATGAAGAGACAGAAACGGAATCGTGAAGAACGCGCTTACAGCCGGGGGTACCTGGCCGGTTTTCAAGGCAGGCCCAGGGACTTTTGCCCTTTCGGCACGTTGCAAGCTCGCGGCCACTGGATGAGTGGCTGGCGTGAGGGCCGCACGAATCAAGTCCAAGGAATGACCGGCGTCGCTGGCATTCATACTCTCAGAGACATCGGATAAATCAGGAATCTCAGTGGTCCGCCCGGCCACCTCCCGCCGGGCGCGGCACGGAACAAACGAAACATTGAACATAGAAAGAAAAACGATCAGCGCCGGCGCTTCGCGCGTCGACCCAACAGGGCCCCTCCCGGGCCCTTTTCTTTTATCTACTGGAGGCAACCCGCTGCGCGCTTGCACGCTTCGGTGTTCAGATGGGCCCAGGGTCCTCGCCTTCAAGCGTGGTCGCGCTGTACCTTCGCCCACACATTTCGCGGTCGAGGACCGCTCCCACAGGGGCGCTGTGGTGGGGCTGAGGCTGGCTCTGGGCCGGTCTTTTTTGTGGGAGCGGTCCTTGACCGCGAATCGGGCTTTGCAGGCCTTGCCTCGCCTTCGGCTCGGTTCGCGGTCGAGGACCGCTCCCACAGCAGCTTCGTTGCTAAAGGGGGCGAATCCCACTTACGGCAAGCAAGACCCGCCGCTTGCAGTTGGAACGCCGAAGGCGGCCCGAAGGGTGAGTGGCAACGCCACGAATCAAGTAGGACGCCCAAAAGGGCGTCAGCGGCGGCATGAGGTCTCTTCTCACGGCCATTGCTCTCGCAGGACTCCATAGAATCCCCGACGCTGCGTTGCAGAGAAGCGCTGGCAGGCTGATACGCAAGCGCCCACCTTACCAACCTCTGACCAGTTCTCCGATCAGCCCGGGCCCCTGGTAGATCAACCCGGAGTAGACCTGCACCAGGTCGGCGCCGAGGCGTTGTTTGCGGCGGGCGTCGTCGGCGTTGAGGATGCCGCCGACGCCGATGATCGGGATGCGCCGCTCAAGAGCCATGGCCATGGTTTCCAGGGCGTGGTCGGCGATCGGTGCGAGGGGCGCGCCGCTCAGGCCGCCCTGCTCGCCGCCGTGTTGGAGCCGTTCCACGCCAGGGCGTTGCAGGGTGGTGTTGCCGACGCAGACACCGTCGATGCCGTGCTCGACGAACGCCTGGGCCATGGCCCACAGTTCGTCGTCGCTGTTGTCCGGGGCGATCTTGATCACCAGCGGCACGCGCTTGCCGTGGCGCTGGTCGAGCCGGGTTTGTGCTTCGCGCAGGGTGCCGAGCAAGCGGTCTAGGGCGTCGCCGTGTTGCAGGGTGCGCAGGCCGGGGGTGTTGGGCGAGGACACATTGACCACCAGGTAGCCGGCCAGGGCGTGCACTTTTTCCTGGCAGAGCAGGTAATCGTCCACCGCCTGCTCCACGGGGGTGTCCTTGTTCTTGCCAATGTTGATGCCCAGCACGCCCCGGTAGCGGCTGGCGCGGACGTTCTCCACCAGAGCGTCGACTCCGTGGTTGTTGAAGCCCATGCGGTTGATCAGCGCCTGCCGTGGCGGCAACCGGAACAGGCGCGGTGTGGGGTTGCCGGGCTGGGGACGCGGCGTCACCGTGCCCACCTCCAGAAAGCCGAAGCCCAGCTCCGCCAGACCATCAATGCAGTCGCCGTTCTTATCCAGCCCCGCCGCCAGCCCGACCGGGTTGGCGAACGTCAGCCCCATGACCTCCACCGGCCGCGCCGGCACCCGCCCTGGATACAGCTTGCCGGCGCCCCGGCGCAGCATTTCCAGAGTCAGATCGTGGGAGCGCTCCGCGGACAGCGAGAACAGCAACGGGCGGGCCAGGGAATACAGCATCGGGGTTCCTCAACGGTGAGCAGCGGCGGGCATTATAGGGACAGCATCACGGCTGGGACAGGGTGAAGTCAGCGGGTGATGCGTGGAAACAGGCTGGCGGGAATCGGTCGGAGGCCGTGCCGGACCAGTTGCCCCAGCCCTGTAGATAGGGGCCACAAGCTCCAAGCTTCAAGCGGAAAGGGCCCTTGCAACCTGAAGCTTCGAGCTTGGAGCTTGTGGCCGCTCTCCACGGAGCACGGCCTAGACTGTTCCCTTCACCCTGCTCCCCCTTTATAAAATCCGATCAAGCACCTCCGCCAGGTTGGCGGAGGCGCCGTCGCGGACGGTTTGCAGGGCGTCGCGCAGTGGCTGTTGCAGCGGCGGCGCCAGGCGCTCCAGGCGGGCGGCGCCATTGGCGAGCCGGGCGGCGATCTGCGGGTTGATGCCGTCGAGCTTTTTCAGTGCCGTGGCGAACAGGCGGTAGCCGCTGCCGTCGGCGGCGTGGAACGCCGAGGGGTTGCCGTTCACCAGGGTGCCGATCAGCGCCCGCACCCGGTTCGGCAGGGTCCATTCGAATGCCGGGTGATCCAGCAACGCTCGCGCCCGGGCCACGGTGTCCGCGCCGGGCACGGTGGCTTGCACGGCGAACCATTGGTCGATGACCAGGGCTTCGTCGTGCCAGCGGGCCTCGAAGGCACGCAGCGCCTGATTGGCGCCGTCCAGATCGTTGTGCACCAGGGCGCGCAGGGCGCCCAGTTCCTCGGTCATGCAGGTGGGGTGATCCAGGCTGCGCTGCAGGTGCGCGGTGATTTGATCGGTTTCGATCAGGCCGGCGCCGGCGGCGCTGGCCAGGTAGCCCAGCGCCAGTTGCCGCAGACGGCGCTTGCCCATGGCGTCGCCGTCGGCGCGGTAGCGCGGCTCATAAAGCGTTTCCGCGAGCCGCCACCAATGTTCGGCGAGCGCCTCGCCGAGCGCCGCGCGCAGGCCGCTGACGGCGGCGTGCACCGGTTGCGGGTCCAGGGGCGAATGGCGATCGCCAACCGCTGTCTCGGTGGGCAGGGTGAGCAGCAGGGCGGCCTCCGCCGGGTCTTCGCCGGCGCGCTCAATCACCTGTTCCAGCACCGGCCGCAGCCGTGCCACCTGCGCCGCTGACGACCCGGGGTGGTCGATCATTTCCGCCAGCGCCATGAAATAGAGCCGTTGGGCGGCGTCCCAGCGGCAGAAACCGTCGGTGTCGAACGCCAGCAGAACATGCAATTGCGCTTCCTGGAACGGATAACGCAGCTCCACCGGCGCCGAGAAGCCGCGCAGCAGCGAGGGCACCGGGCGGGCCCGGGCCGGGAAGTTAAACGTCTGCTCCGCCTCGCCCAGAGTCACCACGGTTTCCACATCACCGGCATCGTTGAGCGGCAAGGCCTGGCCCTGATCGTCGAGCAGCGCCAGCCGGACCGGGATCATTAGCGGTTGTTTGTCGGGCTGCCCGGGCGTGGCAGGGGTGTGCTGGCGCAGCGTGAGCCGGTACTCGCCTTGGCCCTGGGCCGGCTCGAAGGCGTCCTCGACGGTCACCACCGGGGTGCCCGCCTGGCTGTACCAGCGCTTGAACTGGCTCAGATCCTGGCCGGAAATCTCCTCCATGCAGGCAACGAAGTCGTCGCAGGTCACCGCCTGGCCGTCGAAGCGCTGGAAATACAGATCGGTGGCGCGGCGGAAATCGTCGGCGCCCAGCAGCTGGCGCTGCATGCGCACGATCTCCGAGCCTTTTTCATAGATCGTCAGGGTGTAGAAATTATCGATCTTCTGGTATTCCGCCGGCCGCACCGGGTGGGCCATGGGCCCCTGGTCTTCGGGGAACTGGTGATTGATCAGAAAATCCACGTTCTCCACCCGCACCACGGTGCGGGAGTTCATGTCGGAGGAAAACTCCTGATCGCGGAATACCGTGAAGCCTTCTTTCAGGCTCAGTTGAAACCAGTCCCGGCAGGTGACCCGGTTGCCGCTCCAATTGTGGAAGTATTCGTGGGCGACCACCGATTCGACCCGCTCAAAGGCGGCGTCGGTGGTGGTGGCCGGGTGCGCCAGCACACAGGAGGTGTTGAAAATATTGAGGCCCTTGTTCTCCATGGCGCCCATATTGAAGTGGCTCACGGCGACAATCTGGAACAGGTCGAGATCGTATTCGCGGCCGTACACCTGCTCATCCCAGGCCATCGCCCGCTTGAGCGAATCCATGGCGTGATCGAGCTTGTCCAGATCACGGTGCTCCGCGTACAGGCGCAAGGCGATCTCACGGCCGGAGGCGGTGGTAAAGGTGTCTTCCAGGCAGGCCAGATCACCGGCCACCAGGGCGAACAGATAACAGGGTTTGGGAAACGGGTCTTCCCAGGTGACGAAGTGACGGCCGCCCTCTTCTTCGCCACGGGCCACCGGATTGCCGTTGGAAAGCAGCAGCGGGTAGCGCTGCTGGTCCGCGTGCACCGTGGTGGTGAAGCGGCTGAGCACGTCCGGGCGGTCTGGGAAGAAGGTGATGCGGCGGAAGCCTTCGGCTTCGCATTGGGTGCAGTACATGCCGTTGGAGCGGTACAGGCCCTCCAGAGCGGTGTTGTTCTCGGGCTCAATGCGCACGCGGGTGCTCAGCAGGCAGCGCTCGGGCAGGCCGGCGATCGTCAGGCGACCACCTTGCAACTGGTATTCGCTCTGCTTGAGCGCCCGGCCATCCAGATTGAGCGCTTCCAGGCGCAGATGATCGCCGTTGAGCACCAGTTCCTCCGGCTGATCCTGGCGCGCCGGGTTGCGCACCAGTTGCAGCTCGGTGCTGACCACGGTGTGGCCGTCGTGGATGTCCACGTCCAGGCGGGTGTGTTCGACCAGATAGGCCGGCGGTTGGTAGTCCGCCAGCCGCGTCACCGCTGCCGGGTTGCCGTCTCTCATCAGTGCTCTCCCTGTTTGCCGGCGCTCTCTTTGGCGGCGGTGCGCGGGTCGGTGACATCCGCCGTCTTAGCGACGCCGCGCGCCGGCTGCAAACTGACCGGCTGCTCGGCCGCTTCCTGATCGGTTTCGCTCTTGCAATGCTGCGGCAGATAGCCGGTACGCTCTTGCTCGGGCAGATTGCGCATTTCCCAGGCGATCACCGCTTGAAGACACAGCTCGCGCTGCTCGCCACTGACCGTACGGCCATCCGGCCAACGCCCGGTTTCCACCGCCCGGCGCATGTTGTGCCAGACTTCCAAGGTCATGGAATCAATCAGTTGTTCGAAAGAAGGAGCGGAAGACATTCGGTACCTACCAACAGCTGTGCGTCTTTGATGGGGTCAAGGATACAGGATGCAAGCGCTGCAAGCTGCACGCCAGGGCAGCGTGGCTGAAAGGCCGTGCCGGTCGAGAGCCCGTTGAAAGTTAAAGGTTAAAAGTTGAAACGCGGGCGGGGCCGCACAATACGGCAAGGCCGTGCCCGCGCTTGAAGCGGTCCAGAACCACTTCAACTTTTAACCTTTAACTTTCAACTTGTTCAATTCCCATCCCCGGGGCGGGTGCTCCAGCCGAGTTTGGAGCGGCATGACTGGTAAAAGTCGTGGCCGGGGGGGTGGATGAGTTGCAGCCGGTGGGGCTTTTTGCGGATCGCGATCACGTCGTCCACTTGCAGGCGGGTGCCGGCGGTGCCGTCGCAACTGACCAGGGGTTTCACCTTCTCGGTGGTGATCTGGATCTTGATCTCGCTGTTGCCGTCCACCACCAGCGGGCGGCTGGTCAGGGTGTGGGGGTTGAGCGGCACCAGCACCATGGCGTCCAGGCGCGGGTGCATGATCGGGCCGCCACCGGACAGCGCGTAGGCGGTGGAGCCGGTGGGCGTGGAGATGATCAAGCCATCGGAGCGCTGGCCATACACGAAGTGGCCGTCGATCAGCAGTTCGAAATCGATCATGTGAACGCTGTCACCGGAGAGCAACACCACGTCGTTGAGAGCGCTGCCCTCGCCGATCACCGCCTTGCCCCGGCGCACTTCCATGTCGAGCAGAAAGCGCCGCTCAATGCTGTATTCGCCGTCCAGCACCTGGCCCACCCGGGCTTCGATCTCGGAGGGCAGAATGTCGGTGAGAAACCCCAGATGACCCCGGTTGATGCCCAGCACCGGCACGTCAAAGCGCGCCAGGGTGCGCGCGGCGCCCAGCAGGCTGCCATCGCCACCGATCACGATCACCAGGTCGCAGGCTTCGCCCATCTGCGCCGGGCCGGCGGCTTGCAGGCCCATTTCCGGCAGGCTGTCGGCAATCGCTTTGTCGAGGATCACGGTGCAATCGCGACCGTGCAGAAAGTGAATCAGCTGGCGCATGGAATACAGCGCCTGTTCACTCTCGGAGCGGGCGATCAATCCGATATTGCGAAATTTTTCCTGGGGCACGGCGCGGGCCTGTCAATTGAGGGGCCGGCAACGCTGTCGCGCAACGGCCCCGGGAGGCCCCCGTTGCTACCGTGGGCCCGCCCTATTCAAGATACTCATGCAGGTTATCAGCATTGGCGTTAAGACCGCCATCCAGCACGAACACGTCCAAACCGGCGTTTTTTAACAAAAAAGCGGCCGTGGCGCTACGTCGGCCGGTGTCGCAGTAGGCCACATAGGCCCGTGCCGGGTCCAGCAGGCGGGATTTCAACCGCAACCCGGCCAACGGCATGTTCAGGGCGTCGCGCAGGGGCTGCTGGTCAAATTCATCGGCGGTGCGCACGTCCAGCCAGCGCGCGCCGGCACTGAGCCGGACGCGGGCGCCGGCGACGTCCAGGGTGCGAATGGCGGGCTCGCCCAGCAACGCCTCGAAATCCTGCCGATCCAGGCGCATCAGGATGCCGTCGGTGGCCATGGTCACGGTGGCGTTGCGTGGCGTGCCCGAGAGCAGCGCTTCCTCGCCGAACCACTGGCCCGGCTCCAGCAAGGCCAGCGGCGTTTCGGCGCGGCTGCCGGGGGCCGGCCCGCCCAGGTGAATCGCCACCTCGCACACTCCTTCCTTGATGATGTAGCAGCAATCGGCCTGCTCGCCCTGGCGAATGATGGTCTCGCCCTGCTGGCAGCGGCGGGCGCGCAGACGGCGGAAAATTTCCAGGATGTTGGACGGCGGCACCCGGTGAAACAGGTTGGACTTGAGCAGCCGGATCATCCATTCCCGGTCGTGCTGGTAGGCGGCATTGGCGTTGATGTCGAGGATCACGTAACCGGCGGACTGATCCCAGGAAAGAATGGTGTCCAGGCGGAAGCTGTCAAAGCGCACCACGCTCACCTCGGTGAGCGCGCGGCAATCGTCGCGGCGCGGCTGCACGTGCCCGAGCGGATGCCAGGAGGCGCCGTCGCCGGCGCGCACTTCGCTGCGCTCGCCACGCTCGCTGAACAATTCCACGGTGCCGCTGAGCAGATAGAGCGTGGCGTTGTCGCGATCGTTCTGCCGAAACAACACATCGCCGGCTTCGTAGCGGCATACTTCCTGTTGATCAAGCAGCCAGTCGAGCTGATCCCCGGACAGGGCATTGACCGGCACAAAGGTTTGCAAAAGGCGTTTGTCGATGGATTCCCGGGTCATTGCACTGCGTCCCCCATGGTCATGATCGCGGCCACCACGCGGCTGCCCGCACCGCCGCCTGGGCCCCTCCGGCGCTGCTTCCAAGGCAGTGGGCCGGGCGGCTTTTTCGGCTTATTGGGACCTTGACCTGCAAAAACCTTACCAATGCCAGACAGTGACCCAGGACGCCGGGAATATCCGCGCAGTCTCAGGCCGCCCGGGGCCTTCAACGAAACCGCAAAACCGCATCGATGGAGGAGTCCGAGCGGCAGTGGGTGCAGCGGTTGGAGTTGCAATCGGACACCCCCGGCTTGAACTGGCTGGGCACGTCCACGCGAATCACGCGCTTGCCACAAGCACCGGCGTCGCCGCCCAGCGCCATCTGGCAAACCGGATTTTCGTAGTGCCGCAACCAGGCCCGATAATGCTCTTCGGTCACCAGGCATTTGCGCGCCGCGAACGCGAGCGGGTCGTCCATGTAGTCGGCGATCTGCTCGGCGGGCACCGAGATATGCCCCGCGCCCGGGTGGAAGGCGATAAAACTCAGGCCCAGATCCTCCAGCTTCTCGAGCATTTTCTGGGCGCCGGAATTGGCCTGTTTGAGCTGGTCGCGGCGCAACGCGGCCAGTTCCTCGCGCAGTTGATGTATCAGGTCATCGCGATTGAGGATTTCCATTTCGCGGCTGTGAATGTCATCGGACAGGCTGGCGCGCTCTTCCTCCAGGCGCTGCTCCAGAGTGATTTTGTACTGCTCGGCGAGCCGATCCATTTCGCTGCCGTGCTGCTGGTCGCGGCCAGCGTGATCGTTCAGGCTGCCGGTGAGCGATTCCACCTGAGCCTTGAGCGAGTGGTTCTGCTCGCGCAGCGCCAGGTTCTGTGATTTCAGTGTTTTGAACTGCACCAGCACTTTTTCCAGCTGGGCGTTAAGAATTTCCTCTTTCTGCTGCTGGGCATAACGCAGCTTTGCCAGCTCTTCTTTCTGTCCGCTCTCCAGGGTGTGAATGCGCAGGCGCAATTCCTTGAGGGTGCGCGCCAGACGAACACGCTCTTCGTCGTCACGCCGCGGCGCGCCGCCATCACTGGCGGTCAGGGTGGGCACGGCGCCGTCGCGGAGCATGGGCGGGCTCGGCGGCGGCCTCTCCTCGTCCACTTCCAGGCCCATTTTTGGCCCCCGGCTGCGCAACAAATCGCGCACCGTCACGAAATCGTTGGCGCCGGGTTTCATGCCCGGGTCCCAAAGCTGATCCTGATGCCAGGCCACCGGACACTGGCTGCGGCAGGCCAGCCGGATCGGGCCGGCGCCCATGTCCGGCCCCGGCCCGCCGTGTTCGGCCAGATGCCGCAGAGGGATATTCCAGGTGCGGTCAGCCATGCCGTCTTCATCGAAATCGATCAAGAACAGCACCATTGCCTTGGCCCGCATCTGCCCGTTGACCAGGCAATAAGCACCGCGCACCTCACGGCCAGCGAACTCCGGCACCCCCACCATGCCATCCAGAATCGCTTCAAAATCCGCGTACAGCATGCCCTTGGTGCCGCCGCTGTCGGCGCAAAACAGCACCGCTTCCGACGTCACGGAAGAAACCGCCATAACCCCTTCCCCCGCGGCCCGTGAGCGGGCCATGTTGTTGTCCAGGAAATCGCCACCGGTGACCAGGGGCGTCACTTTTCTGCCCTTTACGGTCATCCGGCTCAGAGCCTGTTCCTTGCATGAAGACCGCCAGGAAGCCACCAGGCTGGTCGAGAATATTCAGCACCACCACCATGGCACAAGGAAGCTGGTCACCAAAATTCCACCTTTCGTCATAAACAGCACCGTGGTGCCACCGCTCAGCGGCGGGAATCGGCACGACAAAAGGCGAGCCCGGGCGATGGCCAGGCGGATCAGGAATCAGGATTTAATGGAGGGAGGGAAAATCAAGCGGTGTGGCGGTCAGAGAGGGCAATGAGGTGATGGAGCGGGAAAACGGCAGGGGCTAAAGCTCCACGCCGTCGTCTTCCCACTCTTCTTCCAACGCTTCCAGTTCTTCCATATTTTGCAGCCAGAGCTTTTCCTCCAGCCTTTCTTCAACGTACTCATCCATGGTGATTCTCCTTCAGGTGTGATCACTATTATAGTTTGCGTTGCCAGGATAGCCCCCGGCCGGTGACGCTTTGATGAACACCCCACCGCCGATGGCGATCAAGGCTTTGCCCGGTAGCGGACAATGATTTGAGCGGAGCGAGAGGGGAAAGTTTCGAAGGTGGGGAAATTTTCAGGCAAAACGCAAAACGCCCGTGGCATCCATGCCTACGGGCGTGCGGGTCTCAAAATCCGAACAAAGAAACCAAAATTGGCGGAGCGGACGGGACTCGAACCCGCGACCCCCGGCGTGACAGGC
>TARA_R110001606_G_scaffold4615_10_pt1 | contig 27411 bp, 28 predicted proteins | sample TARA_R110001606 | Tara Oceans TARA_R110001606 (sample SAMEA4398315) | marine metagenome | biome: Polar Biome; feature: [SRF] surface water layer (ENVO:00010504); material: water (ENVO:00002006), including particulate matter (ENVO:01000060) such as... | depth 5 m
CGTTCTTAGTTCTTTCCTAAATATCTTTTTGCTTTGCCTTCTTTTACTTTTTCAAGATCAACAAGCACTAAGCCATCAATACAATTATTGAAATCAGGATCAACACTAAAACTTAAAAACTGTACGCCGCCAGGCTCACATAGTTCGGTGTATTGTTTAAATAAAGTGGGGACTTGGGCACCCATGTTTGCGAGCACATGTTTGAGCTCAACAAAGTCTTCTTTGACATCATCACCGCTAAATAAATTTGCGCACTGTATGAGTTGCTGCTCTGTGAGTTTGAACTCATTATTAGGTGTAGCTATAACCTGCTTAGCGCCGTAATAATGCTGATAATAATGAACTAACATGGCTTTGGCTGGTTCTGGCAACGCGTTAGAGACACTGACTGCGCCATAGAGGTAGCGATACTGAGGATAATTTTTCACAAACGCGCCAATCCCATACCATAAATAATCAAGACTTTTACGGCCCCAGTATTTAGGTTGTACAAAGCTGCGACCCAGTTCAATACCTGCAGCAAAGTAAGGAGTCATTGCATCACTGTAAGAAAATAAGCTATCAGTATATAAACCTTTGCGGCCGTGTTTATCAATAATAGCTTGAGCACAAGCAAGTCGGTATGCGCCAACCAATTCAAGTTGTGAGCCGTCCCATAAAACCAAGTGCTGATAATCCATATCGTACTTATCAATATCACGACGCTTACCACTGCCTTCACCAACAGTGCGAAACGAAATCTCTCGTAACCGGCCAAGCTCTCTGAAAATCGCTGAGCTGCCTTGATATTGATAAAGGTATATCTGCATGCCGTCTTGAGTTGTGCCTAATAGCTCACACTGTTCGATGGCTTTTTTTAGTTCCTTGCGGCATTCTGAGGAGGCGATGGGTGCTTGTGTTTTAAGCGGTAAGGTTTTCTTTGAGGTAAGTGCATAAAGCTGCTTACGGATCAGATTGACTACTTCTTTGTCTTTAAGGTTTTCAATTAAATAAGACTCTGGAGGTATCGATGCGCCAATTTCAAACTCTAATGATTTTTGTCGTTGTTTAAACATTTCTTTAACCAGTAATAAACTCGCTAAAGGCTTGTAAATCATCGATGTGCCATAAAAAAGTGGGCTATTTTTGGCTTTAATAAAAATCGGTAAAATTGGCGCATTGGCTTTTTTTGCGATCCGTAAAAAACCACTATTCCACTTGCAATCTTTAATTCCGGTAGGGCTTAAACGCGACACTTCACCTGCTGGGAAAATGAGAATGGCCCCAGCATCTTTAAGGTGCTGGTGGATATTATTGAGTTCTTGCTTTTTACTGTCACCCGATAAATTATCGACCGGCAGTAATAATGAGTGCATTGGCGTAACTGACATTAACATGCGATTGGCAACGACCTTTAAATCCTTACGAACACTTGATAATACTTTAATTAATGCCAGTGCATCTAAAGAGCCAATAGGGTGGTTAGCAACAATAACTAACTTACCCTCACTAGGAATATTCTCAATCTGCTTTGGCTTGTAGCGAGTATCAAAATCTAGTTCATCCAACACTTGCTCAACAAACTCAATGCCTTGTAAGTGCGGGTAGGCATCACCAAATGCAACAAATTCTTGTTCGTGAAGCAAATAACCTAACCCTTTTTTAACTAAACTTTTTACTTTAGGTGAGTTTTCTAATTGTGGTAGATTTGCTGCGATTACTTTATCAACACTGATCATAATTACCTCGTTTGCATATGGTGATCAATATATCGCCAGAGTAAAAGCTTGCCATGACAATTAGGTTGCAGTTGTGTGACTTTTTAAAGAGCCGAGCAGTAATTCGATTAGATTAAATGTTTTAACAAAGGTTATACTCTTTGCAAATCAACAACTCTATAGGCATAACATGAGCGTACTCGTTGCGATTAGTGGACGTGATTGCAGTAAAATTATTACTGCGTTAGCGACTAAATTACCAGGTGTAAAAATTTCACAGTGGCCAGACTGTGATAACTTAGAGGATGTTGAATTTGTGCTTGCTTGGCTGGCACCTGCAGATATGTGGGCACAACTACCGAATTTAAAAGTAGTTTCTTCATTTGGCGCAGGGGTCGATAGCATTGATTTAAACTTACTCCCTGACAATGTCGTTGTGACACGCATCGTTGATGAAAATTTAGCTCATGATATGGCAGAGTATGTGCTTACCCATATTTTAGCGCATAAGTTAAGGCTTAAAGACTATGTGATTAAGCAACAACAACGACAATGGCTGCCAAAACGCGCTTATAGTCATAATCATGTTGTGATTTTAGGTTTTGGTGAGTTAGGACAAAGCTGCGCTAAACGTTTACTGGCTAATAATTTTACCGTAAGTGCATTTTCACAAAGCCCTAAAAATATACCCGAAGTAAATTGTATTCATCAAGTAAGTGAATTACCAAGTTTGTTAGCACAGGCTGATTATCTCGTGTGTTTATTACCACTAACCACGCAAACGAAGGGCTTTATTAATCGCAACTTATTAATGCAGCTACCAAGTCATGCCGTGCTCATCAATGTAGCGCGAGGCCAGCACGTCGTTGCAGACGATTTACTTTGGGCATTAGATAATCAAATTATAAGAGGAGCAACATTGGATGTTTTTGCACAAGAGCCATTAGCTGCAGAGCATCCTTTTTGGCATCATTCAGCGGTTACAATGACTCCCCATTGCGCGGCATTGTCTGATCTGGAAACTGTAACGCAGCAGATTGCTAATAATGTACAACGTATGAAAACAGGCCTTAAATTAAATAATCAGGTTGATAGAACAAAAGGTTATTAAAAGTTCAGCGACAATAGCGTAGTACATCTTGTTAACATCTGTAATTTTAGTTAGTCTAGTTAACTCAAAAAACACTAACAATAATAATAAGGTGTACAATGAAACAGCATCAAACAGGCGTTAAATTTAGTATTATCGTTATTTCAGTGGTCTTAATGGGTGTGTCTGCATGGTTTAATCAAGCTAATGCAAGTGAACAAGCTCCTGTTTTACAAAGCCAAACAGAATAAATAGAACCAACGATTGATAACGAAGCCGGGTTAGCGTTTACTATGACGCTCCCGGTTCTCATTCTTCTTCTCATCACTTTTTTTAATTAACACATAGCTTGCACCACTGCCACCATGATGCCTAAGTGCACTATGAAAGGCTAATACGCAGTCAATTTCTTGTAGCCATTTATTGGTATAACTTTTTAACACCCCAGGGGTCTTTTTGTTTTTGATACCAGTGCCGTGGCGGATCACTACCACACGAATATTACGTTTTTGGCAATCAGTTATAAATTCAAATAAGGCTTGGCGTGCGTTTTTTAGTGTTTGGCCATGTAAGTCAAGTGTCGCATCAAGCTGATACTTAGCTAATCGAAGATTTTTAAATACAGCATCTTGCACTCCCGCATTTTTATAACTCAATAGTGCATTAGGCTCTAATAGCTCGACTAATTCACTACGTAGATAATTTTCATCGATGTTTAAATTTAATTCTGCGGCTTTGCGTTTTTGTTGCTGGGCTAAAGAGGGGCCAGTTAAGTGTTGTGATGGTTCGATCGTATCGTGATCTAGGCGAGCAACGTCTTCCATAGACGTTAAAAATAAATCAGAGTCAGTTAAAGGCATAGTGATACCCAAAGTAGCATAATACGCCGATGATTTTAACTTAGTTCATTTTGCTGCCCAAGTTCTATTCGCGCAAAAAAATACCCTACCGAGCAAAGCCCGGTAGGGTACATAAAATTATCTAGGGAGAGATATTAATTTTGCGGCACATTTAATTGCCCAAAGGTATAAACCTTGAACAAGTAAAACGTGTTTATCAACACTAAACTCATGTTTGAAATAACACTCGACGACATTAAATCCAAGCTAAATGACAAAAACAGTAAAGCACAGGCGCTGATCGCCGCTACACGCAGTATTGTTAATTGATTGATAAAAAACGCCCCTAATCCTAGGGCTAACAGGATAATATTTAAAAGCCAATCTAGCTCGTTTAGCATGGTTGTATCGTTGTTCAAGTGTTGAAAAAAGGAGCGCCATTATGTTGATATTTTGCGCACCTTTCAACCAAGTAATTTTATATTTTCAGATTAGTTTTTTTAATCCAAAATTAATTTTTGTAATGCAGAAAAAAAGCCGGCTTGTTCGGTTACTCGATATTTTTGACAAGTATCTGGTTGCTTATTGTTTTGACATAAATAAAGGCTATTACGCGCTAAATCGGCATTTGGCTGCAAATTTGAGTCAAATAACATGGCGCCATAACCAAACAGTCCCGGCCAATATACACTTTGCGTTACTAATCCTAATTTTTCATAGGTTAATAACTGTGGTTTGGGGATAACTAAAATAGCAAACACAATAACACCCGCTACAATAATGCCTGTGCGGCTTTTTTTTGTTTCAGTTAATTCACTACTAGCAGTTTGTGTTTGTGCTTGCGTGACGTTTGCCTGAGCAGGCGCTTTTCGCTTGTTAGTTGGTGCCGTTGGTTTTTTTCGTTGAGGCGTTTTTCCTAGCAAGGATTGTTTTTTTATATTATTTGACATAAAGCAAATCTGGCCTTTTAAGCAGAGCTCTCTATAATGAGATTATTAAATTAGAAAAGTTATTAAGCATAATAACTTAAACCTAGTTCATAACCTACGGGGATCAACAATGAATACGCAGCTTTCAATTTTAATAGTGGATGATGTGGGAACAGTGCGCAGCTTTCTCCATCAAACATTAATGCACTTAGGTATTGAAAATGTTAGAGAAGCGTCGACAGCTGCGCAATGTATAAGTGCTTGCCAAGCGGCCGATTATAATATTATTTTTTTAGATATTGAGTTGCCAGACGGTGATGGTAAAGAGATTATCGCGCAGATCAATGAAATAAACCCACAAACTAATGTCGTTATGGTATCGGCTCACTCAACGGTTGAGAATGTTAAAGATGCAATCGATAAAGGGGCTAAAGGATTTGTGGTAAAACCATTTACACCGAAGAAAATAGCGGCAATGTTGAAAAAGTTTTATCCAGAATTAGACGTTGTTTAACGCAACAACAGTGTTTAAATAATTTTAAGCGTTAAATGATAGATATAAAAAAACCGGTCAAGACCGGTTTTTTATATTCTAGCAAAAACAAATTATAGCGCTTTGATCTTAGCTGCTATGCGGCTCTTATGACGAGCTGCTTTGTTTTTGTGAATTAGACCTTTAGTTGCATAACGGTCTAAAATAGGTGTAGCAACTGCGAAAGCTTGCTGTGCAGCTTCCTTGTCGCCCGCTTCAATAGCAACAACTACTTTTTTGAAGTATGTACGCATCATTGAACGACGGCTTGCGTTATGCTGACGGTTTTTTTCGCTAGTGATAGCGCGTTTTTTTGCAGACTTGATGTTAGCCAAGGTTTGCTCCTAACAATCTTAAAATAAGCTTAATTTAAAGGCCGTGGAATATGCCTTTTTTAATCGTGAATGTCAATAAAAATTTGACATACCAAGAAAAACTGCTCCTATATAACGAACATCAATTTGCCGCTCTAGCACAGTTAATACCGCTATTGTAACAAAGGCGGTGAGTTCAGCCTAGTGCTTTAGAGCGATTTATAAAAAAGACTGTGGCATAATTGGTTTTATCGTTGGTTTTAAAGCAGGTTTAGTGTGGCAAAAGGATTATTTCGTTCCGGTATGATTGTAAGTGCAATGACAATGATATCGCGTGTTTTAGGATTAGTGCGAGATGCTGTTGTCGCAAATTTACTTGGCGCAGGTGCTGCCGCCGACGTTTTTTTATTCGCTAATCGTATTCCCAACTTTTTGCGCCGCTTATTTGCTGAAGGGGCATTTGCGCAAGCATTTGTGCCAGTTTTGTCGGAAATCAAACAGCAACAAGGAGACGACAAAGTCAGGCTGTTTGTTGCTCAAGCCGCTGGCACACTTGGTACTATTTTACTGGTTGTAACTATTATCGGTGTAATTGCATCGCCAATTATTGCAGCACTATTTGGTACTGGGTGGTTTATTGAGTGGTGGCAAGGTGGCCCAGACGGTGAAAAATTTGTATTAGCCAGTAGCTTACTTAAGCTAACGTTCCCCTATTTATTTTTTGTAAGTCTTGTTGCACTAAGTGGCGCGGTGATGAATGTTTATAATCGTTTTGCTGTTGCGGCCTTTACGCCAGTGCTGTTGAATATTTCGATTATTGCCTGTGCAATCTTATTACACGATAAATTCTCGGTTGGTGCTTATTCGCTAGCTATTGGTGTGTTTGTCGGTGGAGTGGTGCAGTTATTGTTTCAATTGCCGTTTCTGTACCGAGCGAAAATGCTCAGTAAACCACGTTGGGCCTGGCAGGACGAAAATGTAAAAAAAGTCCGTAAGTTAATGTTACCGGCGTTGTTTGGGGTATCTATTAGTCAAATTAATCTACTGCTTGATACCATGATTGCGTCATTGTTAATGACAGGGTCAATTGCTTGGTTATATTATTCTGACCGCCTAATCGAATTTCCACTGGGGTTATTTGGCATTGGTATCGCGACGGTTATTTTACCTGCGCTATCTAAATTACATAGCAGCGAAAAAAGCAGCGATTTTCAGCACACCTTAGACTGGGGAGTGCGGTTTGTGATCTTTTTAGGCTTACCTGCGATGATTGGTTTGATGATCATTAGCCCGTTAATCATCTCTGTATTATTTGATCATGGCGCGTTTAGTCAAGGTGATGTCGATCATGTTCAGGCCGTGAGTTTAGGGGTGATGGCTTACTCTGTTGGGCTTGTCAGTTTTATGTTGATCAAAGTTTTAGCGCCGGGATTTTATGCACGTCAAGACACTAAAACTCCGGTGCGTATTGGCATTATTACGCTGGTGTTGAACATGGTCTTTAATATTATGTTAGCACCATTTATAGGTTACTTAGGATTGGCGCTTGCGACTTCAATGTCGGCCAGTTGTAATGCGTACCTGCTTTATCGTCAATTAAGCAAAGAGCAGGTTTATCAGTTTTCGCGTTTTAGTTTATTGTTTACCTGCAAATGTTTGCTCGCCGCCTTATTGATGGGGGCTGTAGTTTGGTACGCTGCGACACAGTTTTTATGGCGTCAGTGGCATTTTAGTGAGCAAGTTGTTTTATTGATAGGTTTACTCGCTCTGGCAGGGGGGGTGTACTTTTTAGTGTTGTTTTTACTCGGGGTAAGACTAAATACCATAAAAAACGTTGTTAGTGCTCAATCAGACTAAAAAAATCAACTGAAACTCGCATCTTGAAGTGGTTTGGGTATAATCGATGATTCTGTAACCCAAGTGAAATTTTACTCGGTACATAACGCTTACAAAGGCATTAGGTGGCATGGAGTTAATTAGAGGTATCCACAATATTCGCACACAGCATTATGGTTGTGTGTTGACCATTGGTAATTTTGATGGTGTGCACTTAGGTCATGGTGAAGTACTCAATGGATTACTCAATGACGCTAAAAAATATAACTTACCGAGTACGGTAATGTTATTTGAGCCTCAGCCACAAGAGTTTTTTGCCAGAGATAATGCGCCAGCTCGATTAACGCGGTTACGCGACAAGCTAGGTTTGTTAGCAAAGTTAGGCGTTGAACGGGTAATTTGTATTAGTTTTAATCAGCAATTTGCCAATATGCAAGCAGAGCAATTTGTAACAGAGATACTGATCAACAAGTTGGGTGTCAAAGCGCTAACCGTAGGTGATGATTTTCGCTTTGGTAAAAGACGTCAAGGTGACTTTAATTTACTAAAAAAAATGGGCCTCGCGGCTCATATGGATGTAAAAAGCACCGCGAGTTTTCGGCAATTAAATGCTAGAGTAAGCAGCACCTTGATCCGCCAAGCATTAGCTGAAGGTCAGTTAGCGCAAGCCAAAGCGATGCTAGGTCATGATTACGCAATATCAGGGCGAGTGATCCATGGCTGGAAACGCGGTCGTGAATTAGGGTTTAGGACTGCAAATATTGCGTTAAAGCGGCAAGTATGCCCTGTAAATGGGGTGTTTGCGGTACAAGTAACGTTAAACGATAAAACAGTGTATGGGGTTGCAAATATTGGCAACAAACCCACATTTAATGGAACACGCGCATTATTAGAAGTTCATCTGTTCGACTTTGCGCAAGATATTTATGGACAGTTTATGCACGTGGAGTTAATTAAAAAGCTTCGCGATGAGAAAAAATTCGAGACATTAACACAATTGACGGCACAAATAGCAACTGATGTTGCTGCCGCTAAACAGTGTTTTGGTTTAAATTAGGTAGCCGATACGGAAACTAGGATTAATGAGCGACTACAAGCATACTTTGAATTTACCGGAAACGACGTTTCCAATGCGCGGCAATTTGGCACAACGTGAGCCAAAAATGCTTAAGACATGGTATGAAGACGACCTGTACGGTCAAATTCGCAACGCTAAGAAAGGTAAAAAAACCTTTATTTTGCATGACGGCCCTCCGTATGCGAACGGCGATATCCATTTAGGTCATTCAGTAAATAAAATTCTAAAAGATATTATTGTTAAATCAAAAACCTTATCTGATTTTGATGCGCCTTACGTACCTGGTTGGGATTGCCATGGTCTACCGATTGAATTAATGGTAGAGAAAAAAGTGGGTAAGCCAGGCGTGAAAGTCACGGCTGCAGAATTCCGTGAGAAATGTCGTGAATACGCTAAAAAACAAGTTGAAGGCCAAAAAGTTGATTTTAAACGTTTAGGCGTATTTGCTGATTGGGATAAGCCTTACTTAACCATGAATTTTGACTTCGAAGCAAACGCAATTCGTGTGCTTGGACGTATCATCGAAAAAGGCCATTTACACAAAGGCGCAAAGCCTGTGCATTGGTGTACTGATTGTGGTTCTGCTTTGGCCGAGGCTGAGGTTGAATATCAAGATAAGCAATCACCAGCGATTGATGTGCGTTTTGAGTTTGTTGATCAAGCGGCCGTTGTTAGTGCCTTTGATTTAAAAGCCGATCATGAAGGTAAAGGTACAGTCAGTACAGTGATCTGGACAACTACACCATGGACACTGCCAGCTAACCGTGCGGTTGCCGTACATGCTGAACTAGAATATGCCTTAGTGCAAGTTGATGATGAAGGCGCGCAGCAGCGTTTGATTATAGGGTCAGAGCTAGTTAAAGATGCAATGGATCGCTACGGCTTTAAGCACTTTCACGTATTAGGTTATGTAACGGGTTCAGCACTTGAAAATTTACAAGTGGCGCATCCATTTTATGATTTTAATGTACCAGTGATTGTGGCCGATCATGTTACTACTGATTCTGGTACGGGTATCGTGCATACAGCACCTGGCCACGGTCAAGAAGATTTCGTGGCAGGTCTACAATACGGCTTAGAGGTGGCTAACCCGGTTGGTGCAAATGGTGTTTATTTACCTGACACTGAGCTTTTTGCAGGTCAACATGTATTCAAAGCCAATGCGAGTGTAGTTGATGTGCTGACTGAGCGTAATGCGCTTATGCATCACCATGCCTTAACGCACAGTTACCCGCATTGCTGGCGTCATAAAACGCCAATTATTTTCCGTGCAACGCCGCAGTGGTTCATTAGTATGGATCAAGCTAATTTGCGCCAAGATTCATTAAAAGAGATTAAAAACACTCAGTGGTTGCCAGAATGGGGCGAAAGCCGCATAGCAAACATGGTTGAAGGTCGCCCGGATTGGTGTATTTCGCGTCAACGTACCTGGGGTGTTCCAATTGCACTGTTTGTTGATAAAGACACCGGTGCTCTTCATCCTGATACTCAAGCTTTGATTGAAAAAGCAGCCCTGCTGGTTGAAAAATCAGGTATTCAAGCATGGTATGACTTAGAGCCTGCAACTTTACTTGGTGAAGCTGATGCTCAGCAATACATGAAAGTGCAAGATACATTAGATGTATGGTTTGATTCTGGTGTAACGCACGCCTGTGTGGTTGATGCTCGTGAAGATTTAGTTGGTCCAGCTGATTTATACTTAGAAGGCTCAGATCAACACCGCGGTTGGTTTATGTCATCAATGATGACGTCAGTGGCAATTAATGGTCATGCACCATATCGTCAAGTGCTAACTCACGGTTTCACTGTTGATGAAAACGGCCGTAAGATGTCAAAATCGCTAGGTAACGTTATTTCACCACAGAATGTGATGAATAAACTCGGTGCAGATATTTTACGCTTGTGGGTTGCTTCAACTGATTACACTGCAGAAATGACCGTATCAGATGAAATCTTCAACCGTTCTGCGGATCGCTACCGTCGTATTCGTAACACTAGCCGTTACTTACTCGCTAACTTAAGTGGTTTTGATCCTAAAACTGACCAAGTAGCTATTGATGACATGGTTGAACTTGATCGTTGGATTGTTGGCCGTGCGGCGCAATTACAAGATGAAATTTTGGCGGCTTACGAAAGTTACCAAATGCTCCAAGTAACGCAAAAGCTAATGAATTTCTGTACTGGTGAGCTTGGTTCATTCTATTTAGATGTGATCAAAGACCGTCAATACACAGCGAAAAGTGATAGTCATGCCCGTCGTTCATGTCAAACAGCTCTATATCATATTGCCGAAGCTATGACGCGCTGGATGGCGCCAATCATGAGCTTTACCGCACAAGAGATTTGGCAAGCACTGCCAGGTGAACGTGACCAATATGTGTTTACCTCAGTTTGGTATGATGGCTTAAAAGCGGTTGGCGAAGGCCAGTTTAGTAATGACGATTGGTTAACGATTCTTACTGTGCGTGATGAAGTAAACCGTGTGTTAGAAGGTGCACGTAAAGAAGACGTAATCGGTGCGACACTCCAAGCTAATGTGAATATTTTTGCCAATGCAGAGCTTGCAGCTAAATTAGCAGCTTTGGGTGATGAGCTTCGCTTTGTATTCTTAACATCTAACGTTACTGTTACAGCTGTTGATACACAACCAGATGCAACTCAAACAACTGAAATTGAAGGCTTATACATCAGCGTATCAGCTACCGATGCACAAAAGTGCGAACGTTGTTGGCATTACTGTGATGATGTAGGTGCAAATCCTGCGCATCCAGAAATTTGTGGTCGTTGTGTTAGCAACGTAGATGGCGAAGGCGAAACACGCCAATTCGCATAGGAGTAGGAAGTGAGCAAACTAGCCCAAAAAAGTGGTTTAGTGTGGCTTTGGTTAAGTTTGCTACTTTTAGTAGCAGACTTTGCCAGTAAAACACTGGTTGTTAAAACCATGAATTTACGCGAATCAATTGATATATTGCCATTTTTCAATTTAACCTATGTGCATAACTATGGCGCAGCTTTTAGTTTTTTAAGTGAAGCGGGTGGTTGGCAACGTTGGTTTTTAAGCGTTATTGCTATTTCAATCAGCGTATTATTGATCTGGTGGCTAAAACGTTTACCTGCCACTAATAAAATTTTATGCAGTGCTTACTCGTTAGTATTAGCGGGCGCAATTGGCAATTTATATGACCGTATCAGCCATGGTTATGTGATTGACTTTTTACACTTTTATTATGAAAGCTGGAATTTTCCTGCGTTCAATATTGCCGACAGTGCGATTTGTATTGGTGCCGCATTATTATTATTTGATGCCTTTACTGGCGAAAGTCCTAAGGAGCAAAAAGCATGAGCCAAGCAGTTATAGGTGAAAAATCAGAGGTTATTTTTCATTTCTCAATTAAGCTATCGGATGGCTCTGCGGCAGATTCAACCAAAGTGCATAATAAGCCTGCAAAATTAACGATGGGTGATGGTAGTCTAACGGCTAACTTTGAAAAATGCTTATTTGGTTTAGCGTCTGGTGACAGCAAGTCATTTGAACTTGAGCCAGAAGATGCTTTTGGTCAACCAAACCCAGATAATATTTACTATGTAGACCGTAGTAAGTTTGGCCCAGAAACGCCGGCAAAAATTGGCTCTATTATTGCATTTACTCAACCTGATGGTACCGAATTACCAGGAGTTGTTCGTGAAGTGCAGGGTGAGTCTGTGACCATCGATTTTAATCATCCGCTTGCAGGTCAACGTTTAACTTTTGAAGTTGATATTTTAGAGGTGAACGGGTAATGGAAATTTTATTGGCAAATCCGCGCGGTTTTTGTGCGGGAGTCGACCGTGCGATTAGTATCGTTGAACGTGCGTTAGATATCTTTGAAAAACCGATCTATGTGCGCCATGAAGTTGTCCATAACCGCTACGTGGTAGATGGTTTGAAAAGACGTGGTGCGGTGTTTGTTGAAGAATTGGATCAAGTGCCAGACGACAGCATTGTTATTTTTAGTGCCCATGGCGTGTCACAAGCTGTACGCAGTGAAGCTAAGCGTCGAGATTTAAAAGTATTTGATGCAACATGTCCATTGGTCACTAAAGTGCATATGGAAGTGACCCGCGCTAGTCGTAAAGGTATCGAGTGTATTTTAATTGGTCATCATGGTCACCCTGAAGTTGAAGGCACCATGGGGCAATACGATAACGCTAAAGGTGGTATTTATTTAGTTGAAACGCCTGAAGATGTTGCCAAACTAAACGTGAAAAATCCAAATAACTTATTTTATTGTAGCCAAACTACATTATCGGTAGATGATACCGCAGATGTTATAGATGGCTTAAGAAGTAAGTTTCCAGCGATTGATGGCCCACGTAAAGACGATATTTGTTACGCCACACAAAATCGCCAAGATGCGGTACGTGACTTAGCTGATAAAGTAGATGTGTTATTAGTTGTTGGTGCTAAAAATAGCTCAAATTCAAATCGGTTACGTGAACTTGCTGATAAAATGGGTACTGTTGCTTACTTAATTGATGACGCCAGTAATGTTGAAGATCAATGGTTTGCTAATGTCAATGCGGTTGGTGTTACCGCGGGTGCATCAGCCCCTGAAGTGCTTGTACAACAAGTGATTAACCGCCTTAAAGAATTAGGCGGTAAACAGGTTATTGAAAACCCTGGCGAAGTAGAGAATATCGTATTTGCTGTACCCGTTGAGCTACGCTAACCTTAGCGTACTGACAGGACATTATTAAGGAGCGCGCAATGAGCAAGTCGGTGCAAACCAATACTTTGCTTTTTGCGGCGCTGTTTAAAGAACGCGGCGTACTTGCTACTTTAGTCGTTGCGCAAGTTATCGCCACTATACTAGCTTTCGCTCCTGCAACTGCGGATGACATTTGGATCCGCCTCGGCGGGATCAGCCTGTTTTTACATCTCACATTTTTGTCTAGTCTAACTTGGCTTTACTTACTGCGTAAACCACTTGCAAACTTGGGTCAGCCTTGGCAATTAAGTGCTTTAATGGCTTCATTACTACTTACAACGGCGGTTTTCAGCGGATTGTTAGTGACCTATGGAGGCGACTTTATTGCACAACAACATACTTATCAGTTTATTTTAAGAAACTTATTAGTCGCTTTTTTAGTCACCGCATTATTTATTCAATTTTTAACTATTCATTTTGAAAAAGACCAGCAAACTAATGCGTTGGCTCGCGCAGAGCTAGATGCCTTACAGGCACGTATTCGTCCGCATTTTTTATACAACAGCCTCAATACCGCAGCGGAGCTTACTCATTATGATCCTCAAGCTGCAGAGCAAGCGATTTTAGCGCTCGCGGCATTATCTCAAGCGGCAATGCGAGTGGGGAAAGAGACTGCACTAAGTGATGAAATCGCACTGACTCAGCAATATATTGCGCTTGAAAGTTGGCGGTTTGCTGATCGTTTACAAGTCAACTGGCAATTACCGGAGCAATTGCCAGAGATAACTATTCCGTGCTTAACATTACAACCACTGCTAGAGAATGCTGTTTGTCACGGTGTTGAGCCTTCATTGACTGGCGCTATAATTTACGTCGAGTTACATATTAGTAAACGCTCGTTAGTCATTTTAGTTGAAAATCCAATCTCGTCGCAGCAGCAGAAACGCTCAGGTAATGGCATGGCGCTGAATAATATTCGCCAGCGGTTAGATCTTTATTATCAAGGTCATGCAAAGCTGACAATGACAACACGAGGTGATATTTTTCGGGTAAAGTTAGTACTGCCTTTGGCTATTAATAATGCCAAGGAGCAAGCATGAAGGTACTCATAGTTGATGATGAGCCACTAGCACGTGCTCGCTTACAGCGATTACTTGCTCATTACCCAGACTATAACCATGCAGCACAAGCAAGTAATGGCAACGAGGCTTTGCAACAAGTGAAGCTGCAGGCTCCTGATATTGTATTTCTGGATGTTGATATGCCTGCTATGAGCGGTTTAGAAGTTGCAACACAATTGAACAAGTTGTCTGTCCCTCCGGCTATTATTTTCGTCACCGCTCATCCTGAGCATGCCTTAGAAGCTTTGCAACTCAGTGCCGCGGGTTATTTAGTAAAACCTGTGACGGAGCAAAATCTAGCAAAAACAATAGATCAACTAGGTCGTTTAACACGCGCCCATCTACAAAAGCAACGTCCAGCGGCAATCAGTTATCAGCTTGCGGGGGTGACACGCAGTGTGGCATTAGAGGATGTTTGTTATATTATAGCTGAAGAGAAATACACGCGTTTAGTTTTTACTAACGGTGAGGCATTGCTTGATCAAAGCTTAAAACAACTCGAGCAGGATTATCCTACACAGTTATTACGAATTCACCGCAAGATAGTGATTAATCTGTCCCGGCTAATCGCTCTAAAAAAAGCTGAAGATGGCAGTCATGTGGTTTTATTAGAAGGTTGCAGTTGTTTATTACCAGTAAGTAGACGCGCTTATAAAACAGTAAAAGAGCATCTTTAAGCACATTAAATTTTGCAGCAAAAATGCATAGTTAACCATTCATCAACAAATATAACCGTTCATCCTAACCCATCTTGTATCTACATATTATTAGCATATCCTTATAATCAGGTAGTTTTATATTGGGTGTAATATGAGGTCCATCAAGCATACATCGCAACATGGTTTTACGTTAATAGAGGTTTTAATTGCGTTTGTGATTTTAAGCTTTGGCCTACTCGGTGCGGTCGCATTACAAGCAAAAGCAAAACAAGCCAGCTTCGACTCTATGCAACGAGCAGCAGCAGTTGCTTTAGGTAATGACATTATTCAACGGATACGAGCAAATGACCGAGTTGCGTCAATCACTCAGTATAATGGCACATTCACCAGTAACACAGCACTAGAACAGTCTCGAACATGTTACACCGATACATGTAGCTCAGCTCAAATAGCTGCTCTAGATCGTCAACAATGGATCCGTGCCATACAAGCCCGTGAAAATACTGGCGCGCTCGATGACGCCACTGTGTGTATAGAAAATACTGTAGCGGCAGGTAATGGTGGCAGAGGGTTTAATATTCAAGTCGTGGTAAGTTGGCGGGGACGTCAAGAGATCACTGCTAATGCTGAGACAAAAAAAATAACATGTGGCGAAGAAAGTAATACACGCCGCGTTATGGTACTAAAAAGCTATGTTTATTCAAGGAGCTAGCATGAAGCAGCGAGGTTTCACTTTAGTCGAAATGATGATCGCACTTTTTATTGGTGGTTTAGTGCTCGGCGGAGTTATGTTTACTTACATAAGTATGAAAGTAACGACCAGAGATACTATGGTAATTGGTGAATTACAAGAAACGGGTCGTTTAGCATTAAATATTATGCAGCGCGATATAGAGCAAATCGGTTTTTGGGGGACATTCTACGAAGATTCATTTTCGAAAGAAAATACCACAACTCTAACCAACCCTACTGGTGATTGTTTTTCTGGACTTAATAACGGTAGTTTCCCCGTTAATAATGCAAATAGTAATTTTCGTTCGGTATTTGCACTTGAATCAACTGGAGGCGCGCAGTTGAACTGTATTACAGATTCAAACGATACAACAGATATCTTACAGGTGAAATTTCTAGAGGGTCTGCAAATTGATCCTGCTGATACCAGTTCAAGTAATTATTACTTTATAGCTGAGCAAGAGCGAGCTGAATTTCGCAAAGGCCCAATAGCTGCTGGGACTATAAACGGCAATGCAACGATTTGGCGTTATCGTCACCACGTTTATTACATTGATGAACAAACTTATCAAGTCAATGGACAAAATATCAATGTGCCGGTACTAATGCGACGCCGACTTAGCGCCAGAAAAGACCAAATGATTACTGAGACTATTATGGAAGGTGTTGAAAACATGCGTTTTTTATTTGGGCTAGATACAAATAATGACGGCCGTGTGGATGCTTATCGAAGCGTAGGAATGATGACAGCAACAGATTGGGAAAACCGCCGAGGAATATTAACCGTACAAGTTTTTATACTGGTGCGGTCATTACAAGAATATGCAGACTTAAATCAGCTCAATCAAACGTATACTTTAGGTGAGGATGCAGGTCAACGAGTGCTTAGGTTTAATGACAGGTTTCGTCGAGCTTTATTTACAACAACTATTCGCTTAAATAATGTGGGGGCTAACTTATGGCGTATTTAAAACCAGCTGCCAAACAGCAAGGAATTGTGTTGGTCGTTGCTTTGATTATGGTGGTCGCTGTCACTGGCATTGCGGTGACACTTATGAGCAGTAGTAGTGTAGATATAAAAATTACTAATGCTGCATTTGAGCGAGAAGAAGCTGAAAATTTATTAATGGGTAACGTACAACAATTGATTGCAGGTGAGGCTAACAAGGGCGGCACAAGTCATTTTCTATATACTCGAGCTCAAATACCAAATGGCACGCTTGAACTGCCTCAGATAGATGATACAACAAGTACGATGAGTAATTTAAATAATGGTGCACTAGACTTACCATGTCCTCGAAAGTTTAATTTTACAGCGGGAATTTCGTGCAATATGGTGCAGGTAAACAGTACCATTACGTTTGGCTCAAAAAGCAGACATACTATAACAGTAACATCAGGCATTGCTCAGGAAATGGCAAGCTTAAATACTGGCGGTTAAGTGAGTAAATATGATCAAGTTTAAAAAGTTAGTTATGAATATTTCACTTAGTATCGCGGTACTTTTAAGTATGCAATGCTATGCGGAAGATATTGAATTATATGTAAACCATAATGTAGAAATAGACGAAAGAGCGCGAGTTTTATTGATTTTTGATACCTCTGGCAGTATGGCGTTTTCATCCAAAACAGGTAAAGATTGTGGTCAATATAATAATGGTGGCTGGAAGGTATGTAATGACAGTCGACTTGGAGTGGCTAAAGATGCTATGACTGAGTTGATCACCGGTAACCCTGACATCGATTTTGGGCTTATGCGCTATAACAGTACTGATGGCGGTTATATATTGAATGGTATTGGTAGCTCACACAATGCTATAAAAGCATCAATAGATAACCTACCCGCCGATGGTGGTACTCCATTAGCTGAAACTCTTTGGGAAGCATATTTGTATATTACAGGGAAAGGTTTGCACTATGCGCTAAATCTCAGTGAGAGCAGTAGGGATACAAATGTTGAGAGTAAAGTCTATGCGGGAAGAGAGCAAGTTCGTAAATGTAACAACTGGGGGTGGAATTGTAGGTATGAATGGCAAGATAAATATAGTTATTCGTATATTTCACCTTTTGCAGATAGTGTAGAGGAAGCTAAGCGCTGTGATAACTCAGTAAATATAATTTATATGACGGACGGTGATCCATCTGCTGGAAGTGATAATAATAGTGACGGTGCGATAAGTGAAGCATATAAGTCATATTTCGGTCGTTATTTAAATAATAATGATTACATCTACAGTAACTACTTACATCAGTTAGCTAAAGTAATTCATGGTGTAGACGCGAATAAAAAGGCTAACATCGAAGAGGTCGTTGTTGATTTGTATCCTCAAACTCCCGATATTCACGAAACCGGCCGTGTATATACCGTGGGCTTTGGATCGGGGATGAGTAGCTCTGGTAAAAAACTACTAGAGGAAACCGCTACACTCGGTGGTGGTCAATACGAATATGCAGATACTGCAGAGCAATTAGCTGATGCATTTAAAAAATTCATCACCAATATCCGTGAAGTAAACGATACTTTTACTTCACCTTCCATAGCTAGTAATAATGTTGATCAAACTCGTAGTCGAGAATCTATATATTACGCTATGTTTTACCCTGAAACCGGCGCTCGCTGGCGTGGTAATTTGAAAAAATTAAAAGTGTCAGGAACTGAAATAGTTGATGCCAATTCGACCCCTGCACTGAACGACGATGGGTTGATTAAGTCAACCGCATCGACATTTTGGTTACCCGAGAACACTCCACCTGATGGTAATTCGGTAGAAAGTGGTGGTGTCAATTTACACCTTACCAATTTAGCAGAGCGAACTGTTTATACAGATTCCCCTAAAGGAGGATTGATTGAGTTTCAAAGCTCAACGTTGCAAACCGCATTCGGTAGTCTTGCTAAGGTTGCTACTAGCTTTGGCACAGATATCAATAGTGTTGGTTCAACTATTGAATGGGCTAGAGGGGTAGATGTTGATGATGAAGATAAAGATAGCTCTCGGCGTGATCAACGAAAAGATATATTTGGTGATCCATTACACTCAAAGCCAGTTACGATTGATTATGGTAGTGGTGACATTCGCATATTGATTGGTACTAATGCTGGTTTTCTGCATATGTTCCAAGATAAAGGTAAGGATGTTAGCGAAACATGGTCATTTATTCCAAGTAGTTTATATAAAATTTTAACTCCATTACGTAATAATCTAGCAGACACCAAAGTGTACGGTGTTGACGGCCCAATTACTGTATTTTTTGATGATGCTGATCGTGATGGTGTTGTTGAAGCTGGTGATCGCGTGTGGGCATTCTTCGGTATGCGACGTGGTGGTAACCAATATTATGCATTAGATATTACTAATCCAGATGTACCAAAATTAATGTGGACAATTCAAGGTGGCAGTGGAGTTTATAAAGAGTTAGCACAAACTTGGTCTGCTCCAACTGTGTCATATATTAAGGGAAAGAAAGAGCCAGTGTTAATTTTTGGTGCTGGTTTTGATACTAATAAAGACAATGTATCACTCAGTAATGATACGAAAGGGCGCGGTATATATATCGTCAATGCATCAGACGGTAGCTTGGTTTGGGAATTAACGCCTAAAACAGGCTTTAAAGGAAAACATAGTATTGCAGCAACAGTTTCGATACTTGATTCAGATTATGACGGTTTTATAGATCGCTTATATGCAACAGATACTGCGGGTAGTATTTGGCGTGTAGATATGCCAAGTGCAAACCCGACCGACAGTAAAAACCCTTGGACCCATTTCGAACTTGCTAAATTGGGGGGAGCAATTTCTAGTCAAGATAGGCGCTTTTTTTATAAGGCGACCGTAGCACGTACAATGTTTAGCAAGGTAACCAGTACCACAAGCAATAATCAAACAAGTATAATCCGCGAGGATACCCCATTTGACGCAATATTAATTGGTAGTGGTAATAGACCAAAGCCAACACTAACAACGGTACAAGATCAATTGTATATGATCCGTGATATTAATACTGTGACCATGTCATTTATAGGAGATGACATTCCTGAGACTATTACGCCTAGTGATTTAATGAATGTAAATAGTGATCCTTTTGCAAATGCGCTAGATGATATTGAGCAGTTTACAGAAGAGGAAGTGAAGCTTAGTAAAAAAAGCGGTTGGTATTATGATCTTCCTCGCAGTGGTGAAAAGTCGCTCGCAGCTGCAACTGTAGTTGGAGGAGTTGCTTATTTTACAAGTTTCACACCAGCTTCAGCAGATGCCACGATTAACCAATGTTCTTTAAGTGGAGGAAGTGGCGGTTTATATGCATTTCACTTGCACTACGGAAGCAAGGTATATAACCAATTGCGTTATGTCACGAGCAATGATGTACCAGATACACCGCAACTTTATTTTGGCACCTCAGAAGTTTGCGACAGTGATGGTAAAGCATGTAATGAACAAAGCCAGTTTTTATTACTAGGACCAGGAGTAAAGCAAACTAAAGCGACTGAAGATGAATTTAGTGCGAAAAACCCATTTATACCAAAAGAGATCCTAGGGCCAGGCATTACGTTTGATGAAGATGGCAAAATTAAGCTTGTGAGTGATGCGGTGCCCATTGGCTTTGGTTTTAAAACTCAACAAACCTTTATCTATAAGCGAGAGAATAATGACAACCAAAAATAACATGCAGCGAGGGTTTACATTAATTGAGCTCATGATCACTGTAGCAATATTAGGCATTATTGCCTCAATTGCTCTACCAAGCTATTTTGAACATGTTAAACGGACTGCTCGCACAGAAGCAATCACGTCATTACTTGATGCGGCTAATCGGCAAGAGCAGTTCTTTGTTGATAATCGAGAATATACAAATGATTTAGCAAATATTGGTGTAACGACACCAACTGAGCATGGTTTTTATACTATTGAGGTTGAAGTCGATAACGATGCAGGGACATTTAGCTTTACAGCAACTCCAGTTGCTGGTCCTCCATTAAAAGATGATGACTGTAAGACCTTTGTTATTGATGATGCAGGACTAAAAACCGCAACACCGAAAGCGAATTCTGCAATGTGCTGGGGTAAATAGTTTGTAATGGCTTTATTTTTGGTTACTCTTGGCATTTTGAGGTATTTTTAATCTTCGTTCTGCCAGTATAGCTTATAGATATAGCAAGCCCTTTGTGGCTTGCTTGTTTATACTTAGGACAATATATAAATGTACCGTTATGAAAGCCCATGGGTGTGCCGTTATATCGAAAAGTAATAAATGGCCTAGGGTAGGTGAGCATATCTTCAGAGTGTGTTGGTTCAATGTAAAATAGAACCTTATCTTTACCATCAAATTTACCCACCTTGTTAGTATCAGTAAACACAGTAAGTTCTTTGTGCCAATTATCGCTATGGCATTGATTATTTTTAAGGGCGCAAAATGTTACGTTTGCGCCATAAGATACTGCGCTTAAACGGGATAAGCCAATAGCTCGATTTACTTTTGCGATATGGTTGTCAAGGCGGATATTTATGAGTAATGGCTGATAATTAAATAAAACTAAGTGGCACATTATTGACATAATGCTTAACACTACCATAGTTTCAATCAACGTGGTTCCTAGTCGCTTTGCTCCGTTGTTTATATCCTTCATCCTTGAAGTTCTCAATTATGACAAGTAGATTAAGCTTAGTTGACCCTAAATCAGATGCAAATATAGAGCGAAATTTAATCACAGGTGCCGCTCGTATCTCCGTTATAAAATGCCGTACCAGATTGGCTGATTGTCAGTGCTTTATTGTTTTTGTTATCTTTATTTGGACAGTAGATGAATGTGCCTGGGTTAGAGGTAATACGACCACTTGCATCAAATATCAATGAATTATCACCTGAAAATGTTAATTGATTATTGTCAGGGACTTCTTCCATAACTCTGAGAATTCGGTCTCCTCTGCGTGGGTTATGATCGCCATTACTATTACTATCATAAAAGACGATTATAGAGCCGTCATTCCAACTATCTAAGCAGGTCACTTTTTTGTCATTTTCTATGCTGGTTGTATTACCACTGCACACAACGATCAATGAATCGGTACTTGTGGCTTTTGCGCGAGCAAAGTTGATGTTACGTTTTAACTCCAGCAAATAATTTTCAGCTCGGTTATTTTCAAGCATGTCGCTACTATTCCAAAAAGCGATTGAGGCTAAAATTCCGACTATCGCAAGGGTGACCATCACCTCAAGTAATGTAAAGCCATGTTGTTGTTTGTTCATGTTCACCTCTGGTACTGGAGTGCGCTGAGTAAATCAGCGCACTTTGAAGAACTTATTTTAAACATAATTGTTCCAATTGATATAATCATACCATTGCTGACGATTAAATCACCGTAATTCAATTGCTTTGTTTGCTATGAAGTGCAGGATTGTCTAAAATCGATTCAATTGGCAATATAAGAGTCGCGACTAATAATGAAGAAAATTGAAGCAATAATTAAACCATTTAAACTTGATGATGTTCGTGAAGCGTTGTCTGATGTCGGTATTACTGGCATGACCGTCAGTGAAGTGAAAGGTTTTGGCCGTCAAAAAGGACATACTGAGCTTTATCGTGGCGCTGAATACATGGTTGATTTTTTACCAAAAGTAAAGCTTGATATTGTCCTTGGTGATGACGATGTTGACCGTGCTATTGAAGTGATCGTTAAAACAGCACAAACAGGTAAAATTGGCGATGGTAAGATTTTCGTCACTGACGTTGAGCGTGTAGTACGTATTCGTACTGCTGAAGAAGATGAAGACGCGATCTAATTTATTATCTGAGATTAAAAGTCAGACATAAAAAAGGCGCTACTTATAAACAATCAGTAGCGCCTTTTTTGTATATGTTAATTTATTTCTTTTTATTTAACTCTCGGGTCATTTTGGCGTGTTTACTTAATTCTGGTAAACCAAGCTTGTTGTAGCTTTTTTCCATCATTTCCAGTGCTTCATTTAAATAACTACTTTGAGAATAATGCTCTACGACGTATTTACCGCGATTTGCTGCTGCTAAGTAAGCTTCACGTTCATAGTAGTAATCAGCAACTTTCAACTCGTAACGTGCCATTTTGTTGAGTAACCAAACTAAACGTCTTTTTGCTTCAGGGGCATAGCTACTATCAGGGAAGCGATTGACTAAGGTTGATAAATCAGTAAAGGCAACACGGGTACGATTAGCATCACGGTCGGCTCTATCAACACCAAAATACTCTTGGAATGCGTTTTTATCGGCTTTAATATTTACTAAACCACGCATGTAGTACATATAGTCTAAATCTTTGTGGTTTGGATTTAGGCGAATAAAACGGTCAATTGTTGCAAGTGCTTGTTCAGTATTACCCGCTTGGTAATGGGCGTAGACTAAATCCATTTGTACTTGTTTTGACATAGGCCCAAACGGATAGCGTGAATCAATCGCACTCAAAAGCTCAATTGCACGCGCGTACAAGCCTGAATCAAGTGTTTGTTTGGCATCATCATACAACGCTTGCGCTGATTTATTAGGAACGCGTTGGATATCTTCTGCATCAGGTGCTGACGAACAGGCACCTAAACCAAGTAATGAAACTGTAAAAACAATGGCGAATGCACGTTTCCCTATTCTATTTATCATTTTATTTGTTACCTTCGATGTCTTCGGCTAGGCCAAGTGGGTAAAACCGAGTAAACTATGCTTATTATATAATGCTTTTATTAAAAGCGATTCTAACCCAGTCGAGCACAGCTTGCACTGGTAAATTGGGTAAAGTTACTAATGTCAGAGCAAATTTCTCTTCAAGCCGAGGTGCCAACTGAGTTAGGCGGTAAACGTCTAGACCAAGTATTGGCACAATTGTTCCCTGATTATTCACGTTCACGTATAAAAACGTGGATTTTGGATGATAAAATCACCGTGGATGGTGAAATTTTAAACACCCCGAGAGAGAAACTCTTTGGTGGTGAAACAGTCAATGTTGAAACTAGCATTGAAGCCCCACGTGAATACTTAGCGCAAGATATCAAATTAAACATCGTTTATGAAGATGATGATATTTTGGTTATCAACAAACCTATGGGTTTAGTTGTGCACCCTGGTGCCGGTAATCCTGATGGCACAGTGCTCAATGCATTGTTGCATCATTATCCAGATATCATTAATGTTCCGCGCGCAGGTATTGTGCATCGTCTAGATAAAGATACTACCGGTTTGATGGTGGTAGCTAAAACAATTCAGGCGCAAACACATTTAGTTAAAGCATTACAGAAGCGTGAAAACTTCACGCGTGAGTATGAAGCAATTTGTAATGGCACCATGACCGCAGGTGGTATGGTTGAAAAACCAATTGGTCGCCATCCTACGCAGCGTACACACATGGCTGTGCATGAGCAGGGTAAACCAGCAATTACGCATTTTCGTGTTGCTGAAAAATTCCGTGCGCATACGCGATTACGTCTTCGTTTAGAAACTGGCCGAACTCACCAAATTCGTGTGCATATGGCATTTATTAATCATCCATTGATTGGTGATAAAGCCTATGGCGGTCGTCCACGTCCACCAAAAGGCGCAACACCTGAATTGTTCCAAATGTTACGTGAATTTAATCGTCAAGCATTGCACGCGGTAAAGCTAAGTATCGCACACCCAATTACGGGTGAAATGATGACTTGGCAGGCGCCAATTCCTGATGACATGGTTGCCATGACGCACGTACTTCGTGAAGACACCAAAGCTAATCCAAATATCGATTTTTAAGCTGCTTTAATGCTTTATCCTAATTGGACAGCGCCAACCAATGTAGGTGCTCTCAGTACAACTCGTCAGGGCGGTGTATCGCATGCGCCTTTTATGAGTTTAAACTTAGGCCTACATGTGGGCGATGATCAGCAAGCGGTATTAACGAATCGCGCACTTTTAGCTGCTCAGCTTCCTAAAGCACCGGTGTGGCTTAATCAGATCCATAGCAGTGAAGTCGTTGTTGTGGATGAGTATTTTGACCCACAGGCTAATTATGATGCGGATGCGCTGTATACCCGATTAAAAAATCAACCACTGGCAATTATGACAGCAGATTGCTTGCCGGTTTTACTTACCAGTGAAAGTGGTGATGAGGTGGCTGCTATTCATGGTGGCTGGCGCGGTTTGCATGCGGGTATTATCGCTAATACTTTGCGTCACTTTAGCAGCCCTGCAGAACAAATTATAGCGTGGTTAGGTCCTGCCATAGGTGCTGCAAAGTTTGAGGTTGGCAGTGAAGTAAAAGCGCTTTTCTGTGAACAATCAGCATCTCATCACACTGCATTTGTGGCGCAGGCGGATGGTAAATATTTAGCGGATATTTATCTGCTCGCAACCACACAGCTTATTAATCTAGGCATAAGAAATATTAGTGGTGGTGAGTACTGTACAGTTAGCAATAGCGAACAATTCTTCTCATACCGTCGAGATGGTCAAACAGGCCGTATGGCTTCTTTGATCTGGCGCAAGTAATAGTCTATTCAGTGAGTATATTTTCTCCTAAGCCTTGATCAAAGTGCCGAGCATACCCATTAATTAAGTAATTAGTTTTTTTAATAGGTAACCCCTTATGCGTTTAGATCGATTTACCAGTAAATTTCAATCTGCGCTCTCTGACGCTCAGTCATTAGCGCTTGGTCGTGATCATCAATTTATTGAACCAGTACATTTAATGTATTCACTCTTGCAGCAAAGTGGCTCAAGTGTGCGTGCGTTATTAGCCCAAGCCAGTGTGAGTGCCGATGAACTTAATACCAAGTTATCACAAGAGATAGAAAAGCTATTTAAAGTGGAAGGTGTTGGCGGCGACGTGCAGTTGTCAAATAACATGGTTTCACTGATCAACTTATGCGATAAGTACGCGCAAAAGCGTAAAGATAAATACATCTCCAGTGAGTTATTTGTATTAGCAGCGTGTGATGATAAAGGGCCATTGGGTGATATCTTCCGCGCTTTAAATATGACCAGCACTAAAATAGAAGCAGCAATACAAGCTATTCGCGGTGGTCAAAAAGTTGATGATCCGAATGCCGAAGATACCCGTCAAGCGCTGAAAAAGTTTACTATCGATTTAACTGAGCGTGCAGAGCAGGGTAAACTTGATCCTGTTATTGGCCGCGATGATGAAATTCGCCGCACGATCCAAGTATTACAACGGCGTACTAAAAATAACCCCGTGTTGATTGGCGAACCCGGTGTCGGTAAAACCGCTATAGCTGAAGGGCTCGCGCAGCGTATTATTAATGGCGAAGTGCCTGAAGGCTTGAAAAACAAACGTGTGTTATCGCTTGATTTAGGAGCCTTGGTGGCCGGTGCAAAATACCGTGGTGAGTTTGAAGAACGTTTAAAGTCAGTGCTTAATGAATTGGCTAAAGAAGAAGGCCAAGTGATTTTGTTTATTGACGAAATTCATACTATGGTGGGCGCCGGTAAATCTGATGGTGCAATGGATGCGGGTAATATGCTCAAACCTGCATTGGCTCGAGGTGAACTGCATTGTGTCGGTGCTACAACCCTTGATGAGTATCGTAAATATATTGAAAAAGATGCCGCTTTAGAACGTCGTTTTCAAAAGGTGCTTGTTGAAGAACCATCAGTAGAAGATACCATAGCGATTCTTCGAGGCTTGAAAGAGCGTTACGAGTTACATCACTGTGTTGAAATTACCGATCCAGCCATTGTTGCCGCAGCGCATTTATCGCACCGCTACATTAGCGATCGCCAGCTACCGGATAAAGCCATTGATTTAATTGATGAAGCGGGTTCGTCTATTCGCCTACAAATCGATTCAAAACCAGAATCATTAGATAAATTAGAGCGCCGTATCATCCAGCTAAAACTCGAAGATAATGCACTTGCTAAAGAGAAAGATGACGCCAGCCAAAAGCGTCGTTCTGAGATGCAGGAGCTGATCACCGATCTTGAAGCCCAGTACCGTGAACTTGATGAAGTATGGACAGCTGAGAAAGCCTCTTTGCAAGGTACTCAAGTAATTAAGGCTGAACTTGAACAAGCGCGATTAGACTTAGATGTTGCCCGCCGTGCCACTGATCTACAACGTATGTCAGAGCTGCAATACGGCCGCATTCCAGAATTGGAACGTAAACTCGACTTAGCTTCACAAGCTGAAATGCAAGAAATGAGCTTACTTAAAAACCAAGTGGGTGAAGATGAAATTGCTGAGATACTTTCACGTTGGACTGGTATTCCTGTATCGCGCATGCTTCAAGGTGAGCGTGAAAAACTGCTGCAAATGGAAGAACATTTACACCATAAAGTGATCGGTCAAGACGAAGCGGTAGTGGCAGTGGCGAATGCGATTCGTCGTTCACGGGCAGGGCTTGCAGATCCAAATAGGCCAATCGGTTCGTTTTTATTTTTAGGCCCAACCGGGGTCGGTAAAACTGAGCTTACTAAAGCGTTAGCTGGATATATGTTTGATACTGAAAGCGCGATGGTGCGAATTGATATGTCTGAGTTTATGGAAAAGCACTCAGTTGCTCGCTTAGTTGGCGCGCCTCCGGGCTATGTTGGTTATGAAGAAGGTGGCTACTTAACAGAAGCTGTTCGTCGTCGTCCATATTCTGTAATTTTGCTTGATGAAATCGAAAAGGCACATCCTGATGTATTTAATATTCTGCTGCAAGTGTTAGATGATGGTCGTTTAACGGATGGCCAAGGTCGTACTGTTGATTTTAAAAATACGGTGATCATCATGACCTCAAATTTAGGCTCAGATATTATTCAAGAGCAAACCGGTAACAACGATTATGCAGCGTTAAAAGAAAAAGTGATGGGGGTTTTGGTTAATGAGTTTAGACCTGAATTTATTAACCGTATTGATGAAACCGTAGTATTCCACCCACTTGCTAATGAACATATCAAAGAGATTGC